>ENA-OZAF01000358-OZAF01000358.1-human-gut-metagenome-genome-assembly--contig:-NODE-358-length-20021-cov-8.364420_pt1 | contig 20021 bp, 15 predicted proteins | sample MGYA00244207_ERZ653498 | MGnify/ENA primary metagenome ERZ653498 (study PRJEB26926, sample SAMN06165156) | human gut metagenome | biome: ENVO:00009003; feature: ENVO:2100002; material: ENVO:00002003... | reverse complement strand
ATTATATCACTAATAATTCCAATTTTTAAAGTGTTTTATTAACAATTTGCTAGAAAATTGAATAAAATGCAGTGTGAAACTAAACAGGAGGTAAAAAAATTGAAAAAAGTAATAACAATCATGCTTTGCGTTATGATGTGTGGTTTATCGCTTGGTGTTTTTACAGCTTGTAAAAAAGACACCGATGTTATAAAACTAAACGAAGTTACGCATAGTGTGTTTTATGCCCCACTCTATGTAGCAATCAATCTTGGCTTCATGGAAGATGAAGGCATTAAAATAGAACTCGAAAATGGTCAGGGTAGCGATAAGAGCATGGCAGCACTATTATCAAACAATGCCGACATTGCTCTAATGGGCGCAGAAACTGTAATATATGTTGCCGCACAAGGCAGCACATCCTACCCTATTATTTTCGGTCAGTTAACCAAACGAGATGGCTCATTCCTAGTGTCTAGGACAAACGAGAAAGACACTTTTAACTGGGCAACATCACTTCAGGGTAAAAAAGTTATAGCAGGTAGAAAAGGTGGACTTCCAGCTATGACATTTGAATGGATTGTAAACAGCGTTAACCTATATGACGGAACAAATATTACTCTCGACACCGAAACTTCATTTGCAATGCAAGTTCCAGTTTTTGATTCTGGCGAGGGCGACTATTGTACAATGTTTGAGCCTACAGCAACAGAATATGAAGAGTCTGGAAGAGGCTATATTGTAGCATCGGTTGGCGAATATAGTGGCGAAATTCCATACACTTGCTTTATGGCAAAGCCAAGCTACATAGCTCAAAATAAAGACAAGATTGAGGGCTTTTTAAGAGCAGTTAAAAAAGCGTATGTATACATTATGACTCATAGCGATGAAGAAGTTGCTGAAGCACTTGTAAAATCGTTTGACGGTTCAACAGTAGAATCTTTAGCAAAAGCAGTTAAAAGCTATAAAAACATAGATGCATGGTGCTCTTCCCCAGAGATGAGCCAAGTTGCTTATAGAAATCTTTTAGAAGTTTTAAACAACGCTGGCGAGCTAGACGGAACCGTTGCCTTTAACCAAGTTGTAGATAATTCTTACGCACTTTCTATCGCATAAATTTAATAAATAGCAAGGAGAAAAAAATGGAGAAGCTACTTAGTTTATCTGGCGTTGAATTGATATATCATTCTCCAAAAAGTGAAACACATGCGTTAACAAATTTAAATTTAGAGGTAAACCAAGGCGAATTTATTAGCATTGTTGGACCTAGTGGTTGTGGTAAAACAACAATTCTTTCCTTAATCGCTGGCATTTTAAAACCAACTAGTGGCGAGATTTTTATTGGCAATGAGAAGGTTGAAAAAATAAATAGTTTATGCGGCTATATGTTCCAGCGCGACAACTTGTTTGAATGGCTTAGTATTTGGAAAAATGTTACCCTTGGTTTAAGCTTCAAAAAAAGAAACACCGAAGAAAACCGAGAGTATGCAAAAAGTCTACTTGAAAAATACGGACTAAAAGACTTTATTTCCCACTATCCACAGCAGTTGTCTGGAGGAATGCGTCAAAGAGTGGCACTTATTAGAACTTTAAGTTTGCGTCCTAAGCTTCTTTTGCTTGACGAACCTTTTTCAGCACTAGACTATCAAACTAGACTTGCAGTTCAAGACGATGTATGTAATATTATAAAAACCGAACAAAAGTCGGCAATTCTTGTTACTCACGACATCTCAGAAGCAATAGCTATGAGCACAAAGGTTATAGTTTTAACAAGCAGGCCAGGCACTGTTAAATCTATAATAAATCTAGATTTTGATGAGAAGCTTACCCCTTTTGAAAGAAGAAAGCAATCTTCCTTTAATGTTTATTTCAATAAAATATGGGAGGAATTGCAATGACAAAAGAAAAACAAAACCACTCTAAAGCGCATAAAAAGTATTTAAGGGGACTAAAAACAAAAAGCTTTCTAACTCATCTAACAAGAATACTGCTTTTGATATTACTATTATCTATTTGGGAAATAAGCGCATCTTTTAATCTCGTAGACCCATTTATAACAAGCTCTCCGTCTAGAATATTTAATCAAATTGTAGCAATGCTTAAAGACGGAACACTTGTCTACCACTCATGGGTAACGCTTTATGAAACACTTCTGGCATTCTTTATTAGCACTGCCCTTGGTGGGCTAATTGCACTACTACTTTATGTTTTGCCATTTGTTAGAAGGGTTTTAGAGCCATACCTAATAGTTCTAAACAGTTTGCCAAAAATAGCTCTTGGCCCACTAATTATTGTTTGGATAGGAACTGGCACAAAATCTATAGTTGTTATGGGAATACTAATTTGCATAGTAATCACAATAATTTCAATGCTAAATGGTTATTTATCCGTTCCAAAAGAAAAGATACTGCTTCTTAAAACTATGGGGGCTTCTAAATTTCAAATACTAACAAAGCTAATAATTCCAGCATCTCTAAAAGACTTTATTTCAGTATTGAAAATAAATGTTGGTATGAGCTGGGTTGGCGTTGTTATGGGAGAATATCTAACAAGTAAGGCAGGGCTCGGCTATTTAATAGTCTATGGCGGTCAAGTTTTTAAACTAGACCTTGTTATGAGCGGAGTTGTGGTGCTATGTTTGCTGGCTGGAATAATGTATGGCTTGGTTGCACTGCTTGAAATGTATATCAACAAAAAACGCGGTTAAATGTAAAAAAATAATATAAAACAGTATTTAAATACATTTAATTTCACAAAATATATAACAATTAAATATTATGAATTATAATAAAAAGTGGTAAACAAGAATTTACCACTTTTTTATGTGTGTTTTTTTATTTTTTATGAACAATTAAATTAGTTTAATATTTTTCTCGCCAACTAAAAGTCCAAGTTCGCTAATAAGAGCTGTTGTTGGTTTAACTTTTCTATTAAGCAAATACAGTTTTCTGTTAAACTGCACATAAGTTTCAGTATCTCCTTGATAGGCGTCTAATATCTCTAGCACCTGATTTTTAAGTTTTTCATTCTCTAAATCAAACTGCATATAAAGGTTTTGAGTTTTCTTTTCTTCCACACTGTCGTTAAAAACAATTTTTTTGTTTTCATTTGAAATTGTTTCTTCTTTCCCATCGTCTATGAATGTTATTTTATCTAGTATTACAATTGGTCTTTCGCCCGCTCTAATTGAAAGCCTTCCACTTATGGTAACAATTGCGTCTTCGCAAAGCCTATCTTTTATTTGTTCATAGAACTTATTAAATATCATAACATCAAAATTGCCATAAAGGTCTTCAACCTTTATAATAGCCATAGGTTTATTGCCACTCTTTGTGAACATCTTGCGAATTTCAGCAACTATACCACCAGTATAAACATTCATGCCATCAGTTATATCGTTTCGCATAGCAAGTAACTCTTCTTCACTTGCCTCATCATCAAAGCCCATTTCTTCATCTGCATTATCAAAGTCTTTAATCATGCTTGCGTTAAAGTTAAATAACTTAAGTATGTTTTGATATGGCTCAAGAGGGTGTCCACTCATGTAGATACCAACAGCCTCTTTCTCTTTCTTAAGTTTAAACTTGTGGTCATACTCTTTGATGTTTGGATAGTCTATTTTAATAGACTCTTCTTTAGAAAACAAATCTCCAAACATTGAAAATTGCCCTGCAGCTCTACTCTTTCTGTCTTTAATAGCACAACTCATTGCAAGCTCATAAACGCTAGCAAGTTGGCTTCTTGTTTTGCCAAAGCAATCAAACGCACCAGAGTAAATCATGCCTTCAATAAGCCTTTTATTGATATTGAGGTCTACAACCCTGGTTAAAAAGTCGCCAAGGTCTTTAAAATCTCCATTTTGCTCACGCTCTTTAACTATCGCGTCACAAACCGACACACCTATTCCCCTTATTGCCGACAAACCAAATCTAATAACACCATTTTTAACTGTAAAATAAGTGTTACTTTTATTTATATCTGCTGGAAGAATTTCTATGCCCTCACTTCTTGCATAGGTTAAGTAGGTTGAAACTTCATCAGCATTGGTAATTCTGTTGTTTATGATGCTTGTTAAAAATTCAGGCTCATAGTAATACTTCAAATACGCCGTTCTATAAGTAACAACGCTGTATGCCGCCGCATGCGACTTGTTAAACGCATACTCTGCAAAGTGTTCCATTTGCGACCAAATGCTCTCTCCTATTTCTTGAGGAACGCCTCGCTTAATACAACCATCAATGGCAGTTTGGTCTTTCTCTCCGTTTTCGCCCTTTTTAAATGGTCTACCAAACAAGAAAATAGGTTTTTCTTTTGCCATTGCCACCTTGTCTTTCTTACCCATGCATCTTCTAACCATGTCTGCCTGCCCCAGTGTGTAGCCTGCAAGTTTTTGAACAATTTTCATAACCTGCTCTTGGTAAACAATACATCCATAGGTAACATCTATTATATCTCTAAGCATCTCATGCTCGTAGGTAGTGTCTTCAGGATGGTGTTTGTTGTGCACAAACTTAGGAATGTATTGCATAGGTCCTGGGCGGTATAGGCTTATTGCCGCAATAATATCTTCAAGACAAGATGGTTTAAGCTCTTTTAAGAACTTTTGGAACCCCCCGCTTTCAAGCTGAAACATTCCCATAGTGTTGCCTGTTGAAATATATTCATAAACCTTAGGGTCTTCATAACCAAGCTTATCAAAGTCTATATCAACGCCATGATTTTCCTTTATATATCTAATAGCGGTTTGAATATCGTTAAGGTTTCTAAGCCCCAAAAAGTCCATCTTTAAAAGACCAAGCTCTTCAACCTCTTTCATGTTGTATTGAGTGGTTATATCTTCGCCATTTCTTGAAAGTGGTATCACATTTTCAAGCGGTTCTCTACCAATAATAACTCCGCATGCATGAGTTGAACACTGCCTTGGTGCATCTTCAACCTTGTATGCTATGTCAACAACTCTTTTAATCTCTGGGTTTTGGTTGTAAATGTCTATAAGTTCACCAATTCCGTATTCAGTTCCGTAGTCTTTATCCCCTTCTTTTGGGTGATACATACCAAAACTCTTTCTAATAATATCTGGGCGTTTATACACATTGCCCATAAGCTTTGTAACCTTATCCGTTTCATTATAAGGCACTTTCAAAACTCTACCAACATCTTTAATGGCGTTCTTAGCAGCCATTGTTCCAAAGGTTACTATCTTCACAACGCATGGGTCACTATATCTACGCCTAACATAATCTATAACTTCTTCACGCCTATCATCCGCAAAGTCAACATCAAAGTCGGGCGCACTAACACGCTCGGTGTGCAAGAACCTTTCAAAAAGCAGATCATACTTAAGCGGATCTACATCTGTTATTCCAATAGCATAAGCAATAATGCTTCCAACACCCGAGCCTCTTCCTGGGCCTACTGGTATACCCATTTTTTTAGCTGCGTTTATATAGTCCCAAACAATTAGGTAGTATTCAATATAACCCTGCCCTGCAATAACGCCATACTCATGCTCTGTTCTTTCACGAATTTCTTTTGTTACAGTTCCATATCTTCTAACAAGCCCTTTTTCAATAAGGTCACGGAAGAATGGTTCTGGCTCTTGCCCATTGTCTGGATAGTATCTTGGATACATATATTTACCAAAAACAAAGCTGAAATTACACTTGTCTGCAATTTCTAGCGTTGTGTCTAGCGCCTCAAAGTCGTTTGGAAAAACCTTTTCCATCTCTTCACGAGTTTTAAAATACATTTGGTCGCCAGGAAGTTTTAGCCTGTCTGGGTCGTCTAAAGTTTTACGCATTTGAACACACATCAAAACATCTTGAGTTTCTGCGTCCTCTTTATAAATGTAGTGCACATCGTTTGTTGCAACAAGTTTTATATCATATTTTGTTGCAAACTCTTTAAGCTTTTTATTAACAATAGCATCTTCCTCTAGATAATGATTTTGCATTTCAAGATAGAAATCATCTTTAAATCTTTCTTTAAACCAAACAACCATTTTTTCAGCTTCGTCATACATTCCCTTAAGAATATATTGAGGAATTGTTCCTGCCAAACATGCTGAAAGGCATATAACCCCCTCTGTGTGTTTTTCAAGAGTTTTATAGTCTATCCTTGGCTTGTAATAGTAACCATCACGAAAAGCTATTGTGTTAAGCATGGCAATATTTTTATATCCAACATCATTTTTAGCAAGAAGTATTAAATGTTCAAGCTTTGTTTTACCTTGCTTAACCGATAAGTCATCTGCAACATAAAACTCACAGCCAATTATAGGCTTAATGCCCGCTTTTTTGCATGACTTTGCAAAGTGAACCGCGCCATACATATTGCCATGGTCAGTAATAGCAAGCGCTGGCATACCATAAGATGCGGCAACTTTTATCATTTTATCCATACGGGCAGCACCGTCTAGCAAACTATACTCTGTATGAACATGTAGATGTACAAAACTACTCACTTTAAATCTCCTTTGCAATTTCTATTATCTTCTTAAATCGTAAACTAACCGCCCCTTTGCTTATCTTATTATCAAGCACCTCGCAAATCTCACTTAGGTTCCCCTCAGGGTTTGCAAGCCTTGCAAGCGCCACCTCTTCAAGTGCAGGTGGCAAAGCCTCTAAACCAATAGTTTTGCGTATTTTTTCTATTGCATCAAGCTGAACAAGCGCGGCGGATATACTTTTATCAATGTTTGCCGATATGCAGTTTGCCTGGCGGTTTACAAGGTTTCTCATCTCACGCCCAGCCCTTTCATTTTCAAGAGTTAAAACAGCTCTTGAAGCGCCAAATATTCCAAGCAAACTAGAAATACTATCAGCTTCTTTTAAATATACAACATAACTTTCATTTCTTTCAACTGTTCTAACTATAATATCAAGCTCGGCTAAAAGCTCCCTAATATACTCTGCCTGCTCTTTTGCCTGAACATTCCACTCCATGTGGTAGCCACTATTTCTAATCTGCTTTGCAATATCGCTTATATCTATACTTTGAGGAATTGAAACGCTTCCAGCCCCTAAAAACATGCCCTTTAAAAAGGCTATTTTATCAGGCTGTTCATGAGTTAAGTGCTTAGCCCCTAGCCTATTTATTTCAAACTGACCATCTTTTGAAAAAGAAAGGATGCCAAGGTCGCTTAAAATAATTCTTCCACTTGCGTTATCAACCTTAATTTCAATTCTTTCTTTTTGCTTGAAATTAACCTGCCTTTCGCTCTCGCTTAACTTAACTTGCGGACAATACCTTTTTAAAAGTTTCTTTGAAAACTGTAAAAGAGCCGAGTTTTCGCTAGAAATTAAAAAGGTTATACCACTGCGGTCTAATACCAGGCTTCCAGAAGAGAGTATAACACCACAAAGAAGAGCAGGCACGCTACTCTCATCCACCTCATTTTCCATTATCTCTTGTTTCACGTCTAGCGAAAAACTCATTTGTACCCTTCCCTTATTTATAAAGTTTATCTACATTCACAATTCTCTCTAGGGGAATATTGTATTTCAAAACAAACTCTAAGGCTCTATCAAGCTTAGCAATATTTTTCTTTTTGTGAGCATCAGAACTCAAAATAAAATTGCAACCACTGTCAATAAGCTGTTTTGCCTCTTCATCGTTAAATCGAATATGTTTATTATTTAATTCAATTAGTGTACCCTTTTCCTTTGCCTTTGCCGCCACCTTATAAACATCAACTTTAATATACTCATTTAAGTGCGTTATAATATCAACATGATACTTGTCTAGCATATTTAAATAAGCTAAAGTGTTTATCAACTTTTGCTTTTTCGGGTTAAAGAGCATTCTAAAAGGATTAACAAAGTCTGTTATTGTGCCCTTATGGTAACCAACTAGAAGAATATCTAATTTTTTTATTTCTTCGCTACTTAAGTCAATGCTGCCATCTTTGCCTATCAGGTTTGCCTCAATTCCAAAATAAACTTTAATTTTAGAATTTTCCTTTATTTTATCAACTTCTTGCCTTGCCTTTTCAATATTTTTTCTTTTAATTCCGAAAAAAATATGCTTTGGGCCGTGGTCTGAAACGCCATAACTAACAAGGCCAAGTTCACTAGCATAGTCTACCATCTCCTTTATGGTGTTTTTACCATGGTTATTTTTACTATATTTAGAGTGGGTGTGATAATCACCTGTTATATTCATCTCTATCTCCTATGTATTCAATTTCTCTTTCTAAAACTATATCAAACTTTTCTTTAACAGTTTTTTCTATTTTTAAAACAAGGTTCTTAACATCACTGTCTGTTGCAAAGCCCTCATTTATAATAAAATTTGCGTGTTTTTCACTAACAACGGCTCCTCCTACTTTCGCGCCCTTAAGCCCCGCCTTGTCTATAAGCAGCCCCGCTGGTAAAAAACTATCCACCTGCCTAAAAACGCTTCCTGCACTTTTGCCTAATGGCTGTTTTTCACGCCTTAAAAGGCAAATCTCTTTAATTTTAGAGTAAATCACGCTTGGCGCAAGCCTTGAAACCTTTAGGTCTACCGATAAAACCACAAAGTTTGTTTTTAAAAGGCTAGTTTTGTGGTGGCTAAACTCAATTGCACTTGCTGGCAAAATTTTAACCCTTTGCCCGTCAAACACCTCAATATTTTCTATTACCCTACTCATTTCAAAACCAAACGCACCAGCATTCATCATAACCATTCCGCCAATCGTGGCAGGAATACCATAAAGGCTTTCTAGCCCACTAAGCCCCCGCTCTGCGCACCAAAGCACCAGCTGGCTAACCATTGTGCCAGAGCTAATAGTTAAAGTGCTTTGATGAAGCCTTGGCTTAAACTGCATCTTGGTTGTTACAATAATAACTCGGTTATTTTTTTTAGAACTTGCAAGCAAATTGCTTCCGTTTCCAATAACCTGCCACTTAACATTTAAAGCCCTACACGCCTTTACACATTTAATCAGTTCTTGTTTAGTTCTAGGCTCAAGCAGAGCAATTGTTTCCCCACCAATATTAAAGGTAGTATAGTTTTTTAGCGGCTCATTTTCTTTAATTATTTTTCTTGGCAATAGTTTATATAGCTGTTTTGCCTGCATTTATTTTACCCCATATAAAAACAAATTTCAAATCATTTAGGTGTTTTTGGTTATTTTGTGCATTGTTAAATCTGCTTTCGTCACTCTTTAAAAAGCAGATTTAACTATAGTATTTTGATTTAACTTTTCTTCAAGTTCTTTTAATGGCCCACTTTCATAAAGTTTAAGCCCAATAGCGCTTAAAAGCCCAATGTTTTCAAGCTGTTTTTGACTACTCTCACTTAACAAAAACTCAACAAAGTCTAGGCAAACATTTTTCTTTTCTAAATTAGTTGAAAGCACAGATATATAACAAACTAGGTCGGTGTAACAGCCAAGCGGCTGATATAAAACATCATTTTCCACTCCGCTAGATAATCTGTTTTCCATCCTGTAAATATCCCTTTGCGTTCCAAGCAGCATACTTGCCCTGCCGTTAACAAAACTTAAATAAGCATCATACGAAGTCTGCAAGTTATATTTTTCATCTACCACTCCGCTTGTTTTAAGGTCTTCCACACTGCTTGAAGTGAAAACCCTAGAGAAAACATCAATTGCATTTGTGTAGTCATTTCTGCCAAAGGTTAGCGAGTTTACGTGCTTTGTAGTTTTCTTATAGATTTTATCAAACTCAAGCGAAAGGGCAAGGTCTAAAAGAGAGCCATTATAGGTTTGCCCAGCAGCTTCTATTTTCTCGGTTGTAGAAATTAGCGTGTACCCCCCAAATGCATATGCCGCGGCTTTAAAATTTCCTTTATCTAATCCGCTAGAGTATAAATTTAAAAGCACCTTGCTTTCTAAACTGCTAGGAAGAGTTACCATCTTGTCTTTAAGTATTCCCCCAACCCCAGTTCCAAAGGCAAACATATCTGGCAAAACACCCATGTTTATATTTGCCATCATCTCGTCTACTGTTAAATTATCAACCTTAATTAGTGCCCCTTTATTATATTTTTCAAACTGCATGGCAATTTGGCTTAAATAGCTGCTTCTTGAAGAGCTACCCCCCTCAAAAGTATCAACATTCCAAAGCGTTATAACGCCCTGATACTCTGCTTTCTTACCAAAAAATCTATCACTAAGAGCTTGCTGCCTAGTTTGATTTATAATGTCCACAAGCGGTAAAACAACAAATAGGCCAATCACTAGCAAAATAAGTGATAGCCTTGAAACAACTAAAAAGAAAAACCTTCTTGCTCTCTTTTTCGCCTTTTTCATATAAAAAGATTATGCCTTAGATTTAAAAAAAATACTTCTAGCATGGCATAACCCTCTCTAACCCTTAAGTTTGCTTTAAAAATATTCGTTAAATATTCTGATTACATGAAAAAAGAGCCCCTTTTTAGATACCCTTTATTTTTTTATCTCAACACTTTTTTAGTTTACTTACTATGAATTTGGTTATAAATTTCAATAGCTGTTTTGGTTGGCACGCCTATTTTCACAAAGTCTTCAGGCTTTGCATTGAAGATATTTTCTTTGGTTTTCATTTCTTTCCAAATTTTTTCACTTGTTTTTTTGCCAACGCCTTTAATTTCTTTCAAGAAAGAAGAAATGCTTTGCCCCCTTAGGTTTCTGTGATACATAACCGCAAATCTATGCGACTCATCTCTAACCCTTTGAAGAAGCCTTAATGCAAAACTATTTTTAGGAAGCCTAATTGGCGAGTTTTGAAATTCAACATAAATTTCCTCGTCTTGCTTGGCAAGGCTTATAACAGGAATGTCTGCCCCAGCCTCTAATATTGCCTTTTTTGCGCTATGAAGTTGCCCTAAGCCTCCATCAATTAAAATAAGGTCTGGCTTTTTTGAGAAGTTTTCTTTTTTCTCTAAAAGATTTTGCACTCTTCTAGATAAAACCTCGTGCATGGAGGCAAAATCGTCTGCCCCCTCAACCGTTTTAATTTTAAATTTTCGGTATTCCTTTTTGTTTGGCTCTCCTCCCTCAAACACAACCATGCTAGCCACGCTATTTGTTCCACTAATGTTTGAAATATCGTAGCCCTCAATTCTGTAGATTTTATCAAGTTTCACAAGTTCTGCAAGCTCATCAAGCGCATCTAAAGTTAACTTTTTGTGCCTAACAAACTTATCTCGCGAGTTGTTTGCAAACTCGTTTGCGTTCTCTTTAGCATTTTCAACAAGCTGTTTCTTTATTCCCTTAACAGGAAATAAAACCTTTATTTTTTTACTAAAGTTATTAAAAATATAATCTTCAATAAGGGCTTTATCCTCACTCATGTAGTCCTCAAGCAGTATTTCTTTTGGGAGTTCCTGCTCGCTTGTGTAATATGAACCAATAAAGCTGCTTAAAAGCTCGTTTTCTTTACCAACGGCATCCTCTAGCGGATAATTAAACTGCCCAATATTCTTACCACCCCTAATTTTCATAACATTAATAACGCTAAACTCTTCGCTAGAAGATAAGGCAAACACATCTATAGAAGATTGACTTGTTAGGCTAGTTAAAAGCTCACTATCTAGCTTATCTACCACTTCTAAAAGATTTCTAATTTCAAGAGCATCCTCAAACTGCATCCTTTTAGCGCAATCTTCCATACGCTCTTTAAGCTTTTTCTTAATATCTCTATTATCGCCATTAAGAAAATCTATAACCTTATGCACAACTTTTAAATATTCCTCTTCTCTTTCTGGGAAAGCGCAAGGGGCAAGGCAATCACCAATATCGCCATGAAGGCAAGGGCGAACCCTAGTTTTGCCATTTTCAAAACTGGTGTTGCACCACCTAACAGGATATGCCCACTTAATAAGGCTCATAATCTCAGATATTCTAAGCCCCGTAACATATGGGCCAAACAAAAGCGCCCCGTCTTTTTTAGGACGGCGAACAACTGTAACTCTTGGGAACCTTTCTTTTAAGTTAATTCTAATAAAAGGGAACGACTTGTCGTCTTTAAGCAGAATATTATATTTAGGCTTATATTTTTTTATAAGGTTACTCTCAAGAGAAAAAGCATCAAGCTCGGTGTTGGTTAAAATATATTCAAAATCTGCAACATTAGAAACAAGTGCATAAGTTTTAACTGTTTTTGCACTTGCATCAAAATAACTTTTAACCCTATTTTTCAGTTTTTTGGCTTTACCAACATAAATAACTTCCCCATTTGCATCTTTCATTATGTAAACGCCAGGATGCATAGGAAGCAAAGCCACCTTTTCGTGAATTTTATCGCTAACCATAGTTTAATTATATCATATTTTAAAAAATTTGAAACTAATAAATAAAAAGAGATATAAAATCTCTTTTAAACTTACTGATCATCACTTACCGACAAAAGTGCCTGTTGATTTGCAATTTGAAGAGCCTCAATCATTGTGTCAATATCGCCGTTCATGAAAGTATCTAAGCTATAAAGCGTTAGGTTAATTCTATGGTCGGTAACGCGGTTTTGAGGGAAATTGTAGGTTCTTATTTTTTCACTTCTATCCCCTGTTCCAACTTGAAGTTTTCGCTTAGAGGCATACTCTTTGTCTGCCTGAGATTGATAAAAATCATAGAGCTTTGCTTTAAGCCAGTTCATGGCCTTTTCACGATTTTTAACTTGCGAACGCTCATCTTGGCACGCAACGATGATGCCCGTTGGCAAATGCGTTATTCTTATTGCCGACTCGGTTTTGTTTACATGCTGGCCACCAGCTCCGCCACTTCTGTATGTGTCTATTTGAAGGTCTTTTTCATTTATCTCTATTTCAACATTTGTTGCCTCTGGCAAAACGGCAACAGTGGCAGTAGATGTGTGAACCCTGCCCTGGCTTTCAGTTTCAGGAACTCTTTGAACTCTGTGAACCCCACTTTCAAACTTAAATTTAGAGAACGCACCCTTGCCTTTAACCATAAAGGTTACTTCCTTTATGCCTCCAGCCTCGGTATAGTTGCCATCTAACTCCTCAACGGTGTAGCCATGCTTGTCGGCAAACAAGCAATACATTCTTTTTAGTTCTGCGCCAAAAAGCCCAGCCTCATCTCCACCAGCCCCTGCACGAATTTCAACAATAACATTTTTGTCGTCATCCTCATCTTTTGGAAGAAGCAAAACTTTAAGCTCTTTTTCTATCTCGGCAAGCTTTTGCTTGGCTTTATGATATTCTTCATCAAGCATGGCAATCATGTCGTGGTCGGTTTCGCCTTTCTTTAGCTCTTCCGCATCGTGCATATCTTTTTGAACCTTAACATATTCGTCATACTTTTCAATGATTGGCACAAGTTCTGCATGCTCTTTTGCCACTTTTTGATAGCGCTTTTGATCTTGATAAATATCAGGGTCTTCAAGCTCCTTATTGAGCTCTTCAAGTTTTGCCTTCATTTGCTTTAATTTCTCAAACATCTTTACTCCTTTTTTTAGCTTTAATCATTCTGTCGTTTCCCTCTAGGTCCTTTTTAAGCTCTATTTCTTCAAAATTTTCTTTTAAAATATCTATAACACTTTTAGCCTGCATATACCCTATTTCTAGCAGTAGATAACCATTTTCGTTTAAATACTTAGGTGCAAGTTTAGCAATTTCTCTATAAAAGCTAAGCCCATCTTTCCCACCATATAACGCTAACTTCGGCTCAAAGTTTTTAACAGACTTGTCTAGGTTTTTGTATTCTAGTTTTGATATGTAGGGTGGATTTGAAATAATTAAGTCAAACTTTCTGTTTTTTAAAGCACTAAATAGGTTTGATTTAATAAATTCAATATTTGCATGATTATTTTTTGCATTTTTTTGAGCGATTTTTAAGGCACGCCTGCTTATGTCTACCGCCGTAACAAAGGCACCTGTTTCTTTGTTTATTGTAATGGCTATTGCCCCACTGCCTGTTCCTATATCTAAAACATGGCTGTTTTCATTTACATATTTTTTGGCAAACGCCACAAGCTCCTCTGTTTCTGGGCGTGGCACCAAAACATGCCTGTTCACAGTAAAGGTTCTGCCATAAAACTCTTGATTTTTAACAATATATGCCAATGGTTTTCCCTTAAGCCTTTCTTTTAAAGCGCGGTTTACCTTTTTTACTTCACCCTCTGTTACCTGCTTTTCGCCATAAACTTCACTTCTTTTTATGCCCAAAACAAGCGCCACCAGCCATTCGCCCTCGCTTTTTTCAAGCCCAATTTTTTCTAAAGCTTTGTTGGCATTTATAGTTATTTCCTTAACTTTCATAATTCCCTACAATAAAAAATGTGCAACTTTTTAAGCCCTAAATAAAACTTAATAAATTACACATTAAAAAGTGCAAGCAAAAACTTGCACTAAAATAAATCAGCTACTTTTGTTTGTTATAACGCTTGTTAAACTTCTCTACTCTTCCACCAGCATCAACAATCTTTTGAGCGCCAGTAAAGTATGGATGACATTTGTTGCAAATATCAATCTTAATTTCATCGCCTTTCTTTGTTGAACCAGTTTTAAAAGTTTCGCCACAAGCACAAGTTACTGTAACCTCATGGTAATCTGGATGTATGTTCTGTTTCATATTCTGCCCCTTTAATTTTCTTTTGCACGGCTAATTATAATATAGCTTTTCGCTTGTGTCAAGTATTTTATCTTTTAATTTTTTATCTCTTCGCAAAATTGCAAGCTAGTCTATAGTTTCAGGTGCACAAAAAACATATGTGTCTTCGCTATTATCTTTAATCACTTTAACAATACTTTCCTGCTTTGGAATATTTGCCACATAAACCTCTAAATTATTCATAAAAAAACCTCCCTGTTTTTAGTTTGCTTTTTTATTTTTTTATTATACAGGAAGGTTTTACATTTTTAAAAATGTAAAAAATATTATAAATTATCTAAAATTTCAACAAATAACCTATTATTTTACTCTTTCTATAGAAACAAGAACTTTCTCGCCGTTTATGTCGTTTTCCTTTTCATAGCCTTGAGATGCAGAAACGGTTAGGCTATCGGCAAGCGTGTCGGCCATAATTTGATTTTTATATTTAAGCGCAAAGTCCTCAAAATTCTTGCTGGCTTTAATATAAATGTTTATATGGTCGGCAACATCAAAGCCCGCCTCTTTCCTTTGAGTTTGAATTTTACTTGCAAGCTCTCTTTCATTGCCCTTTTCAATAAGTTCTTCTGTTAAATTTGTGTCTAGAATAGCAGTTATACCGTTTGCAGTGTCTGCAACATAACCAGGCTTGCTTATTGGTTCTATTAAAAGATCATCTTTTGAAATCTCTATTTCCCCGCCAGAAAGTTTAACTACTATCTTCCCGCTTTCAAGTGCTTCTTCGGCAAGGCTTGTTCCATCTGCGTTTAACAGATAATTTCTAAGCTCGCCTAAAGTTTTTCCAAGTTTTGGCCCTAGAGTTTTTAAGTTTGGCTTAACTATGTAGTTTAAAAACTCCTTAGCATCTTTTCTAAACTCAACTTTTTCTATGTTTAGTTCGTCTTTAATAAGTTCTAGCATTTCCTTGCTTAGTTTTAAATCTTTAAGGCTTGCTATAACCATCTCAGCAAGTGGCTGGCGGTTTTTCATACTGCTCATATTTCTAGCACTTCTACCAAGCACAACAATTTCTAGCAAGGTTTGCATACTTTCGTTTAGCTTATTGTCTATAAGTTTCTTATCTGCCTTTGGATACTCGCATAAATGAATAGAAATAGGCGCACCACTATAAACACTTCTAACAAGGTTCTGGTAGATGCTTTCTGTAAACTCTGGAACAAATGGCGCCATAAGTTTAATAAGGTTTATTAGCACATAGTTAAGCGTTGTGAAAGCTGCAGTTTTATCGTCTGTTTCTCCACTTGCCCAAAATCTTTCCCTACTTCTTCTAACATACCAGTTCGACAAACTATCAACAAACTCTGCAATAAGCCTTGCTGGCTCACAAGATACATAATCTTCTAGATAGTTTGTAACTTTCATTATAAGCGAGTTTAACTCAGAGATTATCCATCTGTCTAGCATAGAAAGCTTAACGCCATCTATTTTGTGCTTGCTACCATCAAATTTATCAATGTTCGCATAAAGTATGTAGAAAGCGTAGGTGTTCCATAGCGTGCCCATGGTTTTTCTTTGATACTCTTCCATGGTTTCCTTTTTGAAGTTTGTTGAAAGCCAAGGCGCGTTTGCACTATAGAAATACCATCTAACAGCATCTGCTCCCTGCTTGTCAAACACTTCCCAAGGCGTAACCACATTGCCAAGGCTCTTGCTCATTTTCTTCCCAAACTCATCGTTAACAAGCCCAAGAGGCAAACATCTTTTATATGGCGACTTGCCAAACAAAAGCGTGTTTATAGCAAGTAGCGAATAAAACCAACCCCTTGTTTGGTCCATTCCCTCGCTTATATATTCGGCTGGGAATGCTTTTTCAAACAATTCCTTATTTTCAAATGGGTAGTGATACTGCGCAAATGGCATGCTTCCGCTGTCATACCAGCAGTCGATAACCTCTGGAACGCGCGTCATGGTTTTGCCACACTTCTCGCACTTAAAGGTTATTTTGTCTACAAAAGGCTTGTGAAGATCTATTTCTTGGCCGCTAGGAATATTACCTAGTTTTTTAAGCTCGGCAATGCTTCCAACCGCTTTTTCATGCCCACACTCGCATGTCCAAATAGGAAGTGGAGTTCCCCAATAACGCTTTCTGCCAAGGTCCCAGTCAATAAGCGAGCGAAGAAAACCACCCATTCTGCCATCCCTAACATTATCTGGGCGCCAATCAATTTTATTGTTGTTTTCAATAAGTTTGTCTTTTGCCTTTGTTACTGCCACAAACCAGCTCGACCCAGCATAGTACAGAAGCGGAGTTCCACATCTCCAGCAGAAAGGATAGCTGTGCTCATATTGCATCTCTCGAACAAGCTTTTTTTCTGCCTTTAGCCTTTTTATAATAAGAGGGTCGGCATCTTTGGCAAACACGCCTGCAAACTCCTCACATTCTGCCGTTAAACAGCCCTTTTCGTCTAGAAGTTGAACAAATGGAAGATTATACCTTTTTCCAACCCCGCTATCATCTTCACCAAAGGCAGGAGCTATATGAACAATGCCAGTTCCGTCTGTTAAAGTAACATAGTCGGCCATTGTAACGAAAAACGCCTTGTCTTTATTCTTCTCATACGCAAAGTTGAAAAGCGGAATATATTTTGCATATTCATATTCTTTGCCATGTCTTTCCTCTACAATCTCATATTCTCCCTCTTTAAACAGCGTGTGAATAAGAGCCTTTGCCATAATATAGTAGTCGTTTCCATCTTTTAATTTCACATAGGTTTCATTTGGGTTCATAGCCAAGGCAACATTTGAAGGAAGCGTCCAAGGAGTTGTGGTCCATGCTAGAAAGTAGGTGTTTTCCTCGCCAACCTTTTTAAAGCGAACAAACACAGACTTTTCCTTAACATCTTTATACCCCTGCGCCACCTCATGGCTAGAAAGGCTAGTTGCACATCTAGGGCAATATGGCCTAACGCGATAGCCCTTGTATAGATAGCCTTTCTTGTGAAGCTCACTTAAGCTCCACCAAACGCTTTCAATATAATTATTGTCATAGGTTATGTATGGGTGCTCAGGGTCGGCAGTGTAGCCCATGCGGGCAGAAAACTTCTCCCACATGTCTTTATACAGCCAAACATTTTCCTTGCACTTTGCAATAAATGGTTCAACGCCATATTTCTCTATGTCTTGCTTGCCAGTAGAGCCTATCTGTTTTTCAACCTCAAGCTCAACAGGAAGCCCATGCGTATCCCATCCTGCTTTTCTTAAAACATTTTCGCCCTTCATTGTGTGATACCTTAAAAAAAGGTCTTTTATGGTTCTTGTTAAAACATGCCCAATGTGTGGCTTACCATTAGCCGTTGGTGGCCCCTCATAGAATGAAAAAAGTTTGCCATCTTTGTTTTTTGCTATCATCTTGTTTAATATATCATTTTTTTGCCAAAAATCTACAACCTCTTTCTCTCTTTCCACAAAGTTTAAGTTTGCATCAACTTTATTATACATCTGCCCCTCTCCTTATAAAAAAGCCCCAAAGCCATTGTAAAAAACGGCTTTAGGGCAATCGTTTACCATTTACAATTCCTTTGCACTATCATGCAAATCTTCTATAACGGGAATTCCCGAAAAAGCTTAATAAAACAAAAAGTTCGTTCAGCCTTTCTGCTAAGTAGGCGATACTTTTGCACCCTTGCCAGCTGTTTGCACCAACCACAGCATCTCTTTTCTTGGCTTAAAGCCAAATAGCTAACCTTGCAAAAGCGTGCCCTACCTCAAAACGCATTTATCAAATTGTAATAATATATTAACTTAAAATTTAACTTTCGTCAAGTGTTTAATATTGTTTTTAGATTACTAAAATTCCACCACACATATTACTTAAATTAAAAAGATATTAGAGGGCTAGCCTTAATGCGGGCCGAACGCCGCAGCTCGAACCGTACACAGAAATGATGCCGAAGCTACCATCACGGACCACAATATAGGCGTAAGGAGAAGAAGCGAACCTCCTCGCCGACCGAGTCCAGTAGTAGCTCGTTCCTGCCCTATAACTCGTTGTACAATCTGTGTCCATATCAGCCCAATTGCTTAACGCAAAGTCTGTTGGGCTACATAATCTTCTTGCATAGTCTTGGTCTGTTGTTCCTGTAGAAAACAATCCACTACTCATTTCGTCACGACTTCTTAAATATATCTTATCATATGTTGTTGGTCCTGTTCCATCTGAAGTGGGGGGTCTATCATAATCTCCTTCTACATTGTTTAATACCGTGCTGGTGGCTATAATTTCCTGTTCATCTGCTGCAAAAGCACTATTGTAGAAAGTTCCATTTGCCCACTCTCTAATATACGATGTTTCCCAACTGTTTCCGTCATCATCTGATGCGTTGAAGTATATATAGCCAGTTAACACTAGCTCGCTTAGAAGTTCTAGTTCCGTGTCTGTCCCAGCTATGTATTCGTCATAATTTAGCACCAGCCATCTTATTGGTTCTACTTTAAACCATACCACTGTTCCGTCGTCTGGTACGTAATCTCCTGTGGAATATTTGTGTGCTATACGACTATACGAGTAGCCTCTTGCGTATATCTCTCCGTCTGTATACATGTGGCTAGTGTACACACCTGAGTTATAATCGGCGTTTTCCCTTGTTGTATATGTCTTTAAATTTGCTGGACTATTATTTGTATACCATGTTTCTAATGTAGAATTCATGCTATCGCCTACATAGGTTTGCGGATATGAGCCAAACTCTATATAGTGTAGATACAAGGTTGATACGATCCCTTCATAGGTTCCACCAACTTGTATTGTGTCTGATGAAATAAAGATATATGGTGAATATTCATTATTCTCTATAACCGCATCATTTTGTATATTTAGCGTTCCACCATCCTCTACATATATCGCTGGGGCATGCTCTGCCTTGTTTCCTGTTATGCTTCCGCCATATATGTTGCAAGTTCCTCCACTTGCCACATATATCGCTCCGCCATACTTTGCTTGGCAGCCTGTTATGGTTCCGCCCTCCATGGTAAAGGTGGCTCCGCTTGATATAAACACTGCTCCACCATAGGTGTTTGTTTTTCCCTCTATTGTTCCGCCCTTCATCGTGTAGTTTGCGTTAACGCCTACATATATAGCTCCACCTTTCTCACTTGAAGACGCTGTGCTTGCTCCTGTTTCTTCTGCACTTGCAAAATATATTGGAGTTTTGTTGCTATTATAATCTACGTTATTATTCCCAACATCCTTGTTAGCCATAGCCAAACATAGGCATAGTGAAATGATAGCCACCATTATTATTGGCATTACTACCGCTATTATTCTTTTTCCTATCTTTCCCATACATTTATCCTTTGCTTTATGCTTTATTTTTATTACTCTTTTAGTTTAACATATTCGTCTTTCTAGCCTACGCACCTTGCAGGGCACCTTGGAACATTTTGCTCTCGCTTTCCCATCCAATATTTGTTTTTATTTTTTATTTCAAAAATATAATACCCCCCCCCCCAAGAGTTTTGTCAACTAAAAAAGAGCACCTTTTTAGAT
>ENA-OZAF01000350-OZAF01000350.1-human-gut-metagenome-genome-assembly--contig:-NODE-350-length-20264-cov-5.641150_pt1 | contig 20264 bp, 24 predicted proteins | sample MGYA00244207_ERZ653498 | MGnify/ENA primary metagenome ERZ653498 (study PRJEB26926, sample SAMN06165156) | human gut metagenome | biome: ENVO:00009003; feature: ENVO:2100002; material: ENVO:00002003... | reverse complement strand
TTACATAACAATATAAGTAATTATATGACATTTTCTAAATTCTAACTAGCAATAACTAAGTAAAAAAAGCAAAATCTTTATTGTAATTAGCGTTAACAAAATTATTTTCTAAAAAAACAATGAAATAACAGGGAAAGTATTGAATTATCTGGTTACAAAGTGTATAGTAGTACGCATGAGACGTAAGCCGCACAGAAATACATTAAGGAGATAGATAAAATGCGTATTATTATTGACACTGATAACGAGCGGATTATTGTTCCTAAGAAATTCTTTACGGAACTAGACAAGATTAACGCGATACTTAAAGATGGTGAGTCCAATAAACAGTGGACGGCTGAGGAATATATCAAAAACAAATTCGACAAAGCTATAAACAACACTATTCTACGCTCTGAGGACGTTAAGTCAAGTAAATAATGTCAGCTCGAGTAACACCAGACGAGTTTAAAGAAATGCACAGGCTGTATAACGAACTGGGGAACGCGGCAGAGGTCGCACGACGAATGGGCAGAAGCGCAAGCACTGTCCGCAAGTATATTAAAATGGATGGTTGTCCAGCCCTAGTCCGTCACACGACAAAGCGGCTAATACTTGAAAAAGTATGATATTATAAGCGACAAGCGACGAGGATTTCACATCCCCGTCGCTTCTTTTTGCTCTTGCTTTAAGAGGCACAGGAAACCGTTCAGTTTCTTGTGCCTCTATTTATCTCCTGTAATGTCTTTTATGACTAGAAGTATATGCTCCATTTGCTGTGCCGTCAGTTTATTAAATGCTTTAAAAAGCTCTTTCTCTTTTTGCGGAGCGGCAGATTCTATATTAAAAAATTCGTTTGGCGAAATCCCCAAGTATTCACAAATGTAAAAGAACCCTGTCATAGATGGCATAGCCCTTTTGTTTTCAATTTTATTTATATAGCTTTCACTTTGACCAAGAGACAAGCTCATATCCCTTGCAGAAACGCCTTTTTGGATGCGCAGCTCTGTGAGCCGCCGTGGAAACCAGTTAACGTAGTCCATAAGTCACCCCCTAAGACTATAGTGTGTATTATAAATCCTTTAAGCCGCAGTATCAGTGAATTAAAAGATATGTTTTTCTTTACAAATGGAATTATAAGATATATAATCTGCACTATAGAGAAATTTAATCTCACCATGTGACTTGTAAAGGGGATTCATGTACTATGAAACAAAAAATAATAAAGGCATTGTTATTACTGCTTTGCATATCAATGTTTTCCTGTACGGCGTTTGCACAGGGTTATGAGACAGAAGAAGTATGGGACGGCAAAACCAGCGAGCCGTTTTCTGATGGTCAAGGAACAAGCTCTAATCCATATTTAATATCAAACGGTGCTCAGCTATATTACTTATCACAGCAAGGTACAGCTGGCTCCTATTATAAGTTGACTAATGACATTAATCTTGACGATAAGCCCTTTACGCCCATATCTAACTTGACCGGAACATTTGACGGAGACGGACACAGTATATTAAATCTTAATATAACATCTAGCATAACAGGCAGCAGCACGAAGGTTGGGCTTTTCAGGCAAAGCTCAGGGACGATTAAGAACCTAACCCTAACTGGCAAAGTATCAGGTACAACTAATAACTATGTTGGTGCTTTTGTTGGGCAGCTTAACGGTGGTCAGGTGTCGAACTGCGTCAATAGATGCTCTGTGGAGGCCAGCAGTTCTGGAAGAGTTGGTGGGATTGTCGGTTTTGTTTCCAGTCCAGCAGGAAATGCAATCAATAAATCAGCCAATGTTGGAAGCGTCACAGGAAAGAGTTACGTTGGCGGCATTGCTGGTTACATAGAGAAGTCTGGATATAATTCAAGCGATGCGTATATTTCAATAATTTATTGCCAAAACTCCGGTGATGTTGTCGGCACAGGAACAAGTAGTTCTTATGTCGGTGGTATATGCGGGCGCCTGGATGGTTCAACAATAAGCCAGAGCGTAAATACTGGTACTGTTAGTGGGCGCTCTTATACTGGCGGTATTGTCGGCTATGGATGGTCGGAAAACTGTATAAGCATATCTTATAGCAGCATTAGTGGAACAATAAGAAATACACTTCAGCATTCGTCACATATCCATGACTGTTATAATACGGGCGATATACAGGGTTCATATTCTGGAGGCATTGCCGGTGGATTTGAAAGTTGCATACGCACAAAAGACGGATACCACCAATACAGGGGTGCTAACACTAGCTTAAGTTGCTGCTACAATATAGGTAAAATATCAGGTAGCGAATATGGCGATATAATTGGAAAGAGCACCAGTAACGGTATATCTGTTATCACACCAAGCTATTGCTACTATATTGAAGGCAATAACGCTAATGCTACGCAAAACAAGGGAACATCTTGTTCTGCTGAGAATATGGAGTATCCTGCTACATATGAAGGCTTCGATTTTACGTCCATCTGGACATGGGATGATTCCAGCAGTTATCCATATCCTATATTGAAAAACGTTGGATTGCCGTTGGGCGTTTGTGTTCATGACTACAAATTGACTAGCTCAACTGCAACTTGTACCGAGGCCGGAGTAGAAACCTATATGTGCACAAAGTGCGGAGATAGCTATACGGAAAGTGTTCCTGCTACTGGCCATACTCCAAGCCCGGCAGTAAAAGAAAACGAAGTAGAAGCAACGTGCACAAAGAGCGGGAGCTACGACGAGGTAGTTTATTGTTCCGTTTGCGAAGATGAACTAAGCCGAGAACATAAAACTGTACCCATGAAAGACCACACCATAGTAACCGACGCCGCCGTTTCGCCAACCTGTACATCGGAAGGTAAAACTGAAGGTTCACATTGTTCGGTATGCAGCACTGTAATAAAGGCACAGGAAACAATACCTGCAACCAACCACAGCTTTACGACCAAGCCGTCAAACAAACTGGCAACCGCGGCAACGTGTACTGAGCCAGCCACTTATTATGTCCAGTGCGACAATTGCGACGCTATTGATGAGACCAAAACAGTAACAGTAGGCAATGTTAATGGTCACACTCCGAGCGAAGCAGTAAAAGAAAACGAGGTAGAAGCCACGTGTACGGTGAGCGGAAGCTATGACGAAGTTATAAGGTGCTCTGTTTGCAAAGAGGTAATTAGCTCAACACATAAGACAATTCCACAAAAAGAGCACACCATTGTAACCGACGCTGCTGTTGCGCCGACGTGCACGACAGAAGGCAAAACCGAGGGTTTACATTGTTCGGTATGCGGTACTATACTAAAGGCACAGGAAACAATACCTGCAACTGGTCACAGCTTTACGACAAAGCCGTCGAATAAGATTGCTACAGAAGCAACGTGTACTGAGCCAGCTACTTATTATGTCCAGTGTGATAACTGTGACGCAATTAGTGTCACTGTAACCGTTCCTGCTGGAAAAGAATTGGGGCATGATTTTAGCAACAATGTAGAGTACTGTGCAAATGGCTGCGGCATAAAGAATCCTAATTATATGCCTAGTGTGCCTGACCTTCCTTCTATTGATATTCCTCATAAGCCTTCTACTAATCCTAGCAATAAGCCGAGTACAAATCCAGAGGAACCGGATAACCCATTTATCGACGTGGACGAGAATGAATACTATTATAATGCAGTTATCTGGGCGTATAATAATGGAATAACGAGCGGATATACAAATACGACATTTGAGCCTCTTCTAAACTGCACAAGAGCGCAAGTAGTAACTTTCATTTGGCGTGCCTATGATTCTCCGGAGCCGCAAGAAAATGAAAACACATTTACGGACGTTGTTGAAGGCGCTTATTATGAAGATGCCGTTCAGTGGGCGGTAGAGAACGGAATAACAGAAGGAACAACAAGCACAACGTTCAGCCCTGATGATATTGTTACACGCGCTCAGGTTGTTACGTTCTTATGGCGAGCCGCTGGAAAACCAAGCGTTGATGAGGCAGATATATCTTTTAAAGATGTATCCGAAGATTCATATTACAGTGATGCTGTAAAGTGGGCGGTAGTAAACGACATTACTAACGGGACAAGTGAAACTACATTTAGCCCTAATGATGAATGCACACGAGCGCAGATAGTTACATTCCTTTATCGCTATTTTGCAGAGCAATAACCGAAAATGAGTGGAGTGAAAAATCACTCCACTTATTCTAAACATGAAAGCGCACAAAAAGCGCACAAACTTAAAAACCTGTGCGCTTTTCCTCTCTTGTTTTAAAAAATAATGTTGCATTTTTACAATAGATATGCTATAATTTAATCATAAAAATTAGACGTATCTATTGCTTTTCGCAACTTTTAGCGCAGCTCTAGATTGCCCGCGAAGCCGGCAATCATGGTAGCGCGCATGGTTCGGGACCATGAGGCCGCGAGTTCAAGTCTCGCCACTCCGACCATGTGGGATAAGACCGTTTTGGTCTTATCCCACTTTTTTATGAGGTACCGAAAATGATCATTGAAACGGAAAGGCTTATCCTGCGCCCATTTTTGGAAACAGATGCCGCGGATGTTTATGAATATCTGAAAGAGCCTGCGGTCAACTGTTTTGCCTGCATGAAACTGAACTCGCTCGAAGAAGCCAAGGAGGAAATGAAAAAGCGCCTTGGCGAGACCGAGTATTGTTTTGCCATTGCCTTGAAAGAAAGCGGCAGGGTCATCGGCGAGATAGAAGCCTATCCCGAGCCCGGCGAACCGCACTCCGACGAGAGCGCCGTGCGTGACACATTCAGCCCCTGCTGGATGCTGAATGTGAATTACCAGGGCAAAGGATACGCCTTTGAGGCGGCGCACGCTTTCTTTGATTACCTGTTTTCTCAAAAAGGCGCAAGGCGTATTTACGCCTATACAGAGGACTACAACCTTTCCAGCCAGCGCCTGTGCGAAAAGCTCGGCATGCGCCGGGAGGGAGTTTTTCTAGAATTCGTCTCCTTCGTAACAAATTCGGACGGCACACCCAAATATGAAAACACCGTGCAATACGCCATACTTCGGAAGGAGTGGGTCCGGCGGCGCGCTTTCTGATTGCATTTTATTATGGGCTCCATTATAATGTAGGCAGAAAGGGGGCGCTGTTTTGGAAAGGCTAAAATGTCTGGACTGGTTTCAGAAGGGCGTGCTGCTCATTCTGGCCGCTATGACCCTGCTCTTTGCCGTGCTTTACCCTGTCGTCATCGGCCGGGTGGGCTATGAGTACAGGGACGCTGTGCTAATTCCGGCGCAGTCGAGCGGCAGCACCGTCTACTCCGGCAAGCTGGGCGGGACTCCGGCCAGCTTTACCGTCACCGACGATTCCGTGGAATTCCGTTACGGCGACAATGTCTACGGGCCATACACCGTCGTCGTAGACCCCTCGGCTATACCCGAGGATATGGACCCCTCCGATAACATCACCGGCGTAGAGCTGCTCTGCGGAGGCGAGGTCGTATTTCGCGGCTGTGTCCGCGACTTTGGAGATCAGTTCTGGCTCTACGACGAGGACGGGCAGCTCCATGGCCTCAGTATCTTGGCCTGGACCGGCAGCGGCACCATCGAGATGGACGGCGAGATCATCGACCCCATGGAGCCCTCCGCCTACACTATCCTCGAGCTGATGCGCGGCCCAGAGCTGGGCCACAATGGCGACTGGGCCGCCTTCTTAGGCGGACTCGTCATCTGCGTCATTAACGCTCTCTCCATCATCTTCGTCGACGAGCTGTTCAGGTGGAGGATGCAGTTCAGCATCCGCGACGCCGAGCTGGCGGAGCCGTCGGAATGGGAACTCGCCGGCAGGTACATCGGCTGGATCCTGGTAACGGTCGCGGCGCTCGTGCTCTATATCATGGGCCTGCAATGACCCCGACTTCGACGCATGGAAAAAGCGTGGGCAGCTTTGCGCCGCCCACGCTCTCTTATTCTCCGCTGCCCGTCGCCGCGGCATCATCTGCACGAAAGGAGGGCGCGACATGTTCCTCAAAAAGAAACGGACGCCGATGCCGATAGAGTTCGACCGTGAGAACCTGCGGCCTGTAATACGCTCAAGCATCTGCACTGGAGAGCGCGTGGCCGGCTTCAAAGACCTCCGCACCGGCAGGTTCAGCGAGGTCATGCTCGTAAGGTCTCAGGCTGACCTGGAGGAATTTCGTATCCTCTACGGCATAGGCGCCGAGGACATCGCAACTGAATACTGAAAGTCACAAAAACAGCGATACGTCGCGTGAGGCTGCGTCAATACCTGACGAATGGATAATACCCGTCCAGCTCGAGCACCTTAGCGTAGAACTCGTCCGTCGCGATGACCCCGCCGCCCTCGAGCCTGAGGCCGAAGCTGCGCATGTCCTTGCTGATGTAGAGCATCGATTCGATGCCGGCGTCGAGGAAAGCGCCGCGGTACAGGTAAGTGATGCTCTGGTACCCGCCGCCATCGCTCCATTCGCGCCACACGATACCTGCCGAGGCTCCGTCTCGGCAGGTCTTTTCTATGCACTCAACGGCAAAGCTGCCGCTGAATCTGTAGTTATCCAGCAGGTCCTGTGTCCCGGATATGTGTACGCTGCTCTCCTCCACGAGCTCGCCGTCCACATAGAGGCCCACGGGTACCGTCAGCTCGACCGGGCGAACAAAGGCCCCGGCCAGATACAGTATGACAAAAACCAGCAGCGCGGCAGCCGCGGCATAGTACACGCAGTTGAGGACGCGCCGTACCTTTTTGAGCAGGCCCCGCCGTGTCTGGTCGTAGACAGTCCCGACTACCTCGCGCACCGTGGCGTCCGACGGCGGCTCCGTTGCCTCCTCGCCGTGGAGCAGGCTGAGCACAGGAAGGCCGAGCTCATCAGCCAGCGGCTCTAGAAGCGCGATATCCGGGAAGCCCACTCCGCGCTCCCACTTTCTCACAGCCCGGTCCGACACGTGCAGTCGCTCCGCGAGCTGCTTCTGGGTCAGCCCCAGTTCCTTCCTCCGCTCAGCGATGAGCCGCCCGGTCTTTTTGACGTCCAAATCCACACCTCCGCCGTGTTTTTCACCCCGAGCATACCAGACGCGGCCCAGATTAGCAACAAACGCTCCGTTGAGCGGCGTCAGCGCGTCACTTTGCGGCCAGTTTGCGCAGTTGAGCTGGGTCAAGCAGGTTCACGGTGACGAAACGTCCCCGGTTGAACACGGCAAAGTTGTTAAAAACGCACGGCAGCTCCTTTGCCTGTTCCAGAGAACACACCTCAACGAACCGCGCCGGGATGCGGTTTCTTGCTGCGAATGATGCAGCAAAGGTGCCCGCTGTCTATGTTTTTCTCGGTGAGATTTATGAACTCAGCTTCCATATGCGTTCTCCTAATGTCCCCTGTGTTTTTCCTTTTTCTTTTCCCGGCGCTGCTCGAAGCGGCGCTCCTTTTCGAGCTCGCGGCGTTCCTTTGAGGCGGCCCTTCTTTTGGCCTTGTTCTGCTCGTATTGCAGCTTCAGCGCCTCTTGCGCCTTTGTGCCGGCGCCGCTGCGGCTGAGGCTCGCGCTTATCTCGCGCTGCATCCGCTTGGGATTGGGCCGCCGCTCGGGCTTCTGCTCAATATCGACCGGAGGGCTGAGCTTTATACGCTTCCAGTGATCCTGCACCAGCTCCAGTACCTCGAAATCCTTTGGCTCCGCGCCGAATACCAGCTTGCCCGCCTCGTACTTGCCATCGCTCTCACGCTCGTACACGCCCACCCAGAACGGCGGCTCGAAATACACCGTCAGGCGGCTGCGCGTGCTCATTGCCTCAGCTCCCGCTCGAACTCGTCCAGCCAATCCAGCAGCGCCCCGTAGAGCCTCCCCTGCTGCTCTATTATCGCCCGGCCCGTCAGCGGTATGTCCGCGAACTCCGCGGCGTAGCCACGGTTCCGCTCCCGCGAGCGCTCAAAACTTCCCCTGAGCTTCGACACCAGCTCCAGCGCCCGCGGCTTCTCCAGCTTGTTGAGATTCGCTACAACCACGTTGAAGTCAAAGGTCAGCGGCGTCTCACGCTCGGCATATGCCTCCATCAGCTCCTCAAAATATGCGCGCCCCGCCTCGGTTGCGGAGTACACGGTCTTGTCCCCAAAGCGCTCGCCGCTCAAATACCCGCGCTCTCTCAACTGCAGCGTCTTTTTATACACCGACGGCGTGCTTATCTTCGTCCAACGCGAAAGATGATGCGCCTCCACGTCTTTCTGCAGCTCGTAGGCGCTCATAGGTCGCTCAAGCACCATTCCCAGTATCAGCAGATCTATTGATGACATCGCGTTCAGCCCCCTCACTATATAGTATAGTACTATACTGTATAGTATATGTCAAGCGCGTGAATAAAAAAGGCGCCGCCCGGATGGGCGGCGCCTTTTGTCAGGCGACGGTTCAATAATTCTGGCTGCGCAGCTCGAAGTAGGCCTGCGGGTGCGCGCACACCGGGCATACCACCGGGGCGTTGGGGCCGACGTGGACGTGGCCGCAGTTGCGGCAGATCCAGACCTGCTCACCCACGCGGGAAAACACCTTGGCGTCCTCGATGTTCTTGAGCAGGGCGCGATAGCGCTCCTCGTGCTGCTTCTCGATGGCGGCGACGCCTTCCATCTGCTTGGCGATGGCCTCGAAGCCCTCCTCGCGGGCGGTCTTGGCAAACTCGGCGTACATCTCGGTCCACTCGTAGTTCTCACCGGCGGCGGCGAGCTTGAGGTTCTCAGTGGTGGGGCCGATCTTGCCGCCGGCCATGTGCTTGTACCACAGCTTGGCATGCTCTTTCTCGTTGCCGGAAGTCTCGGTGAAGAATGCCGCTATCTGCTCATAGCCGTCCTTTTTGGCCTGAGACGCATAGTACTCATATTTCACACGGGCCTGAGACTCGCCAGCAAAGGCAGTGGCGAGATTCTGAAAAGTCTTGCTGTCTTTGAGCTCCATTATGTTATTCCTCCTTAGAAATCTATGGCACTTAAGGTGCACATATATATTATACGATTTTTCGAAAAAATCAACATAATTTTCTCTAAAAGGAGCATCATATTGGCGTAAACTTTTTGTGAAGGAGATAGCCATGAAGAAGCTTCTTGCAATGATGCTCTGCGTCGCCGCGCTGCTCGGCCTGCTCTCCGGCTGCGCCAAAACCGACGACGGAGTTATAACCGACAAACCCAACGCCACGCACAGCGCCGCGCCCAGCACTCCGGCCTCGCCGGACGTCAAGGTCTCGGCTATGCCGTCCGCTTCGGCTATGCCGACCAGCGGTGCTTGAGAGCGATACTCCGGCCTAAGGCCGGGGTATCTACATAATTTTTTAAAAAACCTTGGATTTGGGAAAAATTCTGCTTGAAAACCTCTATATGGTGTGGTATAGTATCTAAGCACTGTTTTGACCAAGTGTTTACGATACCGAAAGGATTGAATAAAATGTACATCGCTCTCACGATTCTGCAGCTTCTCTCCGCCCTCGCCGTAACCGTCATCGTCCTGTTCCAGTCCGGCAAGCGTTCCGGGCTCTCCGGCGCCATCGCCGGCGGCGCTGACACCTTCCTCTCCAAGGGCAAGGCCAAGACTCTCGATGCGAAGCTCGCCAAGGCCACCAAGTGGGTCGGTCTCGCTTTCGTCGTCCTGACTCTTTCTCTGCACTTCGTTTGAGCCTCAGCTTAGATACGAAACCGCCGCACGAAACATGCGGCGGTTTTTTGTATTCACACCTTCTCGGGATAAACGGCGCGAACGCCGCCTATGAGCTTCGGCCGAGTCCTCGCGGCGCTGACCGGGGCCTCGCCTATCTGCTTGACGGCCAGTCTCAGCGGAACCGCCACGTCCTTGAGGTGCATGCCTATGAGCGTACAGCCAATGTCTATGCCCGCCGAGGCCTTAACATGCTCTACCGCGACGGGGTCCTGCATATGCTTCCAGGCCGCCGTTGCAAAGGAACCGCCCGCCTTCGGCTGGGGGATGACGCAAACCGGCTCATAGCCAAACTTTTCCGCAGTCTCGCGCTCTACTATGAGCGCGCGGTTCAGATGTTCGCAGCACTGCGCGGCGAGGCGCAGGCCGTTTTTGGCCAGGATGTCCGCTATGACGCCGTACACCGCCTCGGCCGCCTCCGGCGTACTGCCCTTGCCTATTCTCGCGCCCATTATCTCACTCGAGGAGCAGCCAACTACCACCAGGCTGCCGGGACGCAGGTCGGCCAGCTCCAGCAACTCGTTCATCGCCGCCTCGGTCTGGCGCTTTATATCGTCGTACATTTAAAAAGCATCTCCTTTCTGCTTTTCCCTTGTATTAATATTTTAACACCTCCCGACGGGTTTGACAACAGGGGGCGCCGGGAGTATTATGTTCTGGATAACTCATTTTGCGAGGTCTCAGCCATGAAAAAGACAATTTCCGCGGCGCTAGTGCTTGCGCTGCTTTTATCTCTTACAGCCTGCGGCACTGAGCCGCCCGGGCAGTCCGGACTCCCCGAGCCCGTCACCGACGTGACCCCCGCTCCCACTGCAGAGCCGACGCCGGAGGCGACGCCCTCGCCCACACCCCTGCCCTATGTCAATCCCCTGAGCGGTGAGCCGATGGAGGAGGACGTCTCTGCAAACAGGCCCTTTGCAATAATGATAAACAACATACAGCAGGCCCTGCCCCAGTGCGGAGTCTCTCAGGCCGAGATCGTCTATGAGATACCCGCCGAGGGCGGCGTAACGCGGATGATGGCCATTTTCACCGACATCAGCGACATCGAGCGCATAGGCAGCCTCCGCAGCATCCGGCCCTACTACGCCGACGTCGGCATCTCCTACGACGCCATCGTCATCCACGCGGGAGGCAGCGAGGAGTCTTACACCGAGATGTCCGGCTACTCCGTGGACCACCTCGACGGAGTGCTCGGCACTTATGTCGAGGGCGCCTTCTACCGCGACCCGGACAGGATGCAGTACGGCATCGAGCACAGCCTCTTCTCCATCGGCGCAAAGCTCATTGAAGCCGCCGAGGACCAGGGCTTCTCCCTCACACACGAGGGCGGGACCTATGACTACGGCCTCACTTTCTCCGAGGACGCCGCCGATCAGTGCTCCGACGAGGCGCTCTACGCCAGCATCGGCTACAACAGCTTCAAGACCACCGATTTCGAGTACGACGAGGAAGACGGGCTCTACTACGCCTTTGAGTACGGCTCTGAATACGTGGACGACGAGTACGATGTGCAGATGAGTTTTAAAAACCTGCTGTTCCTCACAACGGACGTCTCGGTCATCGACGACGTTGGCAGGCTTCGCGTTCGCACGACCGGCACCGGGGACGGGTATTTTGTCTGCGGCGGCAAGTGCGTCGAGATAACTTGGGAACGCGAGACGAACACCGACCCTTTCCGCTACTATCTCAAGGACGGAACTCCGCTCGAGCTCGGCGTCGGTTCGACCTATGTAGGCATCAGGCCGAGCTATGGCTCGTCAGTATCTTTTGATAAGGAGGCGCAGTGAACTTGTCCCGCACAAAAAAATCCCTGCTCGCCCTGCTTCTCTGTTACCTGATCTGGGGCCTGCAACCGATTTACTGGAACCTGCTCGGTAGTTTCAACTCCATGTTCATCCTCTGCGTGAGGATAGTCATGAGTATGATCTTTACCTGGCTGTACCTCATATGCTCCGGGCGTCTGCGCGAGCTGCTCGCGGCCTTCAGGAACAAAAAGCTCATGAAATATCTCGTCCCGGCATCTGTGTTTATCTGCGCCGACTGGGGCCTGTTCAACTGGGCAGTCATGAACGGACACGTGCTGGACACGGCGCTCGGATATTACATGAACCCAATGGTCATCTTCATCATCGGACTCGTGCTCTTCCGTGAGCGCGGGCATCTGCTGGAGTATATCGCTGTCGGCGTGGCCTTCATCGGAGTGCTCATTACCACGGTGCAGTACGGCTCTTTCCCGCTCATATCGGTTCTCTGTGCAATTGCCTGGCCCATTTATGCAACAGTCAAAAAGGCGGCAAATGCCGACCCCATAATCAGCATTGCGGTGGAGACAACACTGCTGGCACCTTTTGCAATAGCCGCCTCTGTCACTCTGTTCAGGGGCGAGGGCGGACTCGCATCCATAGGGACCGGAGACATATTCCCTCTCATATGTTCCGGAATCGTGACCGCAACGCCGATGATACTTTATACCTACGTCGTCAACGACCTGCCCTTCAAGGTCGTGGGCATACTCCAATATACGAGCTCGACGATCTCCTTCCTCTGCGGCATCCTCTTCCTAAACGAGGAAGCGACCCCGGCAAAGCTCGTAATGTTCGCGTTCATAATCGCGGGCCTCGTCATATTCACGGCGGGCAGTTTCAAAAAGCAAAAAGACGTGCTGCCTGATAACATTGGGGCAAAATAGCATTGCACAAAGTTGGACCCGGACGCGCTTATGCGTCCGGGTCTTTTAATTTACTAATTTTACGTGCGGAATCCGTTATGAGATAGAGCGACATCGACGTCACCAGCACAATCACCACCACGGCAAAGATTAGGTTCATACTCCGCTCCCAGTCCGCACCGTCACCAAAGGCATGAAACATCGCCCCCTGCAGGAAAAACATTGACACCAGCGCAGTCGTCAGCGTCAGGGCATTGGCCGCTGAATACACCGGAGACCTCACAGAGCGATTCCTGCATATGTTCACTATGGCTAGGGTCATGCTGTAAAACGTATAGGCAGCGGCGGCATAGATGAGGTGGCCCGGATAGACCAGCGCATTGCCGCCATAGACGGCGCTTGCGTCAATGGCTATGATCGGCACAGTCAGCACCGCCAGCATCCATCCGCAAAAGCGGCACTTTTTATATTCGCTCGACCCGTTTCCTCCCGCAGCGTCGCGCAGAAGAAAAAACCGCGCGCAGCTGAGCACTAAATAGTATGCAGCCGTCGCCGTGTAGGCGGACACGGCATATATCACACCGGACATTGCCGCGCTCTCAAACCCGCAGGAAAAAACGATTGTCAGGCCAGCGGCCGAGACCGCACAAAGCAGCAGGAGAAGGGCAAGATCAGGCTTAAACAGTTTTCTTACTCCGCATCTGAGCCGTTCCATACCTCGCTGTTCACTTCAACCCTTTGCAGACCGGCAGCAGCGAGAGCAGCAGGACTATGCCCACGAGTCCCACAATAATGCCGCCTATCAGCATGTCCTCCCAGACCATGACCATGCACATACCTATGCCCAGCGTCAAAGCCCCGACCGCAGCCAGAACCCCAATGCCGACCGCTTTGGCGCTCAACTTTATTGCCGGCTTTCCAAGCATCCTGCGGCGCACTACCACCATGGCAAGCAGAACGACAGCACCAACCGCACCCATCACAACGCCCGCGTCAAAGGACTCCCAATCCTGTATAAGGCACATGCACATACCCAGCGCAAACAACGCCCCGCCTATGGTGCTCATTACAAGCGTTACGAAATCTACTTTTTTCATCTCTATCTCTCCTCCGCCTGCCTATGCAGCCTCTCGCGGGCTTCCTCGGTACTCTCACCATCGTTGGCAAGAAAACTGTCTATAAAAACATCCTCGACTTTTCTGTATGCCGACACTACGCCGTTTTCTATGCTCTTATAGCCGTCTGTTACAGCGTTCTCAATCTTCTTGTTTGCTTCCCTTATGGCTGACATTTTTATCGCTCCTTTATTCCAACGCTTGTTGGTTTTTACGATTCATAGTATAATTGGTTTATGTCAATGAGGCAATCACCAATATACCGACAATTGTTGAGATAATGGAGGAAAGAATGAACAAGCCGAACAATATGCGAAGGCGGGCATCCAGGGACAGGATCGAGACGGCGTTTGTGCGGCTTCTGCAGGACCGGGAGCTTTCCAGCCTGAGCGTTACGGAGATATGCAAAGCAGCCGATGTGAACAGGACTACGTTCTACGCAAACTATATTGACATCTACGACCTGGCTGACGCAGTGCAGAAGCGGCTGGAGGAGGAGGTTTACGCTCTATACGGCAAAGAACATCTGCCCGGTCAAAGAGGCACCGGCTTTGTGAGACTGTTCCATCACATTAAGGACAACCAGCTGTTTTACAATACCTATTTTAAGCTGGGACTTGACGGCAGGTATGAGATAACCGAACGTGATCTTGACTTGTCCGAGATAGGCTTTTACGGAGAAAAACTGGAGTATCATCTTGAATTCTTCCGCAACGGTCTGAACGCAATAATCAAACTCTGGCTAAAGAATAACTGCCGTGAGACACCGGAAGAGATGGCTGAAGTGGTAAAATCAGAATATATCCGAGAATGGTAAAAAAGAGGCGCGGCTCACGCCGCGCCTCTCAGCATTATTCCCATGTTTTCCAGATCTCCGGGCAGTAGCCCACGGTGGCCTGTTTGCCGTTGCGCACCACCGGGGTGCGGATGTTGTCCGGGTACTCCAGCAGGCGCTCTATACGCGCCGCGTCGTTCGCCATGTATTTTATGAGGTCCAGGTCCGGCGCCTTCGGGTCTATGAGCGCCTCCAGGCCCACGGCGACGCGGACGGACTCGAACTCCTTTTTGCTCATGCCGTAGCGCGGCAGGTCTATGAGCTGGTATTTTATGCGCCGTTCCTTGAAATAGCGCTCCGCCTTCTTCGTATCGAAGCACTTGTTTCTTCCGAAGATCTGTATATTCATGCCGTCGCACGCTCCAATATCTCCACAAGATTGTTCCAAAATATGTCCCGCACGAGGTCCTCCGGGTGGTTCCGCCTCAGCAGGGCCTCGTAAATCTTGCCCAGGTCCTGCGCGCCCTCCAGGCCACGCGGCGTGTCGTCTATGCCGTCGAGGTCCGCGCCGAGGAACACTGCCTTCCCTCCGCCGAGAGACAGGAAGTGCTCGATATGCGCGCAGACGGCGTCCACATCCCGCGTGAGGCCCAAAAAGTCCGGGCAGAGGTTTATCCCTGCGCCGCCGCCCTGCCCTGCCAGTGCAGTGAACTGCGCGTCCGTCAGGTTGCGCGGGAAGTCCGAGCAGAGCGCAGCCGAGTCCGAATGGCTCGCAAGCACGGGCCGCGCGCTCACCTCAAGCGTGTCCCAGAAGGCCCGCTCCGAGGCGTGGCTGAGGTCTATGGCGACGCCCATGTCCTGCGCCTCGCGCACAAAATCACGGCCCGCCGCCGTCAGTCCGCCGCCGCCGTCCATGGCCGAGCCGCAGAGGGCGTTGTCCGAGTTCCAGCAGAGGTTTGCCATGATGAGCCCGTCCTGCTCGTGCGCACGCCGCAGCCGCTCTATGTCGCAGCCGAGCTGCTCCATGCCCTCGAGGGACAGCAGCGCCGCGACCTTGCCCTCCTGCGCCGTCCGCCTGACCTCCGCCATATTCCGGCAAAGTCTGCCGAGGCCGCTCTTCTCCAACTCCGAACGCAGAAGCGCGGCCTTTTCCTCATAGCGCCCGCCCCAGACCGCAAACACCTGCGCCGCCGGCCTGTATGCGCCCAGCCGCTCCAGGTCCAGCTGGCAGCTGTTGCGCAAAAGCGAGCCGCCGCGCTCCAGCACGGCGGTTATCGTATCGCAATGGGCGTCGAAACAAGGTATCATATGAGTCCGCGTCCCTTCGCAGCGGCCTCGAGCCGCTCAAGTCCCGCCTCGACATAGTGCCTGGGGCAGGCCAGATTAACGCGGTGGAAGAGCTCATAGCCCTCTCCGAACACCGCGCCGCTCTCGGAATAGAACTTTGCGTCTTTGTGCAGGAAGCTGTCGAGCTCCGCCCTGTCGAGACCGGTTCTGCGGCAGTCCATCCACATCAGATATGTACCCTCCGGCATATGGCAGCGGAGGACGGGGATGCGCTCGCGCAGGTAGTCCGTGAAAAGGCGGCAGTTGCCTTCGAGCACCTTCAGGCACTCTTCAAGCCAGCCCTCGCCGTTTTTATACGCCGCCTCGCAGGCTGCGTAGCCGAAAGCGTTGAAGTAACCGCCCATGTCCCGGGCAATGGCCGCGCGCACCCGCTCGCGGAGCTCCGGGTTTGGAGTCAGGACGTTGGATATGGTCATGCCCGCGATGTTGAAGGTCTTGCTCGGCGCGGTGAGCACTACGCTGTTTGCGGCGAAGTCCTCGGATATCGACGCAAAAACCGTGTGCTCGTGGCCGGTGTAGCAGATGTCGAAGTGTATCTCGTCCGAGACGACCATTACGCCGTGCGCAAGGCACATTTCTCCCACGCGCCTGAGCTCCTCGCGCGTCCAGACCCGGCCCGTCGGGTTCTGCGGGCTGCACAGGATTAGGAGCTTGACGTTCTCGGACACTATCTTGCGCTCCATGTCCTCGAAGTCCATCTCCCAACCGCGCTCCGTCTCAACGAGGTCGGTGCGCACGAGGCGGCGGCCGTTCTGCTCGATTGCCCTGTAGAATGGCGGATAGCTCGGGAAGTGCAGGAGCACGGCGTCGCCCGGCTGCGTCAGCGCTCGGATGCAGCAGCCGACGCCCAGGACCAGGCCGTAGGTCTGGTTCAGCCATTCTGTATCTATCTCCCAGCCGTGGCGGCGGCGCATCCAGTCCTTTATCTCGCGCTTGAGGCTCTCGGGCGCGCCGGAATAGCCGAAGCTGCCCTCACGCAGCTGGCGCTCTATGCCCTCAGCTATCTCGGGCGCGAGGCGGAACTTCATCTCCGCCACGCCGAAGTCTATGCAGTCCGGCTCCGGCTCGCCGTATTCGCGCAGGCTGCGCCACATCGGTGAATCTGTGCCGAAGGCCGGGTGCAGGCTCGTGAAATCGTGCATATCGCGCCTCTCCTTAAAGCTCGGTTATGACTGGCAGTATCATCGGACTGCGCTTAGTGGCTTTGTAGAGGTAGCCCGTAAGATTGGTCCTGACCTTGTTCTTTATGCCCGCCCAGTCCTTTATCCTCTGGTGGCGGCAGCTGGCCAGGCTCTCGTTGATGACCCGGCGCATCTCCTCCATCAGCCCGTCGGACTCCTTCTCGTATATAAAGCCGCGCGTAACTATCTCCGGAGGCGCCAGCAGCGAGGCGTCGTCTCCCGAGAGCGCGAGCACGACGACTATCATGCCGTCCTGGGCCAGGTGCTTCCTGTCCCGCAGGACCACGCTGCCCACGTCTCCCACTCCGGCGCCGTCCACAAAAACGCGGCCGGCCGGGACGCTGTCCTCCGCCTTGACGCTCTTGCGGCTGAGCTCTATTACCCGCCCGTTTTCCGCTATGACGATGTTGTTCGGCGCGACGCCCATCATCCTGCCGAGCTCCGCGTGCTTGCACAGCATACGATATTCGCCGTGCACCGGGATGAAGAACTTCGGCTTAGTCAGGGCGAGCATCATCTTCTGCTCCTCCTGCGAGGCGTGGCCCGAGACGTGCAGGTCCGTGTGCCGGTCGTAGATGACCTCCGCTCCCTTGTGGAAGAGCTCGTCTATGACGCGGGAGATGGTCGTCTCGTTGCCCGGAATGGCCGAGGCGGAAATGATTATCCTGTCGCCCGCGTCGATGTTTATCTGCTTGTGCTCCGAGAACGCCATGCGGTAGAGGGCGGACATGCTCTCGCCCTGGCTGCCGGTGGAGATGATGACCGTCCTGTCCTTGGGCTGGCCCTTGATCTGGTTCAGGTCCACCAGCACGCCTTCCGGGACGTCCATGTAGCCCAGCTCGATGGCTACCTTTATCATGTTCTCCATACTCCGGCCCGTCACTGCCACCTTGCGCTTATACTTCGCCGCGACGTTCACGATCTGCTGGATGCGCTGAACGTTGGACGCAAAGGTTGTGACGATTATGCGTTTCTCGCAGCCCTTGAAGAGCTCGTCGAACTTTTCCGCGACCTTGCGCTCGGATTCGGTGTGGCCGGGCTTTTCGACGTTCGTAGAGTCTGAGAGCAGCGCGAGCACGCCCTGCTTGCCCAGCTGGCCCAGGCGCGCCAGGTCTATCATCTCGCCCTGGATGGGCGTGACGTCTATCTTGAAGTCGCCCGTGTGGATGACCGTGCCTATAGGCGTCTTGATAGCGAGGGCCACGGAGTCCGCTATCGAGTGGTTCACATGGATGAACTCTATCTCGAAGCAGCCGAGCTTGAAGCGGTCTCCCGCCTTTTTTGTAAATATCTGCGTATTGTAGAGGAGGTCGAACTCCTCCAGCTTCAGCTCTATGATGCCGGCAGTCAGGCTGGTGGCGTAGATGGGTACGTCCAGCTCGCGCATGACGTAGGGCAGCGCGCCGATGTGGTCCTCGTGTCCGTGGGTTATGACTATGCCGCGTATCTTGTCCTTGTTCTGCCGCAGGTAGCTGATATCGGGTATGACGAGGTCTATGCCGTAGAGCTCCTCATCCGGAAAGCCGATACCGCAGTCCACGACAACAATGTCCTGCCCGTATTCGTACACGGTGAGGTTCTTTCCGATCTCACCGAGGCCGCCGAGCGGGATTATCTTAAGTTTTGCCATATTCTACTCCTTATATATTTTATTGTCTTATGTACAACGGTCACACAGCATTGTAACCGCTAAGGCCGAATTTGATTCGCCTACATTTCGACCCTGCCCTCGAGGGCGCGGGTCAGCGTAGCGTCGTCCGCAAACTCCAGGTTGGAGCCGACGGGGATGCCGTAGGCCAGGCGCGTCACCTTGACGCCGAAGGGTTTCAGAAGCCGGGAAATATACATGGCCGTGGTCTCGCCCTCCGTATCCGGGTTCATGGCCATGATTACCTCCTCCACGCCGCCTGCCGCGACGCGGGAGACCAGTTCGGATATGCTCAGGTCGTCCGGCCCGATGTGGCTCAGGGGCGAAAGCACCCCGTGCAGGACGTGGTACACCCCGTTATATTCCCGCCCCCGCTCGAAGCTGAGGACGTCCCGCGGCTCCGCCACCACGCAGATGACGCTCTTGTCCCTCTTATCCGAAGCGCAGATCGGACACACCTCTGCGTCCGTCAGGTTCTGGCACACGGTGCAGCAGCGCACGCTCCGCTTCGCATCGGATATAGCCGCGGCGAAGGCCTCCGCCTCCGCATCCGGCAGGGACAGCGTGAAAAATGCCAGGCGCTGCGCGCTCTTTTTGCCTATGCCCGGGAGCATGGCGAATTTATCTATAAGGTTCTCAAGTGCCGCAGGGAAAAAGGACATATATGTTCAACCTCTTAAACTCTATTACGGCTTTATCGCAGCCGCCATGCGCAGGCCCTCTATCGCAGCTGCCCTGTCCGGACGGCCGAACACCGCGCTGCCCGCCACGAGCACGTTCGCCCCGGCGTCCACAACCAGGGGCGCGGTATTTTCATCGATGCCGCCGTCCACCTCCAGCTCGCAGCCGGGCTTGTACTCGTTCATGAGCGCGCGTATGCCGCGTATCTTCGGCAGCATGTCCGCCATGAAGCTCTGCCCGCCGAAGCCGGGCTCCACCGTCATGACCAGAACCATGTCCAGCTTGTCCAGGTACGGCAGTATCACCGAAGCCGGGGTCCTGGGCTTGAGCGAGAGCGCCGCCAGTTTGCCCTTTTCTTTTATCTCGTCCAGGGCGGAGAGGATGTCCTGGGGCTCATCCGCCTCCACGTGGAAGCACACGAGGTCCGCGCCCGCGTCGCAGAACTTGCCGACGTAGCGGTGCGGCCGGTCTATCATCAGGTGCACGTCCAGGAACATGTCCGTCGCCTTCCTGAGCGACTTCACGACAGGGATGCCTATAGTGATGTTCGGCACGAACAGGCCGTCCATGACGTCCACATGGACATAGTCCGCGCCGCCGGCCTTTATCTCCTCCACCTCGTCCGCAAGGCGCACGAAATCTGCCGAGAGTATTGAGGGCGCAATTTTAATATCCATGTTTGACCTCCCCGTAACGCGGTACATGCCGCGGGCATAAAATATCTCAGCGGAACGGCGCGCCGGCCTCCGCTTTTATATAGGGGGCGCGGAGCTCATCTGCTCCGTGCTCCCGGCTGCATCACATACCAAACTATTATACAACGTTTATACATCCCGGCGCAACAGTTTTTGTATCAGGCATGGACTATTCCAGCAAAAAAGCGGGGGTTTTCCCCGCTTTTTTGCCGCCTGCGCCTCAGTCGCGCTTCACTATCTCCTCTGCGGACTTGTAGATGCTGTCCGCCGGGACCTGGCCGCGGACGGAGGAGGTCGGGTAGACGCTCGCCCGGCGGCCTATGACGCTGCCGGGGTTCAGCACGCTGTTGCAGCCCACCTCCACGCAGTCGCCCAGGATGGCGCCGAACTTCTTCATGCCCGTCTCGATGCGCTCCGCGCCGTTCTTTACGACGACGAGGGTCTTGTCGCTCTTGACGTTGGAGGTGATGCTGCCTGCGCCCATATGCGCGCGGTAGCCCAGGACGGAGTCGCCCACGTAG
>ENA-OZAF01000345-OZAF01000345.1-human-gut-metagenome-genome-assembly--contig:-NODE-345-length-20565-cov-5.198635_pt1 | contig 20565 bp, 17 predicted proteins | sample MGYA00244207_ERZ653498 | MGnify/ENA primary metagenome ERZ653498 (study PRJEB26926, sample SAMN06165156) | human gut metagenome | biome: ENVO:00009003; feature: ENVO:2100002; material: ENVO:00002003... | reverse complement strand
TCGAGTCTCGGGGGCTCGGAGATGTGTATAAGAGACAGATCTCGGGCGCGCCGGACGCGCAGGCGGCGCAGACCGCGCCCCCCGCCTGCGCCGACGCATACACGTGCGCGTCCGCGCGCAGGTCGCGCCCGCAGCGCGCGCAGGCCGTGATGGAGGGGCAGTAGCCGATGGCGTTGAGGTAGCGCAGCAGATAGCAGAGGAACAGGTCGATCGGGGCCTGCTGGCCATAGGCGAGGAAGGAGAGCGCGTGGTACAGCAGCGAAAACAGCGGCCGGTTCGGCTCGCGTTCCTGCACGGCCTCGTGGGCGAGCTGAAGCATCGCAGAGCCGAAGGCAAAGCGGTCAATGTCCTCGCGGATGGGGAAAAAGCTCTCCGCAATGGCGCACTGGTTGACCGTATACTTGTCGCGCCCGGCAAAGAGCTCAAACTCGCCGTATACGAACGGCTGCGCGGCCGGCAGCAGCGGGCTGGCCGGACGGCGGCAGCCGCGCGCCTTTGCGTCGATGCGCCCGTGTTCGATGGTAAAGATGCTCAGGATCCTGTCGCTCTCGCGGTAATTGACATAGCGCGTCACGATCCCGGTGGCACAGATGACCGGCATTCCCTTCCCCGTTCCCCGGCCGCGCGGTCCCGCTGCGCCGCGCTGAGCGCCCGGTACAGCAGGTATGCGCCGATCTCCCCGGTGTCCTCAAACCGCTGCCAGAGGCGGCGGCTGTCATGCGTATCCCGCTTCATCTGGTTCGCCTCCGCCCATAGTATGGCGGCGGCAGCGCGCGCGCATGAAGCGAAAAATCTGCCACGGCCCGTGCGGCGCTCACTCGTAGCCGAGCTCGTGCAGCACGCCCTGGCGGTTGCGCCAGTCCTCCTTGACCTTGACGTGGAGCTGCAGGTTGACCCGGCAGCCGAGCATGCGCTCCATATCCGCGCGCGCGGCCGTGCCGATGCGCCTGAGCATGGCCCCGCCCCGGCCGATGAGGATGCCCTTGTGCGACTCGCGCTCGCAGTAGACCGTGGCGAACACGTCCATAAGGCCGCCGCCCTCGCGCATGGCCATGCGCTCCACCGCGACGCCGACGCCGTGCGGCACCTCCTCGCGCAGCGATTCGAGCGCCTTTTCCCGCACCATTTCCGCGCAGATGACGCGCTCGGGCTGGTCGGTGACCATATCGTCCGGGAAATACTGCGGGCCCTCCGGCATCGCCGCAAGCAGCGCCGCCTCGAGCGCGTCGAGCCCCTCGCCCGTTTTGGCGGAGCCGCAGAACACCGCGCGAAACAGCCCGCGCCCGCACAGCGCCGCGCGCGCCTGCTCCGCCGCGCCCTCCGGCGCGGCGTCGCACTTGTTGACCAGCGCAAACAGCGGCGCCTTCACGCGCGCGAGGCGCTCCAGGATGCGCTCGTCCCGCTCGCGCACGCCCTGCTGCGCGTCGGATACGAACAGCACGGCCTCCACGTCGCTCAGCGCCTCCGTGGCGACCTTCTGCATGTATTCGCCCAGGCGGTTTTTCGGCGTGGTCATGCCGGGCGTATCCAGAAATACGATCTGGCTGCCCTCGCGCGTGAGCACGCCGAGGACGCGGTTGCGCGTGGTCTGCGCCCGGTCGGACACGATGGCGACCTTCTGCCCCACAAAACGGTTGAGCAGCGTGCTCTTGCCTGCGTTGGGGCAGCCGATGAGCGAGACGAAGCCGGAGCGGTAGCCCCCGCTCATGTGAGGTTCCTCCCGCCGAACGCATGCGGCAGCAGCGCGCCGAGCGTCGTCAGCTCCGCCTCGCCGGCCGCGCCGCACACGGCCACGGGCATCTGCGGGTCGCAGAACTCCGAAAGCGCCTGGCGGCACACGCCGCACGGGTAGGCCGGCCGCTCGCCGCTGCATGCCACGGCCAGCGCGTCAAACGAGCGCGCGCCCTGATACACGGCTGTGAACAGCGCCGTGCGCTCGGCGCAGTTGGCGACCGAATACGCCGCGTTCTCGATGTTGCAGCCCAGGTAATACTGCCCGTCGGAGGCGCGCAGGCAGGCGCCGACGCGAAAGCCCGAATACGGCGCATAGGCGCGCTCGCGCGCCGCGCAGGCGAGCGAGAGCATGTGCATCAGCTCGTTATGATCCACCGCGTTCATCCTTTTCCGGCTCCTTTTCTCTGATCTCAAGGCCCAGTTCCTTCATGATCACCCGCTGGCGGGCGCGCATCTGCTCCTCCTGCGGCGCGGTCATATGGTCAAAGCCCAGCAGGTGCAGCGTGCCGTGCACCGCAAGGAACGCCAGCTCCCGCTCGAGCGGATGGCCGTAGCGCTCCGCCTGTTCCGCCGCGCGCGACAGGCACACGGCCAGGTCCCCCAGGTACCCGTCCGGCGGCGCGGCGATGGCCTCGCCCTCCGACGCCGGGAAGGAGAGCACGTCCGTCACGCTGTCCACGCCGCGGTAGGCGGCGTTGAGGCGGCGGATCTCGCCGGCGGTGACGAGCAGCACCGTCACGCCGCCCGTGCGCTTGAGGCAGCGCAGCGCCGCTTCCACGCCGCGCGCGATCCATGCCCGCTCCTGCTGCGAGGGCGAGAGGCCCTCCTGCGCGCACACGTCGATCATGGCTCATCCTCCTCCTCGTCCGGATAGCGCACGCGGCCGTGCAGGATGCCGGAGAAGGTCAGCAGGAAGCTCTTTTCGACCTTGGCAAGCTCCTGAAGGGTGATCGGGCAATCGGCAAACTGCCCGTCGTCGATCTTGCCGCGGACGACCTTGTGCACCATCTCCGCCATCTGCTCGGCCGTGGCCTCGCCCAGGGAGCGGACGGCGGCCTCGCAGCTGTCCGCAAGCATGACGATCGCGCTCTCACGCGTGGACGGGCGCGGGCCCGGATAGCGGAAGGCCGCCTCCTCCACGGCCTGGCCGTCCTGTTTGGCCTTGTAATAGAAATAGGCGACGAGCGTGGTGCCGTGATGCTCCGCCACGATGGCGCGCACCGCGGCCGGAACGCGGTGCTTTTGCAGCAGCATCTCCGCGTCGCGCTGGTGCGCGATGATGATCTCCGCGCTCTCGGCGGGCGGCAGCGTATCGTGCACGTTCCGGCCGTCGGTCTGGTTCTCGGAAAAATAGGAGGGGCGGCGCAGCTTGCCCACGTCGTGATAGTTCGCCCCGGCGCGCGCAAGCAGCGCGTTGGCGCCGATCGCCTCCGCCGCAGCCTCCGCAAGCGTCGCGGCCATCATCGAATGATGAAACGTGCCGGGCGCGGCGGTCATGAGCTTGCGCAGCAGCGGATGGTTGCCGTTGAGCAGCTCGTGCAGCCGCGCGGGCGTCACCACGTCGAACGCGTTCTCCCAGAGCGAGAGCATCCCGACGCAGAACACCGCGAGCACCACCGGCGGCAGCAGCACCAGGCCCGTATGCACGAGCGTCTCATTGAACGGCCGCCCCAGCATCGCGCAGCCGGCGAGCACCACGACGGCGCTCACGCCGCCGCAGGCCGCGCCCGCCGCGATGAGCGAACCGCGCCGCTCGTCGCCGGTGGCGACGAGGATGGCGGCCTGTCCGCCCAGCAGCGACGCAAACAGCGACAGCAGCGACGCGCTGCCGAGCATGCCGCTGCCGTTGCCGCCGGCCATGAGCGCAAACGCGAGCGAGAGCAGCACGTTGACCGCCTGCGCCGCCTGGCGCGAGAGCAGCGCCGCGCACAGCAGCACAGCCAGCAGCGCCGGCATGACGCGCGGGTCGAGCAGGAAGCACAGCCACTCCAGCAGGAGCGACAGGCCCACGATCAGCAGCAGCATGAGCATCTGCCGGCTCGATGCGAGCAGCTGCGGCAGCGCGCGGCACAGATACCAGCCGAACAGCGCGTAGGCGGCCAGCAGCGCGCCCGCGACGCCGAGGGAGAACAGGCCGTTGTCATTGAGCCCGCGGACGAGGCCGAGCGCGGTGAGCGTCTCATACTGGCCGCTGGTGACCGTCTCCCCCTCCTCCACGATGACGGAGCCGCGCGAGATCACGACCGGCGTCACGGTGTTGGCGGCGAGCTCCTTTGCCCGCGCGGTGGCCTCCTCGTCCGGCAGCAGCGTCGGCTGGAGATACCGGTCGTAGAGCAGCTCGCCCAGCTCCTTGAGCCGGGTGGGGAGCGTGGTGATCTGAAGCTCGCGCAGGATGGACGCATAGGCGGAATCGCGCTCCGCCTCCGCCAGCCCGCTGGTGAGCCGCTCGGTCAGCTTCGGCACCACGATCTCCTTGAGGCGCAGCAGCTCCTCATCCGTTGCGGAGAGCAGCGCATAGCCGAGCGCGGCGTCCGTAAGCGGCAGGGGCAGCCCGGAGAGCATGCGCAGCAGCTCGTCCTGCGCGATGACCACCTGCCAGGAGCGGTCGTCCTCCAGCGGCGTGCCGTCGGCCGCCTGCGGCGCGGACGCGGTGCGCAGCGACGCCGCCTCAGCGCGCAGCCCGTCCAGCGCGGCAAAGAACGCTTCCGCGTCGGAAACGAGCGAATCGGCCAGCGCCTCGTCGAGCGAATAGACCGTCTCCACGGCGTTGCGGGCCGCCTGGCGGCGCGCCTCCGTCGCGGCGGCGTCCTCCGTCTCGCGCGGGGCGCGGATCGTCTCCGGCGCCGGCATGCCGATGGATACGCTGTATTTGCGCTGCGACAGGGAGGTCAGCGCGACCAGCGCGTTGAGTGCGAACAGCGCGGCCAGCAGCAACAGGCCGATGAGCTGCCCGGCGCTGCGCAGGCGCAGCTTTTTCTTCCTGCGGTCGGTCGCCACGGCGATCCCTCCTCAATTCCTGTGCTTTTCGTACTTCTCGTAGGCGCGGATGATGCGCTGCACCAGCTCATGCCGCACCACGTCCTTGTGCGTCAGGCGCACGATCTCGATGTCCTCCACGCCCTCGAGCACCTCGAGCGCGTGTACCAGGCCGCTGCGCTTCTCGCGCGGCAGGTCGATCTGCGTGATGTCGCCCGTGACCACCACGCGCGAGCCCTCGCCAAAGCGGGTCAGGAACATCTTCATCTGCTCGATGGAGCAGTTCTGCGCTTCGTCGAGGATGATGTAGGCGGAGTTGAGCGTGCGGCCGCGCATATAGGCCAGCGGCGCGACCTCTATGGCGCCGCGCTCGGTCAGCGCGCGGTATGTCTCAATGCCGAGGAAATCCTGCAGCGCGTCGTAGAGCGGGCGCAGGTAGGGGTCCACCTTCGTTTGCAGATCGCCGGGCAGGAAGCCCAGCTTCTCCCCCGCCTCGACCGCCGGGCGCGTGAGGATGATGCGGTCGACCTCCTTGTTCTTGAACGCCAGCACCGCCATCGCCACGGCGAGATACGTCTTGCCCGTTCCCGCCGGGCCGACGCCGAACACAAGCTCGTGCTCGCGCAGCGCCTGCACATACCGCTTCTGGCCGAGCGTCTTGCAGCGCACCTGGCGGCCGCGGCTCGTGATGGCGACCACGTCGCCCATGATCTCCGGGATCAGCTCCGCATTGCCCTCGCGCGCCAGATCCACCGCATAGCGGATGCGCGAGCGGTTGACCGGCTCGCCGCGGCGCTGCATGTCCAGCATCGTTTCAAGCACCGTTGCCGTGAGCGCGGTCATCTCCTCGCCGCCCTCGATGCAGAGGCCCTCCTCCGTCGCGGTGATGCGCGTGCCGGTCTCCTCCTCGATCACGCGCAGGTTCTCGTCGAACACGCCGAACAGGCCGACCAGGTCGTCCATCGCTTCCACGCAGACGATCTGCGTGGTCTTTTCATTCGTCCCCGCCATGCGGCAGCTCCCTTTCCATGCCGATCGATTCCTCCGTTACGACGCATACAACGGCGATCGTGCATCCTTCCTCTTCCGTATAGGTGACCGTCTTTTCCACGATCTCGGCGTCCGCCGGAACGCGCAGAAAAGCGCCCTGCTCCGCCTCGTACGCCGCCTGCTCGCGCCGCTCGGCCTGCGTGAGCGTGCGCGGCGAGAGCACGAGCTCCTCGCACACGCCCTCCACCACGCGCAGCGGGAGCGCCGCGCCGGAAAACGCGCCGGCCTGTACGTCCAAAAGGCGGTACTCCTCATACGGGACCGCGCTTTCAAACAGCTTCCAGCCGCCGATGTACGCCGCGCGGTAGGGCACGCTCCGCCCGCTCGGCTGCAGCGTCTGCTCCCGCTCCTGCACGGCGGCCTCGGCAAAATAGTAGACGCGCGCGCGCACCTGGCCGAACGCGTGCACGCGCAGCGGCGTCTGCGAATCCTCGCGCGTCAGGTCGCCCGCGATGAGCACATCCCCGGCGCGCACCTCGTCGCCCGCGCGAACGAGCGGATTGCCGGCAATGGCCGTCGCGCTGACGATCACGCCGTCCTTGACGGCGACCACGTCGCAGGGCGTTTCGGGATCGACGGGCGCGGGCGCGGTCCTCGTCTCGACGATCTCGACCGTGAGCACCACCCCGTCGAGCGAAAGCCCGGCCCAGGCGATGCGCTCGTCCGACGCCATGAGCCGCTCGGCAAGCGCCGGCAGCGAAAGGCCGCTGCGCGGCCGCCCGGCGGACACGCCCAGCGAGGCGAGCGAGCGCAGCACGGTGCGCTCCGCTACGCGCTCGCAGCCGACCACGCGGATGATGCAGATGCGCGTGGAGAAAAACGCGATGGCGGCCGCAGCGAGCAGCAGGCCGCACAACAGCGCGCGCCGGCGCATCAGCCGCGCCATGCGGATGGGCAGCCCGCCCCGCCGCAGGATGCGAACGCGGCAGCGGCAGCCGCCGCACAGCGCGTGCAGCCGGCGAAAATCGCGCGGCCGCAGGCGGCAGCGGCAGACGCCCCTGCCGGAGCGCACCACGTCGCGCACCGGGATGCCGGACGATTGCAGGCGGTTGAGCAGCCGCTCCACGCCGGCGCCTTCGATTTGTATTATAACATACCCTTCAACGGATTGCCACATCGTCGCTAGTCCTCAAAATGCCAGCCGGAGATCCGCCCGCGCACGAGCGCGCGGCCGGCGCACAGCTCCGCAAGCGTCAGCTCCGTCCCCTCCACGCGCAGCACGCCGTCCCCGTCGAACAGCCGCACCGCCTGCGCGGAAAACTGCAGGACGCCCCCATGGTTCTCCACGAGCAGGGAGTCCCGCCCGAGCATCGTGACCCGGACGGTCTCGCCGTCGGCCTCCTCCGGCAGGTCGAGCGAGCGCAGTATGGCGCGCTTCCAGGTTTTGCGGCGCTTCCCCATGTCCACACCCCCCATAGAGCAGATATATGAGGCGCGCAGACCCGTTTATGTGGCGCATCGAAGAAAAAACGCGGCGCTCGGATAAAACCCGTGCGCCTGGCAAAGATAAACACAGCGGCGCGGACGAGACGGAGCGCCGCGCATGACGGAGGTGTCCAAGCGGTTGAACAAGGTCGAGATCTGCGGCGTGGATACGGCGACGCTGCCCATGCTTTCCGCCAAGGAGATGCACCAGCTCCTGCTCAAGGTCAAGGCGGGCGACGAGGGTGCGCGCGAGGAGTTCATCCGCAGCAACCTGCGGCTCGTGCTGTCCATCGTGCAGCGCTTCAGCAACCGCAGCGAGATGATGGACGATCTGTTCCAGGTGGGCTGCATCGGCCTCATCAAGGCCATCGATAACTTCGACCTCAGGCATGAGGTGCGCTTCTCCACTTACGCCGTGCCGATGATCATCGGCGAGATCCGCCGCCATCTGCGCGACAACAACGCCATCCGCGTCAGCCGCTCGCTGCGGGATACCGCCTACAAGGCCCTGCAGGCGCGCAACCGCCTTGCGGAGGAAACGGGGCAGGAGCCCGCGCTCTCCGACGTCGCCGCCGCGCTCGGCCTCACGGAGGAAGCCGTCTCCTTTGCGCTCGAGGCCATCCAGGAGCCCGTGTCGCTCTTTGAACCCGTCTACCGCGACGACGGCGACGCGGTCTACGTCATCGACCAGCTGCGCGATGAGCGCGTCTCCGACAGCGCGTGGCTCGACCATATCGCGCTCAGCGAGGGCATGCGCCACCTGACCGAGCGGGAGATGCGCATCCTGAAGCTGCGCTTTTTCGTCGGCAAGACGCAGATGGAGGTCAGCCGCGAGATCGGCATCTCCCAGGCGCAGGTCTCCCGGCTGGAAAAGGGCGCGCTCAAGCAGCTGCAAAAATACGTGTGACGCCGCGCCGCAGTGCGGGCGCATGTCATAATGTCGTTTCCTTTGCCGCACAATGGTTCACTTTTTCCGCTTTGTTCCGGCGGGCGGGCATGATATAATTGGGTAAGGCTGACAGCCAGAACGATTTGACAGAGGAACCGACATGCAGGAACAGAAGCCATCGAAAAAGCCGCTCATCTACTATATCATCGTTGCGTCGCTCATCCTTTTGCTGCTCAATGCGTTCGTCTTTCCGCCGCTGATGGAGGTGCAGGTGACGCAGGTCACCTACTCTGACTTCATCGCGATGGTGGACGAGGGGCGCGTGAAGGAGCTCGCGCGCGACAACGAGAGCCAGGTGTACGTTTTCAGCGCCGAGGACGACGAGGGCCGGCTGCGCTACTATAAGACCGGCATCTGGCCGGACGATACGCTGCAGGCCCGCCTCGACGGCGCGGGGGTGCAGTACAGCGCATCCATCCCGACGCAGTCCTCGCCGCTGCTGTCCTTTCTGCTGACGTGGATCCTGCCGGCGCTGCTGTTTGCCGCGCTCGGCCGCTTCATGATCTCCCGCATGCAGAACATGGGCGGCCCCGGCAACGCCATGTCCTTTGGCAAGGCCAACGCCAAGGTCTACGTGGAGGCCCAGACGGGCAAGACCTTTGCGGACGTGGCCGGCGAGGACGAGGCCAAGGAGGCGCTGCTGGAGATCGTGGACTTCCTGCACAGCCCGGAAAAATACGCCGCCATCGGCGCAAAGCTGCCCAAGGGCGCGCTGCTCGTCGGTCCGCCGGGCACGGGCAAGACGCTGCTGGCCAAGGCCGTGGCCGGCGAGGCGCAGGTGCCCTTCTTCTCCATCTCCGGTTCCGAATTTGTGGAGATGTTCGTGGGCATGGGCGCGGCCAAGGTGCGCGACCTGTTCCGCCAGGCCAATGAAAAAGCGCCGTGCATCGTGTTCATCGACGAGATCGATACCATCGGCAAAAAGCGCGACGGCGGCGGCATCGGCGGCAACGATGAGCGCGAGCAGACGCTCAACCAGCTCCTGACGGAGATGGACGGGTTTGACGCGCGCAAGGGCGTCGTCATCCTCGCGGCGACCAACCGGCCCGAGTCGCTCGACAAGGCGCTGCTGCGCCCCGGCCGCTTCGACCGGCGCATCCCCGTGGAGCTGCCGGACCTTGCCGGGCGCGAGGCGATCCTCAAGGTGCACGCCAAGGACGTCAAGCTCGGCGATCAGATCGACTTTCGCGCCATCGCGCGCGCCACGAGCGGCGCGTCCGGCGCGGAGCTGGCAAACATCGTCAACGAGGCCGCGCTGCGCGCCGTGCGCTGCGGGCGCGATACCGTCGAACAGGCGGACCTGGAGGAGAGCGTAGAGGTGGTCATCGCGGGCTACCAGCGCAAGGGCGCCGTCATCCCGCAAAAGGAAAAGGAGATCGTCGCCTATCACGAGGTGGGCCACGCGCTCGTGGCTGCGCGGCAGACGGACTCCGCGCCGGTGCACAAGATCACCATCGTCCCGCGCACATCCGGCGCGCTGGGCTATACCATGCAGGTGGACGAGGACGACCGCTCGCTCATGAGCCGGCAGGAGGCGCTGAACAAGATCGCCACGCTGACCGGCGGCCGCGCGGCCGAGGAGCTGGTCTTCCACTCGGCCACCACCGGCGCGTCCAACGACATCGAGCAGGCCACGCGCATCGCCCGCGCGATGGTCACGCGCTTTGGCATGAGCGAGCAGTTCGGCATGGTCGCGCTGGAGACGGTGACCAACCAGTATCTCGGCGGCGACGCTTCGCTCGCCTGCTCGGCGGAAACGGCCGCGCAGATCGACCGCGAGGTGATCGCGATCGTCCGCGACGCGCACCAGAAGGCGCTGGATATCCTCTCAAACGACATCGAGGCGCTGCACAGCCTGGCGCGCTACCTGCTGGAAAAGGAGACCATCACCGGCGAGGAGTTCATGCGCGAGCTGAACGCCCACAGGCCGCAGCAGCCCGCCGCCCTGCCCGACGGCGCGCAGTGATCCGGATTCACAGCCGGGGCGGAGCCAAAAGGCTCCGCCCCGCTTCATTCATTTTGCGCCTTATACCTGGCTCCCCACTCCTGCAGCGCGTCCAGCACGGGCTTGAGGCTCCTGCCCAGGTCCGTCAGGCTGTATTCCACGCGCGGGGGCACTTCGGCATACGTCCTGCGGTGCAAGAGCCCGTTCTCTTCCATGTCCCTCAGCTGCGCGGTCAGCACCTTCTGGGACACATGCCCAATGGATTTTTTCAGCTCCCCGAACCGCTTTGTCCCCGGCATCAGGTCGCGCAGAATCAGAACCTTCCATTTGTCCCCAATCAAAGTCAGGGTCGTTTCCACCGGACAGGCCGGGAGCTCCTTTATTGACCTCTGTTCGCTCATCATCATCGCCTCCATCCAAGGTAGTATCGACCCCCTTTGGATTGTACTATATGGCCGCATCACGGACAAGCTCCCGATTCATCGATCCGGGTAACCTTTGCCAGCAGGGGCGAAAGGCCGGTGCGGATACGTTCGTTTTCTTCCGTCAGCCTGCCGATCGTATCCTACAGGTAACTACGGCACAATATTGTGCGTACTTTTTTTCCGGGCCAACGGCGCTATACTGGAAGCAGGAGCTGCGGAGGACGGCCGCTGCGGAGCTCGAAACGGACAGAATCATTTTCAGGAGGTCACGGACATGAACAAAAACACGTTTGCAACCGTAAAACTCGCAAAGGGCGAGATGAACATCTACGATTTCGGCGGCATCAAACTGCACGCCTATAAGACCAATGATCCTATCGACGACGAGGTGTTCGTCGTGGAGAAGAACGGCAAGGCCGTCATCATCGAATCGCCCTGCTTTTTTGGCAACATCAAGGAGCTCACGGACTACCTGAGCGGTATGAAAGTGGAGGGAATGCTCGTTGCCTATCACGGCGCGGGAGCCGCTTTCCTGCCCGACGTGCCGAAGTTTGCAACGCAGAACGCCGTGGAATATTCCAAAAGCGGCGGCGGCAAGGCCCTGATCGACAGCTTTTCCGGTTCGTTTGGAGAAATCTTCGACTCCTCCATCCATCGGATCACCGATGTGCTGCCATCCGGCAGGACGGCCATCGGCGGCATGGAGTTCATCATCAAACAGACACCGGAAGCGTTTGATGTAGAGATCCCTGAAATCAATGCGGTCTATACCCACATGCTGGGCCATGACTGCCACTCCATCGTTGCGGGCGCAGGCCATGCCGACGCCATGATCGCAGAGCTTCGCAGCTACATTGCAAAGGGCCATGATCTGATCCTCACCTCGCACTATACACCGGAGGACCTCAAGGACGCCCAGACGAAGATCGACTACCTGGAAAATCTGAAACGGATAGCGGCGGGCTGCGCGAGCGCGGATGAGTTTCGCGCGCAGGTCAGCCGGCAGTATCCTGCGTACAGCGGCCGGAACTATCTGGATATGACGGCGGGCTTCTTCTTTGCCTGACAGGACGGCGAAACCAGCCGGGGCCGCCCTTCAGGCAGCCCCGGCGTCATGGTGCAAACAAATGACACAAGCGGAAAGACGAATATATCTGATCAGGTCGCTCCTGAAGGAGCGGCCGCAATATCCCGGCATAGCGCTCCCGCCGGGCGAGCGGGAGCAGCGCGCGCTGCTGCGGTCGCTGTGCAATATCCGCCCGCCTGTTCCGGCCAGCGCGGAGTTTTTTAGCGTTCAGGACGCATACTTATCCGAGCGCCTTGCCGAGCGCGGCGTCACGGAACTGCGGGATCTAACGCCGGTGCGGCCCGGCCTGTATCTCTGGCAGGGCGATATCACTACCCTTGCCGCCGACGCCGTTGTCAACGCGGCAAACAGCGAGATGCTGGGCTGCTTCGTTCCCTGCCACGGCTGCATCGACAACACCATCCACACCTATGCGGGCGTACAGCTCCGCCTGGAATGCGCCGAACTGATGAGGCGACAGGGTCATGAAGAGGCGCCCGGCAGAGCAAAGATCACAAGCGCCTACAATCTGCCCAGCCGGTATGTGCTGCACACCGTTGGCCCGATCATCAGCGGCGCTGTTGCCGGCTCCGACCAACGGCTGCTGGCAGACTGCTACCGCTCCTGTCTGGACCTGGCGGCCGGGCACGGGCTGCGCAGCGTTGCGTTTTGCTGTATTTCCACCGGCGAGTTCCGCTTTCCAAACGAACTGGCGGCGCAGATCGCCATTGAGACGGTGACGCAGTGGCAGCAGGAGAATCCCTGCCAAATTGAGGTGGTCTTCAATGTTTTCAAAAAACGGGATTACGACATCTACAAGCGACTGCTCCGCACAGGTGGAGCGGCTCAAAAATGAGATTAAGACAGCCGGTGTGATCGTGATCGGCGCAGGTGCCGGGCTTTCCGCATCCGCCGGCTTCACCTATGCCGGCGAACGCTTTAAAACGTATTTTGGCGATTTTATCGAAAAATACGGGTTTGAGGATATGTATTCCGGCGGCTTCTATCCCTTTGCGTCCGCGGAGGAGTACTGGGCATACTGGAGCCGGTATATCTATATCAACCGTTATCAGGACGCGCCGAAGCCGGTTTACAGCGATCTGCTCCAATTGGTGGATGGCAGGGACTATTTTGTACTGACCACCAATGTGGATCACTGCTTTCAGAAAGCCGGGTTTGATAAGCGCCGCCTGTTCTACACCCAGGGCGATTATGGCCTTTGGCAGTGTGCAACGCCCTGCCATCAGAAGACCTATGATAACGAGGCCATTGTCAAAAAGATGGTTTCCGAGCAGAAGGATATGAGAATTCCCGGCGAGCTGGTGCCGCACTGTCCCGTCTGCGGCGCGCCGATGTCCATGAACCTGCGGACGGATATGTCCTTTGTGGAAGACGCGGGCTGGCATGCAGCGGCCCGCCGATACGAGGATTTCCTGCGCCGCCATGCCGGACGGCATATCCTTTTGCTGGAGCTGGGCGTGGGCGGAAACACCCCGGGCATAGTGAAATTTTCCTTCTGGAGGATGACAGCGGAGAATCCCCGGGCGGTTTATGCCTGCGTCAACCTGGGGGAAGCCTATGCGCCAGGAGAAATTGTGAATCGTTCTATCTGCATTGATGAGGATATCGGCGAAGTAATAAAAAAATTAAAGAGGAAAAACAGCAGATTCAAGCGGGACAAAACGGGAAACTGTAAAAATGACTTAATTTTGAGTGCACAATAAACATAACACCCCTCCAGGCATCATCAAATATCCGTTTTGGAAGATGACCTGCCGGAATTCACGGGCCGTATACGCCTGTCTGAATCTGGCAGGCGCTGACTGCCCGGACGCCATCCGCATGCGCTCCATCCTCGTCGCCTCCGACATCGGGCAGGCGCTGCGCAGCCTGGCGCTTTGCCGATGCCCGGGCGGCCAGGCAGGTACGGCCCGATGCTGAGCGACAGAAAAATGCAAGAAAAGCTGCAAACGTGCAGGAAAACTTTCATATAATGTTTTATATATAATATATTGACGAACGGCCTCCCGTTTGCTACAATAGGATAAGTTTTTTCAAGCAGGAGGAGCCTGTCATGTCAAGCGTACAGAGTTATCTTGAGGGCCTGATGGAGACCGTCCAGCGCACCAGCGCGCATCAGCCGGAGTTCCAGCAGGCGGTCGCAGAGGTGTTTGAATCCCTCGCGCCCGTGCTGGAGCGCCATCCGGAGTTTGTGAAGGCAGGCATCCTGGACCGGCTGATCGAGCCGGACCGGCTGATCCGCTTCCGCGTCGCATGGGTGGACGACAACGGGCGCGTGCGCGTGAACATCGGCTACCGCGTGCAGTTCTGCAACGCCATCGGCCCCTACAAGGGCGGCCTGCGCTTCCACCCCTCCGTCTACGAGGGCATCGTGAAGTTCCTCGGTTTTGAGCAGATCTTCAAAAACGCGCTGACCTCCCTGCCCATCGGCGGCGCAAAGGGCGGCAGTGATTTCGACCCCAAGGGCAAGTCCGACATGGAGATCATGCGCTTTTGCCAGAGCTTCATGAACGAGCTGTACAAATACATCGGCCCCAACACGGACGTGCCGGCGGGCGACATCGGCGTGGGCACGCGCGAGATCGGCTACCTGTTCGGCCAGTACAAGCGCCTGCGCGACGAATTCTCCGGCGTGCTGACGGGCAAGGCGCTCTCCTTCCACGGCAGCCTTGACCGCGTACAGGCGACCGGCTACGGCCTGTGCTACTTCACCGAGGAGATGCTCAAGACCCGCGGCCGGAGCTTCGACGGGCAGACGGTGGTCATCTCCGGCTCTGGCAACGTGGCCATCTACGCGCATGAAAAGGCCACGGAGCTGGGCGCGAAGGTCGTCGCCATGTCCGACTCCAACGGCTATATCCACGACCCCAACGGCGTGGACCTGGACTGCATCAAGCAGCTCAAGGAGGTCGAGCACCGCCGCATCCGCGACTATGTGCTCACGCACCCGGAGGCGGGCTACGCGGAGAACTGCGCCGATATCTGGAGCATCCCGTGCGACATCGCCCTGCCCTGCGCCACGCAGAACGAGCTGGACGGCGCCGCCGCCGAGCGGCTGATCGCCAATGGCTGCTACGCCGTGGCCGAGGGCGCGAACATGCCCTGCACGCCGGAGGCCATCGAGCTGCTGCGCGCAAACGACGTGCTCTTCGGGCCGGCCAAGGCCGCCAACGCCGGCGGCGTGGCCACGAGCGCTCTCGAGATGAGCCAGAACTCCATGCGTTACTCCTGGTCGTTTGAAAAGGTGGACAACCGCCTCAAGACGATCATGACCGGCATCTTCCATACCATCGAACGCGCCGCAAAGGAATACGGCGTGGAAGGCAATTACATGGCCGGCGCGAACATCGCCGGTTTCCTGAAGGTCGCGGACGCGATGCTCCACCAGGGCGTCGTGTGAGCGCGGCCTGCATCCGCTTCCTTCCTTCAGACGCGCAGCGCCCGGCTTCCGCCGGGCGCTGCGCGGTTTTGGCCCCGCGCGCCGCAGGCGGAGGCGGGCGGAGATTGTGCTTGCTTTTCCTGCGCGCCGCATATATAATGGAAAGCAAATGAGGGAGTAGTTGGCGCGGTCCCCCGCCGCGTTTCAAGTCAACATTCATGGTGAATCCCAGTTCATCTGGCTTGGATTAAATAACCAGACTCATGCGCACAACTTAGGCTTTTCGCGCATGCTTATCTGCCCACACGCAGGCGCGTATCGCACACAGGCACTATCAGGAAAGGAAAGTGGAGGTATGCTGAAACACTATCTGGAAACGGCAGAAGACGTCCTGCGCGAGGCGCAAAGCAGCGAGCAGGGCCTTTCTGCTCAGGAGGCTGCTGACCGGCTCAGGAAAAATGGGCCCAACAAACTTGCCGAGCCTGAGAAAACGCCGCTGATCATCCGCTTCTTCCAGCAGATGAAGGATCCCATGATCCTCATCCTGCTCGTTGCGGCAGCGGTCTCCGGTGTGCTCTCGATCATCGAGGGCGAGAGCTTTGCGGACGTGATCATCATCCTGGCGGTCGTCATCATCAACGCCATCCTCGGCGTCTACCAGGAGAACAAGGCGGAGAAGGCGATCGAGGCGCTGCAGGAGATGGCCGCGGCGACCTCGCGCGTGCTGCGCGACGGCAAGGTCGTCTCCGTGCGCAGCGAGGAGCTGGTCGTCGGCGATATCGTGCTGCTTGAAGCGGGCGACGCCGTGCCGGCCGACGGCCGCCTGATCGAGAACGCCAGCCTCAAGATCGAGGAGGCGGCGCTCACGGGCGAATCCGTGCCGGTGACGAAGTTCATCGACATCATCCACCTCAAGGGCGAGGCGGCCGACGTGCCGCTGGGCGACCGCAAGAACATGGTCTACATGGGCAGCACCGTCGTCTATGGCCGCGGCAGGGCGGTCATCACGGCCACGGGGATGCAGACCGAAATGGGCAAGATCGCCGACGCGCTGGCGCAGGCCGAGGAGGGGCAGACGCCGCTGCAGATCAAGCTCTCGCAGCTCTCGCGCATCCTCACGTGGCTGGTGCTGGGCATCTGCGTGGTCATCTTCGCCGTGCAGCTGCTGCGCGCGGACAGCTTCAACATCGACCTGATCGTCGATTCGTTCATGATCGCCGTATCGCTGGCGGTGGCCGCCATTCCGGAGGGCCTGGCCGCGGTGGTGACGATCGTGCTGTCCATCGGCGTGACGAACATGTCCCGCCGCAACGCCATCATCCGCCGCCTGACCGCGGTGGAGACGCTCGGCTGCGCGCAGATCATCTGCTCGGATAAGACCGGCACGCTGACGCAGAACCGCATGACCGTGGTCGACTCCTTCGGACCGGACGACGACCTGCTCGCCACCGCCATGGCGCTGTGCTCCGACGCGGAGATCGACGAGGCGGACAACGTCACCGGCGAGCCGACGGAGGCCGCGCTAGTGGCCTGGGCCGCCGCGCGCACGCTGAACAAGAACGAGATGAAGCAGCGCCTGCCGCGCGTGGGCGAGGCGCCGTTCGACAGCGGCCGCAAGATGATGAGCACGCTGCACAGGCAGCAGGACGGCGCCATCCGGCAGTTCACCAAGGGCGCGCCGGACGAGGTGCTCAAAAAGTGCACGCACTACCTCAACGAAAACGGCCACATCGTCCCCATGACGGACGAATACCGCGAGACCATCCTCGAGGCCAACCGCAACATGGCCGGGCGCGCGCTGCGCGTGCTGGCCGCCGCGCTGCGCGACTGGAGCGCGATGCCCGAGGAGGAGACGCCGGAGCTGCTGGAGCACGACCTCTGCTTCATCGGCCTGACGGGCATGATCGACCCGGTGCGTCCGGAGGTCAAGGACGCCATCATCGAATGCCGCAGCGCCGGCATCCGGCCGATCATGATCACGGGCGACCACATCGACACCGCCCGCGCCATCGCCAACGAACTGGGCATCCTCGACGGCGGCCTGCGCGCCATCACCGGCGCGGAGCTCGACCAGATGGACGACGAGACGTTCATGCGGGAGCTCGAGCACATCGCCGTGTACGCCCGCGTACAGCCGGAGCACAAGACGCGCATCGTCAACGCCTGGCGGCGCGCCGGCTACGTGACGGCCATGACCGGCGACGGCGTGAACGACGCGCCCTCGATCAAGAGCGCGGACATCGGCGTGGGCATGGGCATCACCGGCACGGACGTGACCAAGGGCGTTGCGGACATGGTGCTGGCGGACGACAACTTCGCCACCATCGTCGGCGCGGTGGAGGAAGGCCGCCGCATCTACAACAACATCCGCAAGGCCATCCAGTTCCTGCTGGGCTCGAACATGAGCGAGGTCATCAGCATCTTTGCCGCCACGCTCATGGGCTTCACCATCCTCCAGCCGGTACACCTGCTGTGGATCAACCTCGTGACGGACTGCTTCCCGGCGCTGGCGCTGGGCATGGAGCCGGCGGAGCCGGACATCATGCAGCAGCGGCCGCGCTCGGCCAAGGCCGGCATCTTCGCCGGCGGCATGGGCGTGGACATCGCCTATCAGGGCCTGCTCGTATCGGCGCTGACGCTGGCCTCCTACTTCATCGGGCACTACATCGAGTCCGGCGTATGGGAGATCGCCAACAGCGCGGACGGCACGACGATGGCGTTTTTGACCATGAGCCTTGCGGAGATCTTCCACAGCTTCAACATGCGCATCCAGCGCGGGAGCCTGTTCTCGCTCAAACGCATGAACAAGATGCTCAACTGGGCGGCGGTCGGCAGCTTCCTGCTGACGACGCTCGTGTGCGAGGTGCCGTTCCTGGCCAACGCGTTCCAGTTCGAGTCGGTCGAGTTCATCGAGTACGCGATCGCCGTCGTGCTCGCGGCGCTGATCATCCCGGCGGTGGAGCTGGTGAAGTTCTTCCAGCGCAGGGCGGCAAAGCGCGCCGCCTGACGCGCCGGCCGCCAGGCCGCGGCAACGCAGCAAAAGGAGGGCCCGCGCTCGAACGCGGGCCCTTTCCGTTTGCCCTTTGGCCGGTGCCGGCTTCCCGCCCGGGCGGGGCTGCGCCCGCCGCATCGCGGGCGGCGCGCCGGCTCGCGCCCCTTCCGGCGCGGCTCAGCGCATCCCGTCCGGCTCCGGCGCGGGAGACGCCGGCCGGCCATCGTCGCGCAGCGCGTCGTTGAGCGCGCGCATGGCCGCCTCGTCCATCTTGACCACGGCGCGGTCGTACGTCACAAGGCCGTTGCGCTCCCCCTCCACGTCGGACAGCTGCGTATACACCGCCGCGCTGAGCCCCTGCGCCTTTGCGGGGATGATCTGGCGCACATAGAGGTCCTGTATGAGAAAGGCGAGCTGCTCTTGCGACTTGCAGCGGCGGTAGCCGAACGTCCTGCTCCCGTCCGCGTGGCCGGCGATGCGCAGATGATAGCCGCCAAATTCCGACAGCACGACCGCCCGCTCCCCCGGCTCCTGCTTGTGGCGGTAGGGCCGGAAATACACGTGCAGGCTCTTCACGTCGCCCGCGCCCTGATCGTGCCAGCCGCTGGCGTGGTCGATCGTGCGCGTCGGGTCGAGCGCGCGCAGGCGCGCGGCCGTCTCGCGCGCGTCGAACTGGCCCCAGCCCTCGTTGAACGGCACCCACATGGCGATGCACGGGCAGTTGTACAGGTGCTCGACCATCTGCTGCAATTCCTGGGAAAACTCGCGCCGGCCGGCCTCCTCCTGCCGCGCAAAGGCGGCGTAGTCGCGGTCGTCCCGGTGCCGGTTGGTCAGCAGCGGCAGCGAGATGGTCGAAAGGCGGTACGCGCCGCCGCCGTTTGGCATATCCTGCCAGACGAGCATGCCCAGCCGGTCGCAGTGGTAGTACCAGCGCAGCGGCTCCACCTTGATATGCTTGCGCAGCATGTTGAAGCCCATGCACTTCATCAGCGCGATGTCGGCCTCCAGCGCCGCGTCCGACGGGGCGGTGTACAGCCCGTCCGGCCAGTAGCCCTGATCGAGCACGCCGGTGTGGAAATACGGCCGGCCGTTGAGCAGCAGGCGCGGCAGCCCGTCCTCATCCGGCCCCACGCCGAAGCTGCGCATGGCAAAATAGCTCTCCACGCGGTCCTCCCCCGCCTCTACGGCGAGGTCGTACAGGTACGGGTCCTCCGGCGACCAGGGGCGAAACCCCGGCATGGGCACGCGCACGCTCGTGCCGCTGCAAAACGTGACGGTGCGCCCGTCGAGCCGGGCAACGCACGCGCAGGGGACGCTCGTCTGCACGCGCAGCTCCACCGCCGCCTGCTCAAACAGCGGCGTGATGCGCAGCGAGCGGATGTGCGTCTTTGGCAGGCTCTCCATCCAGACCGTCTGCCAGATGCCGCTCTGCGGCGTATACCAGATGCCGCCGTGCGCGCGCTTCTGCTTGCCGCGCGTATGGTAGGACGCGTCCGTCCGGTCGCGCACGCACACGACGATCTCCATCTCGGTTGCGCCGTGCAGCGCGTCCGTCACATCGCACGAAAACGGCAGATAGCCGCCGATGTGGTGCGCAAGCTGCTCGCCGTTGACGAACACGGCCGCCTCCTGGTCGACCGCGCCGAAGTGCAGCAGCGTGCGCGCGCGCACGAACCCCTCCGGCAGCGCTACGCGCCGCCGGTACCAGAGGAACTGGTCAGGCCCGGGCGAGCGCCCCACGCCGGAGAGCGGCGCCTCGGGCGAATAGGGCACGAGGATCTCCCCGTCGAACGTCTCCGGCTGCGCGTCGCTGCCGGTGATGGCGTATTCCCAGAGCCCGTTGAGGTTGAGATAGCTGTCGCGCCGCAGCTGCGGGCGCGGATATTCCGGCAGCACCGCGCCGCGCGGACCGGCCTGCCCGCTCATGCGCGCCTCCTTTCCGCCCGGCGCAGCAGCAGCACGGGCAGCAGCGCCGTCAGCAGCACGGCCGCCGCGGTCAGAAAGATCGCCGGCGTCGGCACGTTCTTGACCACGCCCAGCTCCTCGTAGGTGCCCGCGCCGCCGCGGATGACCGCCGCGCCAAGGAACGGCCCCACGATCATCGGCACGAGCACGCCGAAGATCATGCGGATGCCCTGGAAGCTCCCCACGCGGTCGGCCGGCGTATGGTCGCGCACGAGGGCGGAGAGTACGGCCGTGACGAGCATGTAGCCCGCCATCATCACGATGCCCGCGGCGATGACAAAGCCCATCGACCGGGCAAAATACATCAGCACGAGCCCGACGCACATGACCGCCACCGCCCACGGGACGCAGCGCAGCTTGCCGAGCCTGTCCACAAAGCGGCCCGAGAGCACGGAGATGGCCGACGCGGCGAGTAGCACCACGCCGAGCACGAGCGCATAGGCGTCCAGCTTCAGGTACGTTTGCAGATAGATGATCAGATACGGGAAGAACACCTGCACCGCCACGGAGAACAGGCACAGCGCGGCAAGCGCGAGATACAGCCGCCGGTTCTCCCGCACGACGGCGGGGCGGAAGCCGTAGGTCAGCGCGGGCAGAAAGCCGCCCGTGCGCCGTTCCACCCGGCGCTCCGGCAGCAG
>ENA-OZAF01000344-OZAF01000344.1-human-gut-metagenome-genome-assembly--contig:-NODE-344-length-20634-cov-7.425725_pt1 | contig 20634 bp, 16 predicted proteins | sample MGYA00244207_ERZ653498 | MGnify/ENA primary metagenome ERZ653498 (study PRJEB26926, sample SAMN06165156) | human gut metagenome | biome: ENVO:00009003; feature: ENVO:2100002; material: ENVO:00002003... | reverse complement strand
GGTCTATGGTGTGAGTGGCGATACAGGACTTTTTAAATAGCCCAGCAATAAAAAAGTTTGCGGGCATCCGAACATAAAATTATTTGTATGTCCCCCCATTTTAGGGCGACTGTTTTGAAGCAGCCGCCCTTTTTGGTCAAATTGGGTCTGGCGCTAGGGGTTAATAATTTTTCGCTTTTCTTTCTGCTCTCCCCGCTGCTTTGCAAGCTCCTTGTTATCTTCCTTTAGTTTATGGGCATAGGTCTGACAGTCCAGCACAAGTTCAGTTGAATTTTCCAGGCTCTGAGTACATGGTCTCGGGTGGTAATTGTAAAACCATTTTCGCTATCCATAAAAATACCTCCTAGTTTTGGTCCCGCTTTAGCGTCTCCATCATCAGTTGCCGTTTATTCATCGGTGGCAGGCAGGACTGATTCCGGCACACATAGAACGTGGCTTCATTGTTCAACAGCTTATATCCTTCCAATGGGCGCTCCAAAACCTTGACTATGGCGTCAGAAGGCAACGCAAGCGGGATGTCGCTCAGGTCTTCCCCGTTTGGAACCACAGTGATCAGAACCGGTGGTTCCAAAAAATCCGACAGCGCCATTAAAAACGCTGAAAACCCAGCAGGAGATCGTTCCGCCTCTCCCGCCATATAGGCAAGCTGTTTGTTCAGGGTGTTCTCCAAGCTCTGCTCCGGAAGCAGCGCGTTCAGGCGTACAAGAACATAGGACATTAGGGAGTTGCCGCTGGGAAGCGCCCCGTCATAGCACTCCTTCGGGCGAAAAAGCAGCGTTTCGTTTTTTGTGCCGCTGAGATAAAAGCCGCCATGCTCCGGGTCGTAATACTGGAGGACAGTTTCCCTGGTTAACTGTGCTGCACGATAAAGAAATGTGCGTTCGAGTGTGGCATCATACAGAAAAAGCAGGGCAAAAATATAGCTTGCGTAATCATCCAGGAACCCGTGCTCCCCAAGCTTGCCGTCCCGAGCGCTTACATAAAGCGCATCCTGATCGCACAGGCTGTTTTCTATAAAACCTTGAGCCTTTTTCGCAGCTTCCAGATATCCGGGGTTCCGGCTGCACCGGTACAGTCGGCACAACGCGGCAATCATGAGCGCATTCCATGCGGTCAAAATTTTGTCGTCCGTATGCAGACGGGTGCGTCCCCGCCTGTATTCACGCAGTGTTGGCAGGAAGGGGTCAAAACTCTCATCTGTCAGGTTTTTTGTGTGGAGAAGGTTGGGGATGCTCTTGCCTTCAAAGTTCCCCGCTTTTGTAATGCCGAACCGTTTACAAAAAGCGGCGCCGTCGGCTTGCCCAAGCAGCCCGATGATTTCCTCCGGGGTAAATACATAGTATTTCCCCTCCTCGCCATCGCTGTCCGCATCCTGGGCGCTGTAAAAGCCTCCGTTTGGTGCAGTCATTTCGGAGAGAATATAGGATGCTGTCTTTTGCGCAACTTCCAGATAAAATGACCGTCCCGTGAGTTCATAGGCTTTGCAGTTGGCGAGAATCAGCAGCGCGTTGTCATAGAGCATCTTCTCAAAGTGGGGGACTAGATAATAGCGGTCTGTGGAATATCGGCAGAATCCGTATCCGATATGATCAAACAAGCCGCCGGCATACATCTTTTGAAGGGTTATTTCTGCCATGTCTAAGGCTCGGCTGTTCCCGTGCTTTTCGTATTGCTGCATCAGGAACAGAAGATTGTGCGGCGTGGGAAACTTCGGTGCGCCGCCGAACCCGCCAAATGATGCGTCAAAGTTCTGCGTATACCATTGCAGGGCAGCGTCCAGCAAAGTCTCATCTGCCTGTGACGCAGGAGCATGATACTGATTTAATGCCGCCGTAATCTCATCCGCGGAGTTGAGAAGAGTGTCCCGCTCGTTCTTCCATTTCTGGTGAATGATGAGCAACAGTTCTTTCAACCCTACCGCCCCATACCGGGCGGTCTTCGGAAAATAGGTTCCGGCAAAAAACGGTTTCTGCTCTGCGGTCATAAAAATGCTGGCGGGCCAGCCGCCGCTCCCGGTGAAAGCCTGACAGACCGCCATATAAATGCTGTCAATGTCGGGTCGTTCTTCTTTATCTACTTTGACGGACACGTAGTATTGGTTTAAGATATCGGCAATTTCAAGATCTTCAAAGCTTTCATGCGCCATGACATGGCACCAGTGGCAGGTGCTGTAGCCAATGCTCAAAAAGATGGGTTTATCCTCTGCCCTTGCTTTGGAAAAAGCCTCCTCGCCCCAGGGATACCAGTCCACCGGGTTTTCCGCGTGCTGGAGAAGGTACGGGCTTGTCTGATTTTTAAGATGATTACTCAAATCCTCACCTCATTTTTTCAGATTACCAGTTGCCGGGTTATCGATCAGCTCCCCTTCCTCGGTGAAGCGGGAGCCGTGACAAGGACAATCCCAGGTGTGCTCCACAGGATTCCATTTCAGTGCGCAGCCCAGATGGGGACAGCGTTTGGTCGTGGGCGTCAGCAGACTAACCATAGCTTCAAACCCGTTGACGGCCAATTGGGGGTGAAGGATGGAACGGGAGGGTGAGAACACCTCCTCGTACGGGTTTTTCTTTCCTTGCACAAGATCCGTGAGGATCACAGCGGATACCATGGAGCTGGTCATGCCCCACTTATTAAAACCGGTAGCCACATACAAATCTTTAGTGAAGGCGGAATAGGGCCCGATATATGGCACCCCGTCCAGGCTCATACAGTCCTGCGTGGCCCAGTTGTACTCCTCTTCCGCTTGCGGGTAATGCCGCCGGGCAAAATCCCGCAGTTCCTGCCAGCCGCCGCCCTGTTTGCCGGTGCGGTGATCTCCGCCCCCGACGAGCAACAGGTTTTTGTGATTGCGGAAGGACATACCCGTCTGCGCCTCGTCCAAATACATGCCGTCCACATCCGGTGCATTTTGGAGAGCGATGACATAAGAGCGGTGCTGATACAGCTTGAGGAAATAGCTGCCGTGCTTGTTGAGAAAGGGAAAGTGGGTGGTCACGATGATCTTTTTGGCGCGAAGTCGGCCATGATTTGTCACAGCCGTGGTGCCGATCAGCTCCCTTACCCGCGTATGCTCATAGATGTGCAGGCCCTTAGCAATGCCGGAGACGAATTGCAGCGGATGGAACTGTGCCTGATTGGGGAACCTGACCGCACCGGCAACGCGAAAAGGAAGCGGTAGCTTGTCCACAAATCCAGCCGGAAAGCCCAGTTTTTCCAGTGCTTTGAGTTCCCGCTCGATCTTACTCCGGTCGCCCAGAGAATAGGTGTAGGCCGCCTTTTCCTCAAAACCGCAGTCAATATTCCGGCACAGCTCCCGGTATGTTTGAAGCGCTGCCTCGTTGGCTGAAAGATATTGCTTTGCCCGCTCGATTCCAAACCTCGAAATCAGCTTGTCATAGATCAGCCCGTGTTGGCTGGTAATCTTGGCGGTGGTGTTTTTGGTGATGCCGCTGCATATTGTCTCCGCTTCCACCAGCACATAAGGCACACCGGCACAGTGCAGCTCATAGGCACACAGAACGCCCGCCATACCGCCGCCGATGATCAGCACATCTGTGTTTAGATCTCCGTCCTGAGCTGAAAAGTTCGGTCGCTCCCAGGCTTGCTCCCACAGTGATTCCATATGCTTCTCCCCAATGATTGTTTTGATGATAGTATTATCCAAAAGGAGAAAAGTATGTTTTTTCTTGTTTTACGCCCCATGACTTGGGACGAATTCATAGGCAGCATGGTCACTTTGCAGATCAAATATCGGTTTTCCTCTTTTCCACAGCCTCGCCCGCAGGTGCGCATTACAGCTCTCCCGAATGGTGTTGGACATCTTCCCGCACTGTGGCGCACGAAGGGGGTGTCCCACATGGGAGGGCGCCATGTCCAGTTCCAGCAGAACCCTGCCCTGAGACAGACAGATATGTTCTGGAGAAAATGATTGAACCTTAACGCCCCTGTAAGTTGCCAAGCGATACTCCCTGCCCTGGTACAAGATGGCGCAGATGCATCCACGGAAGGAACATCCGCAAAATGGAATATGGGCAATGGATACCATAATAGAACATGGTTCTGGGAAATCGTTGCACTGCATCCACAGGTAGGAGCGTGGAAAAGAGGTTCCGCTGTCTTTTTCTGCATAGCCCAAACCACCGTCGAAGCTGTGCAGATGTCCGTCCATAATGACGCTGCCCTGGAGGGTATGCGCCATGCTGAGAACGCCGTGCCGGCACTCCATGGGGAAAAACCGGAACGGCCCCATGATATCGGAACCGAGCGGCGCAAATGGTCCGTAGGCAATATCACCGCTGATCCCGGGCAACGAAATATGACACCCCTGCCTTGAAAACCAGCATCCATCCGCTCGTATCACACTGTCACGGACGGTCAAATTGGATATCTCAAACTGTCGGGCGCCTTCCTGCGAAATCAGTTGGATAAACGCCCCGCTCTCTGCCTTTCCGGGGATGAACGCGACCATGTCATCCCCTTTTTGATGCTTAAAATACCAGCCCTCAAAGCCTTTCTGTCCCGACATACTCATGTCACAGCCTTCCTTTTAGGGATGGACTTAGTATGTCCGTATGAGTGTCATATAAGACGACGTTCACTCGGTTCTCAACGAAGGGCAGCCGCCCCCGTACTTCTGCTCCGCCAGATCCCAGTTTACCACGTTCCACCAGTCGTTGATATAGTCCGCTCTCTTGTTATAGTGTTTTAAATAATATGCATGTTCCCACACGTCTAAATTAAGCAGCGGCTTTACAATGCCCGCCGGAGTTTCTTGATTGGCGGTTGTCACGAGGCAAAGGCCACGCTTGCCATTGACCAGCCAAACATATCCCGAGCCGAAAACGGACAAGGCCGACTCGGTGAATTTCTCTTGGAAAGCGTTCAGGGAGCCAAACCTGTGGTCAATGGCAGCGGCCAAAGTACCCTCGGGCGCTTTTTTCCCATCAGGACACATGCCATTGAAAAAGAATCGGTGATTATATACTCCGCCGGCATTGCGGGCAATTGCCAAACAGTCCTTCCCCGACATTTGCCCAGCGGTACAGATGAGCTGCTCAAGGGTCAATGTTTGAAGCTGAGGGACTTTTTCAGGATGCTGTTCAGGTTGTCTATATAAGTTTTCAGGTGCCTGTCATGATGCAGCTGCATGGTCTTTTCATCTATGTACGGTTCCAAAGCATCATACGCATACGGCAGCGGCGTATTTTCAAATGGATAATGTTTGTTCAAGGCAATTCCTCCTTTATATACATTATATACAAAGAGAGGATGTCTTCGCACACCCTCCGTTTTATTTGCTTATTTTTTGAGGCGGATACGCTGTCGCTGTGCGCTTTCCTCCCGCATGACTTCTGGATTTAAGTACTGTTCCACGGGAAGTCCGCGCTCTTTGATAAGCTGTATGTCCCGGTGCCTTGACAATGGCAGCTAAAATGCTTAAAATTAATTGCGAAAAGAGGTGAGCACGATGTTGTACGGGAAATTCTGCATTGAGTTCGGCTCCACACAAGTTTATACCACGAAACATTGTGCGGAGCCTTTTCGGAAAGTTGATTTGTAAAACGGGGAGGCCAGGGCAGAGAACAGCTGCCTTTGGTTTTTATGCCCTTTTTGCGAATTGACATGAGAAGATAAACTATTGAGGCCACAGACAATGTTTTGTCTGTGGCCTTTTGTTATGTTTATTTAGTAAGCAGACAGAGGGCGCATCAGCTTGTGCTGCCCTCTGTCTTTTTGAAGGGAAGATTTTTTATGACACAAGAGAAAAATTTAATGAGTGGGAGCGTACCCGGAAAACTGATTGCTTTTGCCCTCCCGCTGCTTTTAGCGAATATCTTACAGTCATTCTACAATGTGGTGGATATGTTAGTGGTCGGACAGTTTGTTGGCGAAACAGGTCTTGCGGCCATCAGCAACGCCTCAAAGCTTTGTTACATCATCAACTCCATCTGCATTGGAATGACAATGGGTGGAGCAGTGTTAATTGCTCAATACAAAGGGGCTAACAATAAAAAAGACCAGGCGGAGACTTTTCAAATGCTGTCCATGCTCTCCCTGGCTGCGTCGATCCTTTTGACTGTTATAAGTTTGGCCGGTTATCAGCCCCTTTTTCGAGCGTTAAAAGTTCCGGCGGATGCATTGGGGGACGCTTGTGATTATATGAAAATCATTTGCTACGGAACTGTATTTGTTTTCGGATACAATGCCGTTTGTTCTGTCCTCAAAGGGTTGGGAGATTCCAAATCTCCGCTCTGCTTTGTGGGCATTGCAACTATCATCAATGTGGGTTTGGACATCATATTGGTTGGACCCTTGGGGATGGGAACAATAGGAGCGGCCTGCGCGACGGTCACAGCACAGGGGATTTCTTTTGTAATTTCGCTTTTTTACCTGAAACGGTATCGTGTGTTTTTTGGCACTGCGGAATGCAAAAAGCTAGCGGTTCAGTGGGATAAGATCGTTGCTATTCTGAAAATCGGGTTGCCTACGGCAATCCAGATTGTTGGCGCTGATGCCGAAAGGAGGCTGAGGAACATGACAGAGCCCATCCACAAGGGAAAGGACCTGCCGCCCGTTTGGGTGATCCACGCGGCCTCCAGCGGTGACAGCGAGGCCCTGGAGAAAGCGCTGCGGTACTACGACTGCTACATGAGCCGCCTGTGTACCCCACCCTCTATGACAAGGACAGAACCCCTCATGTGTGCTTGGATGCCCATATGAAGCGCTGTCTGGAAATCCGACTGGTCCGGGCTGTCGTTCGGAAATAACTGCACCAGCCCAAGTGTCGGCGGAGGTTTTTCCCTTTCAGTGCCTGCCGACAGCCTGGGTTGGATGCATTACCCAGCTGACACTGGCAGAGGGCAGCGGTATAATTGTATTGGGAATACAAGATATACGCTGCTCGGCTGTCCAATCTTCGCTTCCATAATCGAGAAGCAGAGCAGCCAGGCCATGACCACGGATATGTTCATTTCTCTGGTACGCAAACACACCCGCGCACGCAAGCTCACGCCCGGATGCTGGGCGAGTTGGTTGAGAAGAGCGAGGTTTGAGAAAATCGACGGTGTGTGGCCAATCCCTGACGTGACCGTCAACACCCGGAAGGGCGTGTTTGTCAACTACATCCCATCCACCATCGCCGGATGAAAACAAATAAAAAGACGAGTGTTCTTACAGCCTTTCAAATGCCATAAGAACACTCGTCATGGTTGCGGGGAGGGGATTTGAACCCACTGACCTTCGGGTTATGAGCCCGACGAGCTACCGGACTGCTCCACCCCGCGATATTGAGCCTTGTTATAATACCATCTATCCAGGCTCTTGTCAAGGGGGTTTTATAACTTTTCCGGAGTAAGCAGGAAGCCTTCTTTATCGCGGAAGCGGCCGCAGGCTATGACGATCAGGTCCACCAGCCAGCCTATGCCCAGGCAGCCGCCCGTCAGCAGCCAGAGTATGCCCGTGCCTATCTTGCCGACGTAGAACCTGTGTACGCCGAAAACACCCAGGACTGCCGAGAGGATAAGCGCCAGGAGCCAGTTTCTCCGCGAGCTCAGGCCGCGCCTGCGCGCCTCGCGGTAGCCCCGCTCAAAGCCGCTGTCGTAACCCCGGCCGTAACCCTGATCGTAGCCGCGGCGCTCTTCGTAGTTATAGCAGCCCTTTCTGGCGTCATAGTCGTAGCTTTCGCCCCGTCCCGGTCTCTGCGCACGCTCCGGCTCAGGTTCGGGCTCCGGTTCCGGCTCCGGCCGCCTGGCCTGCGGCGGCTCTCCGGGCAGGGTCGCCGTACCGCAGTTCGGGCAGTTCTGCTCCCCTCCCGTGAACCTGCGCCCACATTCAGGACACCAGCTCTTCCCCTTCGGGAGCCTCTCCCCGCAGTGCCAGCAGCAGTTGTCCTCCACACACACGGCCGCGCCGCAGTGCGGACAGACGGCCTCCGCCGCCTGAGCATACGCTCCGCTCATTTTTTCTTTGCCCCCTCGTTATTTTTGTTGCAGCTGGCCCGTCCTGTACGCCGTCAGCAGGGTGTTGAGCGCGTCTATCCTCTTCAGGAGCCGCGGACCCTCGTCCGTGTCCTGTATATAACGCCGCGACGGGAAAAATTCAACAGGTACGGAATCGGACTCCATGTCCGCATTTTCGCTCAGGACCTTCGCCACGCCCTCAAAGGGCCTGTGGCTCTTCAGCCGGACGCCGTGCGAGCTGTAGATGAGCGTGTAGCCCGCGATGCCCGTCGTCTTTTGGTAGGCCTTGCAGAAACCGCCGTCTATTATGAAGAGCTTGCCCCCGGCCTTGACCGGGCTCTCGCCCTTCTTCGCCTTCACCGGCGTGTGTCCGTTTATTATGTGGCCCGTCTCCGGGTCCAGGCCGAACTCGGTCAGGATCATCCGGACCGCGGCCTCGTCCTCCCAGTGGTTGAAGTAGGGGTTCTTCGGCTCGGCCCAGGTGCTCTCGTCGTCCACCACGGCGCGCTCGAAGGTGTGGAACACGCGGCCCGAGAAGGGGCTGTTGTTCCCGCACCAGAGATACCACATCATGTCCAGCGCGGACTCGTCGCCCCGCGCCCAGGCGCTCTTCACCACGGCGTCCGCGTAGTCCATCAGCGCACGTCCCGAATACCAGCGTCCGCCGTGGCGCACGCTTGCAAACTTGCCGTCCGGCGTCATCGGTATGCAGCCGTGGTAGAGCAGGTTGCCGTTGCAGCACAGATAGGTGCTGCCCTTTTTGTAGATGAAGTCCAGGTGCCGGCGCAGGGGCTGGCTCTCCTTGAAGGCGGAGACATATTCCTCCACCAGCTCTTCCTCCTCCGGCGTGAGGAGATAGGGGTCCTTCGGGTCCACCGTCGGGAACTGGTGCGTGTTGAGCGGGTAGGTGCCGGAGTCCAGCTCCACTGTCCAGTCGTCATAGTTTATTCGGTTGAGCATCAGCCTGTCGTTCATCTCATAGCCCGGGTGCCGCAGGATGATGTGTCCCTCCAGTTTGAAACCGAGGACGGAGAGGGCCTGGTGCACGGTCTTTTTGTCCGAGCCGCCGTAGACCTTCTCGCAGAACTCCGCCAGGGGGCGGAGCGAAACGCCGTAGCGCCGCTCCAGGGTCAGCGCGTTGCCGTAATCGGAGCTTATGCGCAGAACGGTGAACACGCAGGCCGGGCTGCCCGCCGCCGCGCCCAGCCAGAGTATGTCGTGGTTGCCCCACTGTATGTCGATATTCGGGTGCTGCATCAGCATATCCACAATCCGCGCGGGCTCGGGGCCTCGGTCGAAGATGTCGCCCACGACGTGGAGCCTGTCTACCGCGAGGCGTTTTATGAGCTCGGCCAGGGCGGCGATGACGTTGTCCGCTGAGCCCGTAGCGATGACGCTGTCCAGGATGGCATCATGGTATCTGTGCTGGTTGGCGTCCTCGTCGCGCTGGATGTGGAGCAGCTCGTCCAGCACGAACTCCCAGTCCGCGGGCATCTGGCGGCGGACGTAGCCGCGCGTATACTTGCCCGAGAGCGTTTCGGCCAGCAGGCAGAGCTGTTCCAGTATCTCGCGCAGGCGGGAATTGTCCAGCTCGCCCCGCTCGCGCAGGCAGGCCAGCTCCGCCCGGGGGTAGTAGATGACTGAGCAGAGCGCGCGGCACTTGGCCTCACCCTCCGTCTCCTCGAACAGCCGGCGGACCTTCTCCAGTATGACGCCCGAGCAGTTGTTCAGGATATGCCGGACCGCGCCGTACTCGCCGTGCAGGTCGCTTATGAAGTGTTCCGTCCCCTTGGGCAGGGTGAGGATAGCGTTCAGATTTATGATCTCGGAGCAGACGGCCGCCTCATTCGGGTATTTTTCAGCCAAAAGCTCCAGATATTCGCGTGTAAAGTCGCCCATTGTGCGATCCCTCCTTTATATATACGCAATGGTATCACCGCGGTGGAAAGGATACAACGCATTTTCTGTAAACATGAAGAAAATTTTTCAATATCCGAACATTCCGCTCTCCAGGACTGAGAGACTGACGGCGTTGACTATGCCGTGCATGAGCATTGCCGCCCAGATGCTGCCGCTTCTGTCATAGGCCCAGGCGAGGCCTATGGAGACGGGCAGATACAGCAGGCAGTAGACAAGCAGCCCGAAATCCCCGGAGATGAATACGAACTGCCAGACGTGGTAGAGCGAAAAGAGCAGGGCGGAGACGATGTAGGCTGCGGCCCGGCTGCGCGGCCTTATGCAGCCGAAGAGGAGGCCTCTGAAGAGGGGTTCCTCCACGATCGGCGCCATCACGACAGACATGACGGCTAGCTTCCCACGGTCCGCCGCAGCGCCGGCCAGGATGGCCTCGTTGTTCGGCGCCATACCCAGGTCCAGACTCAGGACCAGCAGCACCGAGCTCAGGATGAAGCTCAGGCCGATGTCCACAGCGTAGCCTCCGGCGACGCCGACAAAGAAGTTGCCCTTCGCGTCGAGCGCCGCGTCGAAGCTCCGGCGCAGGAAGCCCCGAAGCAGCACCAGCATATAGACCAGGCCGACGCCGTAGTAGGCGAGGTTTATCTCCGTATCCGTCATCGCGGCGAGGGCGGGCCACACCTGGGAGAGGTAGCCCAGGCCGAGCGGTATGCCCACGACGTGCAGGGGCAGGTATATGACGGCGGCGATGATCTCGCCGCGCGACATGAGGTTGGTGAAACCGGGGGTCTGTATGGGTCTCGTATTCATCAGGTATCCAACTTTCTCTTCAGTTCGTAGAGGAGGTTCATGGCCTCTATGGGCGACATGGTGTCCAGCGCAGCGGAGCGCAGGTGGTCCAGCACCTCGTCCGAGGCGGTGTCGGCCAGGCTGAGCTGCAGCTCCGGCTGCGGCGCCGGCGCCGAACTCCGGACGGGTACGGCCCTTGCAGACTCCAGCAGCTCGTCCAGGCACTCCCTGGCCCTGGTGATGACGCTGTCCGGCACTCCGGCCAGCTTTGCGACCTCGATGCCGTAGCTCTCGTCCACGGAGCCGCGGATTATCTTGCGCAGGAAGATAAGGTTTCCGCCCTGCTTGCGCGCGGAAATATAGTAGTTGCGCACGCCCTTGACGCTGCCCTCCAGCTCCGTCAGCTCGTGATAGTGCGTGGCGAAGAGCGTCTTGGCGCCCAGCCTGCGTCTGTCCGCGCAGTGCTCCAGCACCGCCCGGGCGATGGCCATGCCGTCATAGGTGGAGGTGCCGCGGCCGATCTCGTCCAGGATTATCAGGCTCTTCTGTGTGGCGTTCTTCAGGATGGAGGCGACCTCGCTCATCTCCACCATGAAGGTGCTCTGGCCGGCGGCCAGGTCGTCGAAGGCGCCGATGCGCGTGAAGATCCTGTCCACGATGCCGATAGTCGCGCTCTTTGCCGGGACGAAGGAGCCTATCTGGGCCATGAGCACGATGAGCGCCGTCTGGCGCATATAGGTGCTCTTGCCGGCCATGTTCGGGCCGGTGATTATGGCGAGCCTGTCGTCCCCGAGGTTCATGAAGGTGTCGTTCGGGACGAAGAGCGAATCCTTCTGCGCCTGCTCGACGACGGGGTGACGCCCGTCCTTTATGTCTATGGTGCCGGAGAGGTCTATCTCCGGGCAGCAGTAGTTGTTGCGGGCCGCGGCCTCGGCCAGGGAGCAGAGCGCGTCCGCCTGCGCGACGATCCCGCTGACGTCCACTAGCGTCTCCGCATAACCGGCGACCTCTTCCAGCATGACGTTGAAGTAGCTGCGCTCCAGCTCCTCCAGCTGGCGGCTGACGGTGTTGAGTCCGTTTTCCAGCTCGCTGAGCTCCGGGGTGTGGTATCTCTCGCTGTTGGCGAGGCTGCGCACGCGCCTGTAGTTGGAAGGCAGCTGCGCGTCCTTGACGCTGTTGGGAATCTCTATGCAGTAGCCGGTCAGGCGGTTGTAGCTGATGCGGAGCTTTTTTATCCCGGTGCGCTCGCGCTCGCGGGCCTCCAGCTCGCCGACCATGCTCCCAGCGCTGGAGAGCATCTCGCGCAGCCTGTCCACGCGGGAGGAGCAGCCCGTCCGGAGGAAGCCCACGCCGTCCTGAGTCTCCTGCGAGTCCCCGCCGAAGGCGCGGGAGAGCCGCCAGAGCAGCTGGCGCAGGTCGTCAAGGTTGGCAAAGGCGGAGAGCAGGGCGGAGCTGCTGGGCATTAGCAGGTCCGCGAGCTCCGGCAGGCGGGAAAGGTAGCGGTCCAGCGCGGCAAGGTCCCTGGGCAGAGCCGTCCTGCTGACCACGCGGCTCGAGACGCGCTGTATGTCCCCGATGTCCGCCAGCACGCGCATGATCTCCGCGCGGCGGACGCTGTTGCGCGTCAGCTCGTCCACCGCCGCCAGCCTGCGCTTTATGCCTATGGGCGAGAGCAGCGGGCGCTCCAGCCAGCTGCGGAGCATCCGCCCGCCCATGGGGGTCTTGGTGTGGTTGAGCACGCCGAAGAGGCAGAAGCGCCGCTCCGCAGAGCGCATGGGCTCCGTCAGCTCCAGGCTGCGCCTGGTGGAGTAGTCGAGCTCCATGTACTTGCCGCCCTCGATGACGTCCACGTTCCGGATGTAGGAGAGGTCGCTGCGCTGCGTGTCCGCCGCGTAGGCCAGGACCGCGCCGCATGCGCAGACCGATGCGGCGTTGCGGCCCAGCAGCTCTTCCGGGCGTTCCACACCGAACTGGCGGCAGAAGCGCTCCGCGCAGTCCGTGTATTTGAAGAGCTTGTCCTCCTCGCGCCAGGGGCAGCCGAGCATGTTTTCAATGAACTGCCTGAGATCCTGAGACTCAGCCGCCTGGCGGGAGAGCAGTATCTCCTTCGGGCCGAAGCGGCCCAGCTCGTTCACGATGTAGGCCAGGCAGCCTCCCTCAAAGGCCGCGACGCAGAACTCGCCCGTCGCCACGTCGCAGAAGGCCGCCGCTCCGCCCGATACGTCCATGTAAACGGCGCAGACGTAGTTTGCCCGGTTGATGTCCAACAGGGCGTCGTCCGTAACCGTGCCGGGCGTGATTATCCGGATGATCCCGCGTTTCACAAGGCCCTTGGCCGTAGCGGGGTCCTCCAACTGGTCGCAGAGGGCGATCCTGTAGCCCTGGGCGAGCAGCCTGCCGATATAGCTGTCCGCCGCGTGATACGGCACGCCGCACATGGGCATCTGCTTGTCCTTGGGCTTGTTCCTGTCTCTCGTCGTCAGCGTAAGGTGCAGGGCGGAAGATGCGATGATCGCGTCCTCGTCAAATAGCTCGTAAAAATCGCCCAGCCGGAAGAATAGCAGGCAGTCCGGGACCTCTTTTTTGATCTCGTCGTATTGTTTTTTCATCGGAGTCTGCTTTTCGTCCACTGTGCCCGCCTCCTTCATTCTGCCGTGACCCCGTAGAGCGCCCAGGTGTTCCCGTCCGTTATCTCAGCCTCTATGAAGCTGCCGACGAGCTCCGGCCCGCCCTTGAGATGCACCAGCCTGCCGCCGTTCGTGCGCGCGGAGAGGTTGTACTCGCCGCGGCCCGTCTCGCCGTCCACGAGGACACGAAGTCTTTTTCCTATGTACTCCCTGTGCTTTTCGCCGGATATCGCGTTTGCCGTCTCGACCAGGCGGTCGAACCAGGCCTGCTTTTCCTCCCTCGACACCGGGTCCGGCATTGCGGCCGCGGGAGTTCCCTCTCGCGGGGAGAAGATGAAGGTGAACATCGCGTCGTAGCGCACTCGCTCCACCAGGCTCATCGTCTCTTCGAAGTCCTCCGCCGTCTCGCCGGGGAAGCCGACTATTATGTCCGTCGTCAGGACGAGCTCCGGCATATACGAGCGCGCCATGTCCACGAGAGAGAGGTATTTCTCGCGGTCATAGTGCCGGTTCATGGCCTTGAGCACCCGGCTGCTGCCCGACTGCACGGGAAGATGGATGTGCTTTGCGCACTTCTCGCACTCGGCCATGGTGCGGAAGAGCTTTTCCGTGGCGTCTCTCGGGTGGCTGGTCATGAAGCGGATGAGGAAGTCGCCCGGGATGTCGTTTATCTCTCTTATGATGTCCGCAAAGTCTACGTCCGAACCCAGGTCCTTGCCGTAGGAGTTGACGTTCTGGCCCAGGAGGGTGATGTCCTTATACCCCGCCGCGACGAGCCGCCTTGCCTCCGCCACGACGTCCTCGGGCCGCCGGGAGCGCTCCCGGCCCCGGACGTAGGGGACAATGCAGTAGGTGCAGAAGTTGTTGCAGCCGTACATGATAGAAAGCCAGGCCTTCACGCTGCCCTGCCTGTGTACGGGCAGGCCCTCCGCCACGACTCCCTCGCAGGGCGAAGTCTCGAACACGCGGCCCCGGCGTCTGAGCGCCCGCTCGTAGAGCTCGGGAAAGCGCCAGAGCTCGTGCGGGCCGAAGCAGAGGTCCACCACCCGGAAGGACTTTTTGATCTTCTCCGCCATGTGCGGCTGCTGGACCATGCAGCCGCAGACCGCAACGATGAGCCGCGGATTTCTCGCCTTGGCGTGCACGAGCGCGCCGACGTTGCCCAGAACGCGCATCTCCGCGTGGCCGCGTACCGCACAAGTGTTCACGACAATGAGCTCGGCCTCGTTCTCGTCCTCCGTAAAGCCGAAGCCCATGAGCTCGATATAACCACGCAGCGCTTCGCTGTCCGCCTCGTTCTGCTGGCAGCCGTAGGTATCCACAAAGGCCAGCGGGCGCGCTCCGCCCAGGCCCTCGCGTATCTTATCGCATATCTCCCGCTGACGTGCCAGCTCCGCCTCGGGGATCTCTACTCTTTTGTATGCCATATTGCCTCCAAGGTATAAACAGGTTAACGATATATTTTAACATTTTGCTCTGGAAAGTTCAACGCCTTTACATTATAATGGTCAGTCGGAAGAGAGGTGCGACATGCCCAAAATTAATATACTCTCGCCCTTCGTGGCGGATCTCATAGCCGCCGGCGAGGTCGTGGAACGGCCCGCCTCCGCCGTGAAGGAGCTTTTGGAAAATTCGATGGACGCCGGCGCCAGGAACGTCACCGTCGAAATACGCGGCGGCGGCGCGGAATATATAAGAGTCACGGACGACGGCTGTGGTATGTCCCCCGAGGACGCCGGGATAGCCTTCCTCCGGCACGCCACGAGCAAGCTCGCGGACGAGCGCGGGCTGGAGGCCATCGGCACTCTGGGCTTCCGGGGCGAGGCCCTTGCGGCTATCGGCAGCGTTTCGCACGTGGAACTCCTGACACGGGAGCGGGACGCCTTCACCGGCACCCGCCTTCTGCTGGACGGGGGAGACATCACCGATATGCACGAGGCCGGCTGCCCGGAGGGGACCAGCATCACCCTGCGCGGCCTTTTCTACAACACGCCCGCGCGGCTCAAATTCCTCAAGTCGGACCGCGCTGAGGGGACCGCCTGCGTCCAGGCGGCGCTGCGCTGCGCGCTCGGCCGCCCGGAAGTGAGCATCCGGTGCATCAAAGACGGGACGGAGGAGTTTTTCACACCCGGAGACGGAAGGCCCGAAAGCGCCGTATATGCACTTTTGGGGCGCGAACTGGCCTCGGCCATGCTTCCAGCGAACTCGGAGGAAGGGCCGATCGTCGTTCGCGGCTTCACGGGCTCGCCCGCCGCGGGAAGGGGCAGCCGCTCTGCCCAGTTTTTCTTCTGCAACGGGCGGCACATCAAGTCCCAGCTCCTGCAGGCCGCCGTGGAGCAGGCCTACCGCGGCACAATGCTGACGGGCAAGTTCCCCGCCTGCGTCATCTACCTGGAGCTCTCCCCCGCCGCGGTGGACGTGAACGTACACCCGGCCAAAACGGAGATCAAGTTTTCTGACGAACGGCGCGTTTTCGACGCGGTACACTACGCCGTCCTCGGCGCCCTGGAGAAACCAAGAAAGCCCGGCTCCGCCCCGGAGCAGGAGAAGGAACCGGAGCCGTCGCCTCCGCGGATGGTCCGGACCTCGGAGCAGTGGAGCGGCGCCGGCTTTGCATCCTTCAGCCCCACGGCTTTTCGACCTTCGTCCGCACATGTCCAAAGGCCTCTGCCGCCGGTCAGCCGCCCGCAGGAGCGGGAGCGTGCTCCGGCGCCGGCCCCCGTCCGCCAGACGCGCCTGGACCTTGGCCCCGTCCGCGCCCGTCCCGCCGCCGAGAAGCGCGAAGAGCCTCCGTTCGTCCCCGAGGCTCCGGAGCAGGACGAGCCGCTCCGCCTTATAGGCGAGGCGCTTGAGCTATATATCCTGGTCCAGAAGGGAGACTCGCTCATCGTCATAGACAAGCACGCCGCGCATGAGCGGATTATATACGACAGGCTCCGTTCCCAGGAGGCGGAGGTCATGAGCCAGGAGCTGCTCGAACCCGCCGTGCTCTCGCCCTCCGGCGCGGAGGCGGACGCCCTGGGCGAGGACCTGCCCCTTATAAACAGTCTGGGCTTCGGGCTTGAGCCCTACGGGCCGCGGACCTATATCCTCCGTTCGGTCCCCGGCGGCATGTGCCGCGAGGAGGCCGTAGCCGCACTGGAAGAGCTGGCCTCGGCGCTCACGAGCTCGCGCCGCCCGGAAAAAACCGCCGCAAGGGACGAGCTGCTCAAAACGGTGGCCTGCAAGGCCGCAATCAAAGCAGGGCGCAGCTCCGAACCGGAGGAGCTGCTGCGCCTGGCGGAAGCCGTCTGCTCCGGGACCGTGCGCTACTGCCCCCACGGCCGCCCTGTCTCCTGGACGCTCAACCGGAAAGACCTGGACAAGCAGTTCAAGCGCATCGTCTAATACCTTCCAATCACGAAACGGTCTCCGTGTCGATTATTGCCGAAAAAGCTCGATTTATGTAAACAAAAAAACTTCGCAAATTTCCAGCTAAGTGTTGCAATATCTGAGGACCTGTGCTAAATTATTACTACGAAACGGCTCACCTGCTAAAAATAGATCGCAGTCCGTGATTTGTAATAATAACGGAGGTTAGCATTATGGAAACCAAGACGCGCGTTCTTATCGCAGACTCTAGCGACGACTACAGGAATCTGATGGCACTTTTCTTGAGGGATGAGGACGACATGGAGCTGGTAGGCTCCGCCAAAGACGGCACAGAAGCCCTCTGCATGTTGGAAGACCTCAAGCCCGATGTTCTCCTGACGGAAATGGCGCTCCCTGGCTTGGACGGGCTCAACCTGCTCAAAAAGCTGCCGGAAGTCAGCCCCGATACCCGCAGCATCGTAGTCACCGCCCTCTACAACAGCAGGATGATCTCAGAGTGCCTTGGGCTCGGCGCCTGCTATGTCATGCTAAAGCCCTGCGACGCAGTTTCGATCATATCAAACATCCGCCTCTTCACCTCCCCTGCGGCTCGTCCTCCTCAGCCCGCCGAACAGGAATCAGGCAATGAGCAGAGCCTGGAGGTCATGGTGACGGAGATCATCCACGAGATCGGCGTCCCGGCCCACATAAAAGGCTATCAATACCTGCGCGAGGCCATCATCATTGCGATAAAGGACATGGAGACCATCAACGCGGTGACAAAAGTCCTGTACCCCGCTGTTGCCCGCCGCTTCAACACAACCCCCTCCCGCGTAGAGCGGGCGATAAGGCACGCGATCGAAGTCGCCTGGGACAGGGGAGATATCGAGACCCTCCAGCGCTTCTTCGGCTATACCGTTTCCAACATAAAGGGCAAGCCGACCAATTCGGAATTCATCGCCATGATTGCCGACTGCCTCAGCCTCCGTCACAAAACAACGATCACAAAATAAGCTGCCTGCGCTCCGCCCCGGGTAAACGCCCGGGGCGGTTTCTTTATATCTTCTTTACACACTGCGCTACATAGGTTATGATGGGAGTGGATAAAATTTGGGAGGTTCATATGATCATTGCTCTCTCTGCCGCCGCAGCGGCGGTCTCCGTCACTCACCTTGCAGCCTGTGGTTTGGGCCGTCAAAGGCTGCGGTACCTCACGAAGCTGATGCTGATGCCCCTGGTCTGCGGCCTCTATATGGCCCTGACCGGGAAGCCCTCGCTCGTAGTCGTAGCAGCGATGCTCTGCGGCTGGGCCGGGGATTGGTTCATGATCTACAAACACAGGGAGGCCTTTCTGGCTGCGGGCATGGCGGCTTTCGGTCTGGGCCACATCTTCTACGTCGCGCACATAGGCGTGCTGGCCGCGGAGGCCCAGCCGCGTCTCTTCACGGTCCTCGCGGCGATCCTCCTGCCGGGCGCCATCGCGCTGAGCGTGTTTTTCGCGCTCAGGACCAGGATCCCAAAGGAACTGAGGCTGCCCGGCCTGCTCTACGGACTGCTGCTGGCCTCGCTCGGCTCCGCGGCCTTCATCGGCCTGCGCGCCGGCGCGCCCGGAGCGGGCTACCTTCTCGTCGGGGCCTGTCTTTTCCTCTGCTCAGACGGCATCCTCGCCTTTGAGACCTTCCGCGACGGGGACAGCAACGCCGCGGACGTCGCCGTCATGCTCACCTACATAGCGGCGCAGCTCCTGCTGGCGCTTGGCTTCAGCCGGGTATGAGCCGGCTTTTGGGGCTGTTCAAGCCTGGCTTTCTCTGTTATACTCGGCTTGGAGGCTGATGCTATGAGCAACAACGCTTGGTATAAGTCCATGGTCGTCTACCAGATCTGGCCGCGCAGCTTCTGCGACGGCAACGGCGATGGGATAGGCGACCTCTGGGGCGTCCTCTCGAAGCTCGACTATATCAAGAGCCTGGGGGCGGACGCGATATGGTTTTCCCCGCTCTACCCCTCGCCCAACGCAGACTTTGGTTACGACGTGGCGGACTACAAGAACATAAACCCCGAATACGGCGACCTTGAGCTGTTCAAGAAACTGCTGGACGAGGCGCACGCGCGCGGCCTGCGCGTTTTCATGGACCTTGTCGTGAACCACACTTCGGACGAGCACGAGTGGTTCCAGAAGAGCCGGGACGTACACAGCCCATACAGGAACTATTACTTTTGGCGCCGCGGCCAGAAGAGCCGCTCCGGCGTGGAGAAGCCGCCCAACAACTGGGACAGCCTCTTTGAAGGCGGCGCCTGGGAGCCCGACGAGGATTCGGGCGAATATTACCTGCACATCTTCTCCAAAAAGCAGCCGGACCTCAACCACGACAACCCCGCCGTCCGTGAGGAGGTCAAGTCCATCATGCGCTTCTGGCTGGACATGGGGGTGGACGGCTTCCGAGAGGACGTCATCACCTTCATTTCCAAGACGCCGGGCCTTCCCAGCGCCTTTCCGAAGCTCCCCGCCGCAACGGGTATGTCCAAATATGTGAACGGCCCGCACGTACACGAATACCTCAGGGAATACCGCGCCGTCGCAGACGATTATGATTGCATGCTCCTCGGCGAAGGCCCGCGCATGACGCCGGAGACCGCGCTCTCCTATCTCGAGCCCGGCGAGCTGGACCTCATGTTCAACTTCGCGCACATGGAGGCCGACTGCGTCATGACCGACTTTCTGCAGCGGCCCTTCAGTCTCAAGAAGCTCAAGCGCGCCTTTTCGGACTGGCAGGAAAAGCTCGCGGGCAAGGCCTGGAACACGCTCTACCTGGAGAACCACGACCACCCGCGCGTCATCAGCCGCTACGGCAGCGAGAGATACCGCACCGAGTCCGGCAAGATGCTCGCCGCCTGCTATATGCTCCAGCAGGGGACGCCCTTCATCTACCAGGGCCAGGAGATCGGAATGACGAACCTGCGCCTGCCGAGGCTCGATATGTACGTGGACGTCATGCTCAAGAACAACTGCCGCATCGCCTCGAAGATCCTGCCCCAGTCCCTGGTGCTCAAGCTGGCCCAGAACTCCTGCCGAGACTCCGCCAGGACGCCCATGCAGTGGACGGGCGGACCCTGGGCAGGCTTCTCCGAGACCCGGCCCTGGTTCTATGTGAACGAAAACTACAGGGACGTGAACGTCGAGGTCGAGGAAAAGGACCCGGATTCGCTCCTGAACTTCTACCGGGAGCTCATCGCCTTCCGGAAATCGGAACCTCTGGTGGCGGAAGGGGAGTATAAGGAACACCTGAAACAGAGCTCCAACTTCTATGTCTACTCCCGCGAGGCGGGGGAGAGGAAGCTCCTCGTGATCTGCTCCTTTGCGGATAAGGAGACCTATTTCACCTGTCCGGAGGGCTTCGACCTCGCCAAGGGCAAGCTGGTCCTCAAGAACCACGACCTGAACCTTGTTGTGAACAACCGCTTCACCGCCCGTCCCTACGAACTGCGTGTCTATTTGTTCGAATAAAACCACCGGCGCCCCTCTTCGGGGCGCTGCCCTTGTCAAGCAAAAGTAGACACAGAAAAGTAATTTAAGGGAAGCCCCGTTCAGACCTGTACTGAACGGGGCTTTTATAGCCCAAAGCTGCGGCAGGTCGTTCGTAATTGAAGAAGTGGACATAGTTTTCCAAGAGAGCAGGAACATTGTCAGCATGGGCTAAACCGAAGTCAAGATAGAGTTCCTCCTTGATCCAGCCGTTAAGGGCTTCGATAATTGGGTTATCTGTGGGAGTACCCCCTCGCGACATAGAGCGAAGTATGTTATAATCATGATGGGCCTGGCAAAAAGCCCGTGAAGAGTAGACAGCTCCCTGGTCGGTGTGTAAGACTACCTGGGATGTCTGCTCTTCTCTTTTGTTCATCCGCTTTTTCAATTCATCGAGGCAGTGATAGTAAGGCTTGTTGTTTCCCGCTTGAGATGTAACGCTGTGGGCAAGGATCTCGTTGTTGAAGGTATCCAG
>ENA-OZAF01000341-OZAF01000341.1-human-gut-metagenome-genome-assembly--contig:-NODE-341-length-20773-cov-4.973163_pt1 | contig 20773 bp, 18 predicted proteins | sample MGYA00244207_ERZ653498 | MGnify/ENA primary metagenome ERZ653498 (study PRJEB26926, sample SAMN06165156) | human gut metagenome | biome: ENVO:00009003; feature: ENVO:2100002; material: ENVO:00002003... | reverse complement strand
CGCTTTCCACCTCGGGCCGGCCGCAATCGACCAGCAGCACGTACTCCTCCTCCGGGTTCGGCCTGCCCGGCCGCCGGAGGCGGACGAGCACCGCGTCGCCGTCGCCGACGTTGATAAAATCAATGCGCAGCATGTGCGTCCCTTTGCCGTGCCGGCGCCCCTGCCGCGCGCTGATGGCGCAGATAGAGCGGGAACACGTACGCCGAGCCGGTAATGAGCCCGACGGGCACGAGCATGGCGAAGAAATACAGGAAGATGCGGAAGCTCTCCGCGTCGCCAAAGAGCGCCATCGAGATCAGGATGAGCACCGCATACCCCCACAGCCAGAGGTAGGCCACCGGGACGATCCGCTTATCCTTGCGCTGGAGAAAGTAGGTGCTGCCGCAGACCGCGCTGCCCAGAAGGCCCGGTATGACGGCCTCCATCACGTTGCGCACGCCCACGGACGCGCCGGCAAACAGCTGCTCCAGCACGTCGATGAGAAAGAAGTAGCACGCGCCGTACAGCACCGCAAACAGGATGCTCAGGCAGAACGCGTACAGCAGCATCGCGCTCTTGGGCCGGCCCTCCGGCGTGAGGAACAGCGCCGTCCAGAAGCTGTCCAGCTTCCGGCGCAGTTTCGATTCGCCCGCTTTTTTATCCATATCCGCCTCCGGCAAAATACCCCGCCGCAGGCCGCCCCCCGCAGCCTGCGGCGCATGATTCCCCCCAGCGGTTCCGGCGCGCGCCGGCCGCGGGCGATCAGGTGGACGGGGCCAGGCCGCGCCACTGGATCCAGTAGGCCTTCACGTTCGGATAGAACTGGTAGATCTCCTCAAAGTCGGGGCTCTTGAGGATGACCTCCTCGATGGTGTAGGGCGTCTTGTCAAAGAGCACGTCGTCGCGCACGGACCACTTGCCGATGCCGTTGAACGCCTCGTCATAGCAGCCGCTCACGCCGTCCGGGCCGCCGATCATGTAGTAGATGAACAGGCGGGAGCCGGCGGGGTTGTCGCAGCCGCTGACCACATAGGCATAGTTGCACGCGAGGAACGCCGTGTACGGCTCCAGGCCGGTGACCCAGTTGATCATCGCGCCGCTGTTCACGTTGTCGAGCTTGCTGCCGGAGCACAGGCCGATCGTCGGGCCGTTGAGCGACTCGTCGACCGCGTTGACCACCTGGTCGCCGTCGTCCAGCTCGGTGAGCGTCATCTGCGTGAAGCGCCAGAACAGCTCGACGCCGCCGTTGTTCTCCGGGAACTCCATCATGCCGGGCACGTTCTGGAGCTTATCGTGGTAGGTGAACTCGAGCGGCTCGCCGAATTCCTTCTCGTACTGCTCGGTCATCAGGTCGCCGTCCACGATGACCTGCGCCCACAGCGCGGCATAGGAGGCGGAGGTGATGTCCTTGGTGTAGACGGTCCAGTACTGGGTGTTGTTCCCCTCCGCGTCGATGAAGGACTGCGTGTCGGGGTTGTAGCCCTGCACGATGTCCCACCAGGTGTGGATGGGGCAGCCGTCCGGGAACATTTCGGTGTTGTAATACCAGGGGCTGTAGGTGGCAAACAGCGGCATGCCGTACTCGAGCAGCGACGGGTCGATGTGCTCGCAGGCGGCGGCCGGATAGTAGGACTCCAGATAGTCGTACTGCACCAGATCGTGGTAGATCTCGCCGCTGTTGTCCTTGACGATCAGCACGTCCGCGTTGAGGTTGCCGGAGTCGTGCTCGGTCTCGATGCGGTCGGCCACGGTCGCGGTATCGGACTCGATGTACTCCACGCGGTCGGCCAGGTCCGGATAGGCGCGGGCGAACTTCTTGGAGGCTGCCTGCGCGTCAGCGGTGGTGGAGTAGATGGTGATCTTCCCCGTCTCCTGCAGCGCGAGCTCGTAGAGCTCCTCCATGGTCATGTTGTCATAGTCCGGTCCCTCGTTCACGTCCGCGTCCGCGCCCGGTTCGGCGGGGTCGCCCGTCTGCTGGCAGCCCGCGGCGAACACCGCGAACGCAAGCATCAGCGCGAACAGAATGGCAAACAATCGTCTGGTCTTCACGTCGCTTTCCTCCTTAAAGCAGTTTTTGGGCGTTGGGATTGGTCTTTTGGGGGCGCCGCATTGCGCCGCGCCCCCGTCCGTCCTTGCGTCCACGGGCCCGGTCCGCCGGGCCGCGGGTTACTTTTTCCGCTCGGCCGCGTAGGCGAACTTGATCAGGCGGCCGGTGTTCTTGTTGTACACGTTCATGCGCTCCGGGTGCAGCACGGCGTAGACGGTCTGGTTCATCTCGTAATCGGCAAGGCCGAGCTGGATGGCCAGGAATTCCGCCTTGCCCACCGTCAGCGAGATGAGCGTTTCGCTGCCGGCCGGCTGGCTGGCATAGACGTTGGCCGCGACCATGTACGGATGCTCGTGCGGCTCCGTCTCCAGCTCGACCAGCTCGGGGCGGATGCCCAGTACGCACGGGAAGTCTTCGTTGAGCGGGATCTCCTCGTCGAGCTTGACGTCGCTCTTGGGGAACACGTGCTTGCCAAGGTCGCTCGTGACGGTCAGCTCGCTGCCGTCAAAGCGCGCCACGCCGTCGACGAAGTTGATGCGCGGGTTGCCGATGAAGTCCGCGGCCGTCAGGTCGATGGGGTTGGTGTACAGGCCCAGCGGCGTATCCACCTGCGCGATCTCGCCCTCCTTGAACAGGGCGATCTTGGTGGACATGGTCAGCGCCTCGACCTGGTCGTGCGTGACGTAGATGATCGTCGTACCGGTCTCCTTGTGCAGGCGCTTGAGCTCGGCGCGCATGTCGATGCGCAGGCGGGCGTCCAGGTTGGAGAGCGGTTCGTCCAGCAGCAGGAGCTTGGGGCTGGTCGCAATCGCGCGGGCGATGGCCACGCGCTGCTGCTGGCCGCCGGAGAGCTCGTTGGGATAGCGGTCGCGGTATTCCTCGATGCGCATGAGTTTGAGCGCATTCATGACCTTCTCCTCGATCTCTTGCTTGTGCATCTTCTTGATCTTGAGCCCGAAGGCCACGTTCTCAAACGTGGTCATGTGCGGCCAGAGCGCATAGCTCTGGAACACCAGGTTCAGCCCGCGCTTGCTGGGCGCCTCGTAGAAGGCGGTCTCCGCGTCGATGATGGTGTTGCCGTCCATGGTCATGACGCCGTTTTGCGGCTTTTCAAGGCCCGAGATGACGCGCAGCGTCGTCGTCTTGCCGCAGCCGGACGGCCCCAGCAGCGTCATGAAGTCGCCGTCCTCGATGGTGAGGTTGATGTCCCGGAGGACATGGTTCTCGCCGTAGTACTTATCGATGTGCTCCAACACGATCTTACTCATTGCAATTTTCCTCCCTTTGCCAAAGGTTGTGATTTGTCAGTCGCCTGGCCATCAGCCCCAGCTCTTGCCGATATCTGCGCCGAAGTGGTTCGCAATGCGGTAGCAGATCAGGATGAACAGGAGGATGCAGATCGCAATGGCGTCCGCGCATTGCGGCATCAGGCTCTTGGAATACTCAAAGGACAGATACGAGAGCGTGTAGTTGGCCGGCGTCATCAGGATGGCGATCAGGTCCAGCTCCTTGGCGATGCTGATGAACACGAGCATGAAGCCGGAGATGAAGCCGTTCTTGGCCAGCGGGATGATGATGCTGCCGATGCGCCGCCAGAAGCTGGCGCCCGCGATGTCCGCCGCCTCCTCCAGCTCCACGCTGATCTGCATCATGTTCGCCGAGCCCGAGCGGCTGGCGAACGGGAAGTGCTTGACCACCGACACCAGCAGGATCAGCGTGAACGTGCCGTACAGCGATGGGATCAGTCCGCCCAGCCTGGGCTGGCTGAACATGGCGAAGTAGATCGCCGAGAACGCCACGCCGGGCATCAGGTAGGGGATGAACACCATCTGCTCCGTCGCACGGCCGTACCACTTGCCGCGGCCGCGGGTGGAGATATAGCCGAGGAACTGGCCGCATACGGCCGTGAGGATGGACGCGATGATCGACAGCTTCACCGTGTTGCCCAGCGCCCGCAGGAACTCGGGGTTGCGGAAGATGCCGTCGTACGGGTACGATTCAAGCGGCGCGTTCTCCAGCGTGCCGATCCAGGCGTAGAGCGTGAGGTTGTCGAGCCCGTAGCCCGCGCCGGTGCGGATCTGGAAGCTCTCCATGACCAGCACGAACGTCGGCATGACCATGGCTACGAACAGGAACACCGCCAGGAAGATCAGCAGCGCGTACCTCACCTTGCCGATGTGCATCAGGTTGCTGCGCGTGCCCTTGCCGCCGATGGTCGCATAGGACTTGCGCACGCCGATCATGCGCTGGTTGGCAAAGATCGTGCCCGACGCCAGCAGGATCATGATGATGCTCATGGCGAAGCCGACGCCCTTGGGGCTGTCGGAGATGAACGACTCCATGCGCGTGGCCAGCACGTAGTAGCTGATGCGGTTGCCGAGGTTGGCCGCCACGCCGTAGGAGCCGAGCGATTTGGAGATGGTCATGATCGCCGCAGAGAGGATGGACGGCAGCACCAGCGGCAGCGTGATGCTCTTGAGGATCTGCACCTTGTTGGCGCCCTGGATCTCGCCCATCTCCTCAAGCTCCGAGTTGACCGAGCGGAGCGAGCCGGAGACCATGATGTAGGAGAACGCGTAGTAATGCATCGTCATGACGCATATGATCGCAAACGGGCCGTAGGCCAGCCAGTCCGGCACGGCGATGCCCATGCCGGTGAGCAGGCCGAGACTTCCCGACGTGCTGTTGCGGAACACCGACAGCCACGAGAGCGCCTTGCACCAGGACGGGATCATGTACGGGACGATGATGAGCATGCCCAGCAGCTTCTTGCCGGGGATGTCCGTGCGCACCATCAGCCAGGCCATCACCGCGCCCAGCGGCACCGAGATGACGGTGACGAAAAAGCCGATCAGCAGCGAGTTGAGCAGCGGCTCCCACAGGATCGTCTCCGTCAGCGGGCTGGCCAGCAGGTACTTCCAGTAGAAGAGCGTGAAGTCGCCAATCTGCGCGTCCGGCAGGTTGCGCAGCTCCGCCTTGGCGACCGTGAACGTATTGGTGAGCATGGTCAGCAGCGGAATGATGATCAGGCAGAACAGGATCAGCAGGCTGAAAAACACCACCATGTTGAACGGGTTGCCCACCACGTTCAGGAACTGGTTTTTCAGTCGCTTCCATCTCTGCGACTTTCTCACCGGGGGCCTAATTCTTTTCGACATGATATCACTCCAATCCACCTTCAAAGTTTGCGTCTATCGGTAATGTCCTTCCCCTACATGTGCTGTAAGCATATGCGGGCGGTGGCGCCCGTCAGGTCGATTCGTGAAAATCCGCCTGCCCGCCTGGGCGGCGGGCTTTTGGTCAACAGGTGCGATGGTATCCGGATGTGGGCCGCTGGCCACGGTTCCGCGCGATTGCGGAGCGGTCTGGAGAACTGGTTGCGTAAACGTTTGCGTGATGTAAGTATACTGCAAGGCACGCTTTTTGTCAATATGGACTTTACAAAAACTTTACCTTGATTTTACGTTAGTTTTACATAACCCGCGCGGCGGCCGTTTTTGCTTCCTTCCCGGCGCCCGCGGAGCCGTTGAGCACGCCGTTTGCGCCCCCGTCCGCGCCCTGTTTTGCGGCGAGCAGGTCGCGCAGGATCGTATAGACGTCATAGATGTCCTCCACCTCGTAATCCGGCGCATAGCCGTCATAGGTGCCGGTATCCTTGAGGGGCGTGAGGAACGAGCCGATCTTGAAGATCAGGCCGAACCCGGCGCGGCGCGGGCCGATCACATCGCGCGAAACGGTATCGCCCACGAACGCGCACTCCTGCGGCGCAAGGCGCGCCTGGCACGTGGCGATGCGGAAGATGTGCGGGTGCGGCTTGCGGTAGCCGACGATGCTCGAGAGCGTGATATCGTCGAAATACTCGCGCACGCCGTATTTTTCGAGCGTGTCGAACACCTGGAACAGGCTCGCCGTGTTGCTCACCGCGGCCACGTACAATCCCAGCTCCTTGAGGCCCCGGAGCATCTCCTTGGCGTGCTTGCGCAGCGCGCGATTAAAATAGGTAACCTCCCACATGTGGGCGATCTCCTCGCTGGCGGCGATGAGCTTCTCCCGGTCCACCGGGATGCCGGCAAAGCCGTAATCCGGCCAGATCTCCTCCGGCTTGAGCTCCATCATCGTCCGCTCCGATTCCGCCTTGTAGGCGAGGATCTGCGGGTAGACGCGCTCCCAGAGCGCCTCCTCGCCGTACGGCGTTTCGATCCCGTGCTTTTGCAGGATCGAATACAGTGCATGGGCCGTGCGGCGCTCGTTTTCCTGATCGGAATACAGGTCCTCCAGCGTACCGCCCATGTCAAACATTACCGCTCTGATCGTCATGCTTTTTCCCTGCCTTTCCGGCCGGCCGGGGCACGGCCTGTCGTGTTGGCAGCGCATACGTTTGCGCTGCGCCTTCAGCCCCCGCTCGTCCGGGGGTATGCGGCGGCCGCGCCGCCGCCCGTCTCGTCAGTCGTCCACCTCTTCCACGAACAGCACGCCGTCCGTCCCCTCCACCAGCGCGAACGCCTGCTGGCGCGTATAGGCGGCGGGGAACTTCATCAGGCAGAACAGGCCGATGCCCTGCTTGTTGTCGGATTTGGACGTCTCCACGTCGGAGATCTCCATCCCCGCCCCGCGCAGGCCGACCAGGAACGGTTTGAGCCCCTCCAGGTCGCGGAAGATGATGTACAGGTGCATGCGGCGCAGCCGCCGCGTGAACGAACTCTCGAACCGGTCTGCAAACGTCATGACCGCAAGCAGCACCAGGCACGTGAGGATCGCGCCGAAATAGAAGCCGATGCCGATGGCAAGCCCCATGCACGCCGCGGCCCAGAGGCCGGCCGCCGTCGTGAGGCCCTTGACGCGGTAGTAGCGCGTGACCATGATCGTGCCCGCGCCGAGAAAGCCGATGCCGCTGACCACCTGCGCCGGCATGCGGCCCGGATCCGCCTTCTCAAAGCTGAAGAACTCCGTCATGAACTGCGCCGTCATCATGACGACCGTCGTGCCGATGCACACCAGCATATAGGTGCGCAGGCCCGCCGGCCGGCGCTTGCGCGTGCGCTCCAGCCCCAGCACGCCGCTGCACAGCACCGCCAGCAGCAGCCGCACGGCGACGGTCGCCTCGTTGAGATGCATCAGGCCAAGCCGTTCAAAGATATCAAATGGTTGCAAACCGTATCCCCCTCCCCGGAAGATCTGCCATGCCCCCAGACGGCGGCGCACGCCGCGCGCCCGTCAGCGCGTATAGAAACGCTCGATGTAGGCGTCCACATCCCGCCGCGTGCCGGCGAACGGCCCGGGCGTCTCCATCTTGAGGCTGGTGAGCGCCGCCGCGTACAGCAGCGCGGTCGGGATATCCTCGCGCAGGCGCTCGGTGACGTAGCCGGCAAAGCACGTGTCCCCGCGGCCGGTGCGTCCGGCGAGCGAGCGCGGGCGCAGCGGCTCCGTGTAAACGTTTGCGCCGTCACAAACGAGCACCTCCGTGTTGTGCGTGATCAAAACCTCCTGCGCGCCCCAGCTGCACAGCAGCCGCGCCGCGGCGGCGCGGTCGGTCAGGCCGGTGAGCACCTCGGCCTCCGCCGCGTCGGTCTTGAGGAAGCGGATGTACGGCAGCATCTCCCGCTTCTCCGGCCAGTCGCGGAACACCATCGCCCCGTCCGGCTCCACGCAGCGCAGCATGCACTGCACGTCCACCGCCGCCATGCCGCGCGCGGCGCACGCCGCGATCATGTCGTTGCCGATGTCGCCGCGCACGAGCCCCGCGATGTGGTAGATGCTGCTCTCCACATCCGGCAGCTCCTCCGGCCGGTACGGGTCGATGCAGGCGGTGCAGCGCGAGATGCGCCGCTCCCGATCAGCGGTGAAGTAGGTGTTCTCCATGCGCGTGCTCTCGGCCGAGTCGAGCCCGAACACGTGCACGCCGGACGCCGGCCCGAACGCCGCGGACAGATCGACCGTCGCCGCGTTGCGCTTGGGCAGCACGGCCACGCGGTTGCCCAGCGCCGCGGCCGCATGGCCCGAAAACAGGACCGCGCCGCCGAACGTCTCCATATAGGTGCCGTCAAAATCCGTATTGCGGTCCAGGCAGACCTGGCCGACGATCAAAGTGTCGTACCGCATCCAATCGCCTCGCTTTTTTCAATAATATTCTGGTAAGCCGGGCACCACAGCCGGTACCGGCGGGATTCGATGGCAGCCTTGAGCGCGAACGAGTCGCGCACGCGCTGCTCAAACACCACGGCCGAGCGCCCCTCGTCCCCCTCCCGGTGCGCGTCCGAGCCGCACAGCCGGTACAGCGACGGGTGCGCCGCGGCGAGCGCCAGCGCCAGGTCGTTGCGGCTGTCGTGGCGCGGGTTGCAGTTGGCCACCTCCAGGCCGTGGATGCTGTCGGTGAACACCTCGTCGCACGCGCGGAACGGGTGCGCCTGGATGATGAGCACGCTGCCGCCGTAGCGGCGGAAGAACGCCGCATGATCCATCCGGCACGGATAGGGGTTGGCGCGCAGCCACGCCTCGTCCACGCCGTAGATCAGGTAATCGCTGTCGTTCTCGGGGAAGCGCAGCTCCAGGCCGAGGAGGATATCCATCCCCAGCGCCTCGCCGGCGCGCCTGGCCGCCCAATACCCGGCGAGGTAACGCGTCACGCAGGCCTGCCAGTCGTCCTGACAGTCCAGCCGGGCCAGGTACCCGTCGTGCAGGTGGTCCGTGATGCACAGCCCCGCATAGCCCAGCGCGTGGTAGGCAGCGACCGTGTCCGCCGCCGGCACATGCCCGCAGGGGCTGGTCTCCTGGGTGTGTACGTGGATGTCGTAGCGGTAATCCATCCCTTGCCTCCTTGCCCGCCGCCTCAGCCGATGGCGCGGCAGGAACTGCGCTCCACCAGCTGCGGCATGAGGATCCTGTGCGAATAGCCGGCGGCCGCGTCCTCGATCTTCTCCAGCAGCACATCCACGGCGATGGACGCCATCGTCCGCTTGGGCTGCTCGATCGTGGTCAGGTTGATCTTTGGCAGCCCGGCGTAGGTGATGTTGTCAAAGCCGATGACCGACAGGTCCTCCGGCACGCGGATGCCCGCCTCCTCCGCGGCACCGAGCACGCCGAGGGCGATGGTATCCGCCGCGGCGAAGATGGCGGTGTGCCGGAGGGGCTTGGCGAACAGGTGCTTGGCCATCTGGTAGCCGTACTCGATGGAGCTGGTGGAATAGGTGCTGTTATAGATGGAAGCCTCTATGCCGAGCTCCCGGCACGTCTCCAGATACCCCTCCGCGCGCAGCTGGTGCGTCATGCTGCCCTTGCGGCGGCCAAAGTACAGGATATCCCTATGCCCCAGGCGGTAGAGGTATTCCGTGCCGATGCGCACGCCGCGCGCGTTGTCCACGGCGACGTAGCTCTCCGGCAGGTCGCGCAGGTTTTCGCTCATGAACACGGTGGGCACCTTGCTCAGCAGCGGCTTGAGGTTCTGGTAGCTCTCGGTGAACGAGGGCAGCAGGATGACGCCGTCCACCTGCCGCCCCAGCAGCAGCTCGAACGCCTGCTTCTCCTGCTCCATGTCGTGCAGCGAATTGCACAGCATCAGATTATAGCCGCGCTCGCGCGCGCGCAGCTCGATGTGGTACGCCAGCTCGCTCATGAACGGGTTGTCGATGTTCGACACGATCAGCCCCAGCAGGTGCGTGTGCTGCATGACCATCGAGCGGGCGACGTAGTTGACCGTGTACCCCATCTCGCGGCAGATGCGCAGCACGCGCTCGCGCGTATCCTCGCCGATCTCCGGGCTGCCGGAAAGCGCGCGCGATACCGTGGCGTAGGACACGTTCGCTACTTTTGCTATATCCTTGATCGTAACTTTTTTGGTCATGTATCCGCTCCCTGGTGCTCTTGGACGGCCCGTTTGCGGCGCAAACGTTTCCGACCTTGAATAGATATTACTACAGGAAGAACCGCTTGTCAACGAAATTTTCTACAGACCTGCCGCCATGCGCAGCATGGCCGTTTTTAGAAAAAATATTCATATATTCTTCAAGAGGGCATTGACAAACGAAAATCCATGGCCTATAATCAACGCATCTGGTGACGCAAACGTTTTCGTTCTTTCGACGTTCGGAGGAGGTCCCATGATCCAGGCAGTCCTTTTTGACATCGGCGGCACGCTGCTGACCGTGACCAACAGCCCCGCGCTGCGCACGGCCTTTGCCCAGCGTCTCAAGGACCGCCTGCTCCTCTACGGCATCCGGATCGACACCCCGGCCGAGGCGCTCGGCGTGCAGCTTCACGAGAACGCGGAGCGTTACAAGCACTGGAGCGAGGAGACGCTCGTGGAGCTGCCGCAGCCGCGCATCTGGAACGAGTTCTATCTGCCGGAATACGCCATCGGCGAGGAGCGGCTCGCCCCCATCGCGGAGGAGTTGAGCTTCCTGTATGATTACGAGCGTGTGTGCAATCTGCGGCGGCCGCACCTCGCCGAAACCATGCGCGCGCTCAGCGGCATGGGGCTGCGCCTCGGGGTGATCAGCAACGTCATCTCGACCTCCTTCACGCCGCACATCCTGCGCGAGTACGGCATCGACGGCTATATGGAGCAGATCGTGCTCTCCAGTGAGACGCGCTGCCGCAAGCCGGGCGCGGAGATCTTCCGCATCGCGCTCGAGCGCATGGACCTGCGCCCGGAGGAGGCCGCCTACGTGGGGGACACGATCTCCCGCGACGTGCTGGGCGCGCGCAACGCCGGCCTCGGCCTGATGATCCAGATCCGCAACCCCGCCATCGCCCACCGGGACGCGGCGTTCCAGGGCGGCGGCCCGGCGCCGGACCACCTCATCGATGATCTCTACGAAATCCCCGCGCTCGTGGGCGCCTGCCGCCGGCAGGCGTGCGCCGCCGCGGGAGACTGCAACAGGAGGGACGCATGATCGACACCATTTTCTTTGATGTGGGGAACACGCTGCGCGTCGTGGTCAAGGACGCCGCGTTTTCCCGCGCCGCAGAGGACGAACTGATGCGCCTCGTCGGCGCGACGGAGCCGCACGACGTCTTCTTTGAAAAGCTGGAGAAGCGCTGGAAGGCCTACCGCAAGCTCGCCAAGACCACGCTCATCGACGCGTCGGAGATGGAGCTGTGGAGCCAGCACCTGCTGCCCGACTACCCGGTCGACACGGTCTGCGCGCACGCCGGGCGGCTCACCCGCCTCTGGCGCGACCACGACGGCAGACGCGTCGCGCGGCCGGACGTGAAGGACACGCTGATCGAGCTGGACCGGCGCGGCTACAAGATGGGCATCATCGCCAACACCATCACCGAGACGGAGATCCCGGACTGGATGATCGAGGACGGCGTCTGCCGCTATTTCAAAACCGTGGTGCTCTCCTCCAAGGTGCGCATCCGCAAGCCCGACCCGGCCATCTATTTGCTCGCCTGCCGCGCCATCGGCAGCGAGCCGCAGCAGTGCGCCTACGTGGGCGACAACCCCATCCGCGACGTGCAGGGCACGCGCGACGCGGGCTTTGCGATGATGATCCGCATCGACGAGCCGGACACCATCGCCAACGAGCCGCAGGAGATCACCCTGTTCCCCGACCACACGATCACGACCATCTCGCAGCTGCTGGACATCTTCCCGCCGCTGCACGGCTGACGGAGGCGACCCATGCAAAAAGAATTTGACGCCATTTTTTACGACCTGGGCGGCACGCTCCGCCTGGTGCAGCGCGACGAGGCGTTTGAAGCGCGCGCGCGCCGCCGCATCGCCGAGCTGTGCGGCGAAACGGGCGACCCGGACGCGTTCTGCAAATTCCTCGACTACCGCTACGAGGGCTACCGCAAATGGTGCTTTGAGACCATGCGCGAGGCGCCGGAGGCGGAGCTGTGGACCAAGTGGCTCGTGCCGGAATACCCGCGCGAGCTGATCGAAAAGAACGCCATCGAGCTGACGATTGAGTTCCGCAACAAGGACGGCCGCCGCGTGGTGGCCCCCAACGGCGCGCAGTCGGTCAAGGACCTGTACGCCAACGGCTACAAGCTGGGCATCATCAGCAACCTCGTCACCTCGCGCGAGATCCCGGACTGGCTCGAGCGCGACCACCTGACGGAATATTTCGGCGCGGTGCTGCTCTCCTGCGTGGAGGGCATCCGCAAGCCCGATCCGGCCATCAGCGCCAAGGCGTGCAATCTGCTGGGCGTGCTGCCGGAGCGCTGCGTCTACATCGGCGACAACCTCAAGCGCGACGTGGAGGGCACGCGCCTGGCGGGCTTTGGCATGTTCATCCTGTACACCACGCCGGAAAAGCTGGCCAGGGAAAAGATCACCGACGAAAACCGGCCGGACGCCGTGATCTTCGATTTTGCGGAGCTGCGGGAGATGTTCCCCAAGGCCCCCACGGTCAACTGGGACAAGGTGCGGAGGGTTGACTGATGGAACAGATCCGCGGCATCTTTATCGACCTGGGCGGCACGTTCCGCGTCGTGTGCGAGAACAAGCCCTATTCCGACGACGCCAAGCGCCGCATCGCCGAGCTGTGCGGCACGGACATGGACCCGGAGGCGTTCCACGCGCTGCTCGACGAGCGCTACGACGGCTACCGCGACTGGGCGCTCAAGTTCATGTGCGAGGCGCCGGAGGCCATGCTGTGGACGCGCTGGCTCACGCCGGAATATGACCGCAGCCGCATCGAGCGCAACGCCGCCGAGCTGACGTACCTCTACCGCCGCGCCAAGGGCGAGCGGCGCGTGGTGCCCGGCGGCATCGAGACGGTCAAGGAGCTGTGCGCGCGCGGCTATACGCTGGGCATCATCAGCGACCTCATCGGCTGCCGGGAGATCGACGAATGGCTCGACGCGGACGGCCTGCGCCCCTATTTCAAGACGGTGCAGCAGTCCTCCATCACGATGCTGCGCAAGCCGCATCCGGCCATCTACTTCCTGGCCCTCGCCGAAGCGGGCATGCGCCCGGAGGAGAGCGCCTTTGTGGGCGACAACCTCAAGCGCGACATCATCGGCGCCAAGGCCTCCGGCTTTGCCAGGACCATCGCCGTGGACTATCCCGGCGCGGCGCCGCTCAAGCTCACCGCCGAGAACGCGCCCGACGGCATCATCACGCGATTTGACCAGCTGCTGGATGTGTTCCCCGGCGTACCGGACTTTTGCGAGGACGCCATGGAGAAAAGGAGGGTTATGGCATGAAACAGTATGCGCTGTGTGGCGGCGAGGCGCTCGCCCGTGCGGTGGAGCAGGCCTACGGCCGCGGAGAAACGGATTACTCGCTCGAGCCGCTCAACCTGGAAACGGACGACGGCGCGCCCGCCGGCGTGGTGCGCCCCGGCGACGCGGTCATCTTCTGCTGCCGCCGCGGCGAGCGCGAGGTCGAGCTGACCGACGCGTTCACCGACGCGCACTTCACGGGGTTTGATCGGGAGCAGATCTCGCCGCTCGATTTCGTGATCCTCACGATGTACCATGAAAAATACACCCTCATGCCCATCGCGTTCGCGCCGGCCAAGGTGCAGGGCACGCTGGCGCAGACGCTCTCCGAGGCGGGCAAGACGCAGCTGCACTGCGCCGAGAGCGAGAAGTTCGCCCATGTGACGTTCTTCTTCAACGGCGGCAACCAGCACCCGTTCCCCGGCGAGGACGACGTGCGCATCCCCTCGCCCAAGGGCGTTCCGTTCGACACGGTGCCCGGCCTGCGCCTGCCCGGCGTGGTGAACGCCGTGACCGACGGGCTCAAGCACGGTTACGACTTCATCGTCGCCAACTTTGCAAACGGCGACGTGATCGGCCATACGTCCAACGACGAGGCGAAGATCGCCTGCGCCGGGATCGTGGACACGCAGCTGGGCCGCACGCTCGAGGCGGCGCGCGCCGCCAACTACACGGTGCTCGTCTGCGCCGACCACGGCAACCTGGAGGTCATGCACACCGCCGAGGGCAAGCCGCACGTGGCGCACACGAGCAACCTCATCGCCTTTGCCGCCGTCGCGCCGGACGCGCAGCCCGTGGCCAGCGAAGGCCGCCTGTGCGACGTCGCCCCCACGGTGCTCGCCGCCATGGGCGTCGCCGCGCCGGCGGAGATGACCGGCAAGCCGGTGTTCCGCTTCCCGGACGGGCCGCGCAAGGTGCTGCTGCTCATCCTCGACGGCTGGGGCCTCGGCGAACAGAACGAGCACAACCCGCTCCACATCGCGGATACGCCCGTGTGGGACGCGCTGCTTGCCAACACGCCGTGGGTGCCGCTGGCGGCCTCCGGCGAGGCGGTGGGCCTGGCGGCCGGCAAGGCCGGCAACTCCGAGGCGGGGCACATCAACCTCGGCTCCGGGCGCGTGGTCCTGCAGGACGACGTGCGGCTCGACAACGCCATGAAGGACGGCTCCTTCGCCGCCAACCCCGTGTTCCTCAAGGCCATCGACACGGCCAAGGCGCACGGCGGGGCGCTGCACCTGCTCGCGCTGCTGACCAAGAAATCCTCCCACGGGTCGATCGACTATCCGCTGGCGCTGCTGGATATGGCCAAGGCGCGCGGCATGGAGGACGTGTACGTCCACATCATCTTCGACGGCCGCTCCACCGAGCCCGGCAGCGCGCCCGCGCTGCTGCGCGAGCTGGGCGCCGCCATGGAGCAAAAGGGCGTCGGCTGCATCGTCTCCGGCGTCGGGCGCGGCATCGCGCTCGACCGCGACCAGAACTGGGGCAAGGTGCAGCGCGCCTACGAGTCCATCGCCAACGGCAAGGGCGTCCGCTACCGCGCGTAGCGGCCCCCCTGCGGCCATCCGCAGGACAGGGCCGGCCCCTTTTTTAGAAGCGCAAACGTTTGCGCCACGGGGACCGGCCGACCATCACAACGTGCTTTCCTTCCGCCGGGGCCCCCTCCGGCGGGGGTAAACAAAAAAACAAGAAAACGAGGTAAAAAAGACATGGCACAGAAAATGAGAGGCGTAACGCTTCACGCGACCTGGGCGCCCAAGCCTGGCTTCAAGCTTGGCGCAAAGGACATCGACCACGTGCAGACCTATCTGGGCAGCCAGGTCTGGAAAGACCCGTACATCACCATCGACGAATACGACATCCCGGAGCCGGGCCCGGGCCAGGTGCTCATCAAGGTGAAAGCCTGCGGCATCTGCGGCAGCGACGTGCACATGGCGCAGGCCAAGGAGGACGGCTACATCTTCTACCCCGGCCTGACGGGCTTCCCCTGCATCCTGGGGCATGAGCTCTCCGGCGTGGTCGTCAAGGGCGGCCCGGGCGCCAAGGACAAGGTGACCAACAAGCCCTTCAAGGGCGGCGAGATGGTCTGCGCCGAGGAGATGCTCTGGTGCGGCAGCTGCAAGCCCTGCGCCGACGGCTGGCCGAACCACTGCGAGCGGCTTGACGAGATCGGCTTCAACGTCAACGGCGCGTTCTGCGAGTACATCGTGCTGCCGGACCGCTGCCTGTGGAGCCTGGAGCCGCTGCGCCGCCAGTATAAGGACGAGCGCGACATCTTCCTGGCCGGCTCGCTGGTGGAGCCCTGTTCGGTCGGCTACAACGCCGTCATCGAGCGCGGCGGCGGCATCCGCCCCGGCGACAACGTGGTCATCTGCGGCACCGGCCCGGTCGGCCTCGCCGCCTGCCGCGAGCTCAAGACGATGGGCGGCGCGACCGTCATCGTGTCCGAGCCGCAGCCCGAGCGCGCCGCGCTGGCGCTGAAGATGGGCGCCGACTACGTCATCGATCCGACGAAGGTCGACTTCACCGAGGAAGTGCTGCGCCTCACCGGCGGCATGGGCGCGAGCCTCTACCTCGAGGCGACCGGCCTGCCGACGGCGGTGTACCCGGGCATCGAGCAGTGCATCTGGGAGGGCCGCACGCTCAACGCGACCGTCGTGGTCGTGGCGCGCGCCGAGGCCAAGATGCCCGTCACCGGCGAAGTGCTGCAGGTGCGCCGCGCGCGCATCGTGGGTTCGCAGGGCCACAGCGGCCACGGCACGTTCCCGCGCGTGATCGAGAGCATGGCCGCCGGCATGGATATGCTGCCCATGATCACCAAGAAGATCACGCTCGACGAGGTGCCCGAGAACATCATCGCCCTGCAGACGGACCGCAAGAACATGAAGATCACCTGCGTCATGGACGACTAACGGGAGGATACGCACATGGCATACACCAATTACCTGACCACGGAATACCCCAATATCTTCTTTGAGGACAACAAGGTCGGCCGCCTCAAGAAGCGCCTCTGGGACGCTTCCGAGGAGGAGATCCAGGCGATCCTGGACGACTACGGCATCGGCTCGCCGCTTGAGATGGGCATCGCCGGCACGTATATCCAGAACACGCCGCGCGCCGCGCTCATCGAGAAGCGCCGCAAGAACGACATCGTGCTCGTGCCCATCGGCTCCACGGAGAACCACGGCGCGCAGAACTGCTCCGGCCTTGACACGCTGATGGTGCAGTTCATCTGCGAGGCCGTCCGCCGCAAGACCAAGAAGCTGGGCCACGAGGTCAGCCTCGCGTTCCCGCCGATGAACTACGGCGGCCACCCCTACCACCACATCGGCATGCCGGGCACGGTCATGATCTCCGAAACGGTCATCATCGACACGCTGACCCAGGTCATGGCCGGCCTGTGGGACGACGGCTTCCGCAAGATCATCCTCGTGAACAACCACGGGCAGGACTGGATGCTTGAGAGCGCCGTGCAGGAGTTCTTCAAGCGCTACCAGCTCCCGGCGTTTGCGTGCGTGGTCGAGTGGCACCGCGCGGTGCGCGAGTTCTTCTATCCGCTGGGCGACGAGCGGCCGGACTTTGTCTCCACGCCGTTTGTGCACGCCGACGAGTCCGAGACGAGCGCCGCGCTGCTGATGTTCCCCGAGATGGTGGACATGAGCGTGTGCGTGGACGCGACGCCGAAGAACTTCGGCTTTTTGCAGGAGGGCTTCTTCGACGGCTCCGTGGACTCGTTCCACCGCCCGAACCGCTGGCAGGAGATGGAGGGCAACGCCTGGATCGAGCGCTTCGGTACGCCTGAGGGCGTCGTCGGCAAGCCGACGCGCGCCGACCCGCGCCGCGTCAAGCGCGCCATCGCCGCCATCTGCGAGTACCTGACCTGCATGTGCGAGGATATCATCGAGAAGTATCCCGCCGGCAAGGTGCCCGATCCGTCGAAGTTCTCGTTCCGCCCGGCGGAGGAGATCGAGCCCTGCCTGCGCGAGCCGCTCAGCGAGGGCTGGAAGAGCATCCACGAGCTGCCGCGCCGCGGGATGTTCATCGACTGACCCTGACGCCCCATACGGGAGGGGGCGGCCGCGCCGCGGCTGCCCCTCCCCTTCCCACAAGCACCGCCCGAAAGGAGCCGCCCATGAACCGCCTGTCGCAGACCGTTCCGCTGCAATACGACACCACCTTCTCGCCCTATGCGGCGGTCGGCTGGCGCGCAGCGTTCGCAGACCTTCAGCAAAAGGGCTTCACCGGCGTGGAGATCGCCGTGGCCTATCCGGACCGGATCGACGCGGACGCGCTGCTCAGCGAGGCGCAGGCGCGCAGCCTTGCCATCACGACCATTTCCACCGGGCAGGCGTTCGGGCGCGACGGGCTGTACCTGACCGCACCGGATGCGGAGGTGCGCGCGCGGGCCATGGATATCGTGCGCGGGCAGATCGACCTGTCGGCGCGCATCGGCCGTCCGCCGGTGACCATCGGGCTGCTGCGCGGCCGCCCCGAGGCGGGCGCCGCCGCGCTGGCGCTGCTGTTGGAGACGATGAAGCCGCTTGTCGGCCATGCGGCCCGCTGCGGCGTCATCCTGCAGATCGAGCCCATCAACCGGGCGGAGACGACGCTGCTCAACAGCACCGCCGAAGTGCTGGACTTTCTGGACCGGCTGGACGCCGCGGCGCATACGGGGCTCCTGTTTGACGCCTACCATGCCAACATCGAGGATGGCGACGTGGCCGCCGCCGTCCGCGCCGCCGCAGGGCGGATTACAAACTTCCACGTCGCCGACTCCCACCGCGGCCTGCCCGGCGACGGGACGATCGATTTCCCCGCCGTGCTCTCAGCCGCGCTGGACACGGGCTATACGGGCGCGTTCGCGCTGGAGACGCTGTGCCTCCCCTCGCGCGAATACGTGCTTGCGCAAGAGGCCGCCGCGCTGCGCGGCGCGCTGGAGGCGGCAAAATGCAGACGCAATGAGGGAGGGAGGAACCCATCATGATCAACATCGGCATCATCGGCGCGGGCCGCATCGGCCAGGTCCACGCAAAAAGCATCCTCACCGGCGTCCCCGACGCGCGCGTGCTCGCCATCGCCGATCCGTACCTGAGCGAGCAGGCGGAGGCGTTTGCAAAGAACGCCGGCATCGAGGGCATCTACCGCGACCATCACCAGATCCTGGACGACCCGCGCATCGACGCGGTGCTCATCTGCTCGTCCACGGACACGCACGCGCCCATCTCCATCGAGGCGATCCAGGCGGGCAAGCACGTGTTCTGCGAAAAGCCGGTCGATCACTCGCTGCAAAAGATCGCCGAGGTGCAGGCCGCGCTCGAGGCGTCGCCCAAAAAGCTGTGCTATCAGGTCGGGTTCAACCGCCGCTTCGACCACAACTACCGCGCCGTGCGCAGCGCCGTGGCCGACGGGCGCATCGGCAAGCTGCAATTCGTGCGCATCAGCTCGCGCGACCCGGAGCCGCCGCCGGTCGGCTACATCAAGGTTTCCGGCGGCATCTTCATGGATATGATGATCCACGATATCGACATGCTTCGCTACCTCTCCGGCGAGGAGGTCGAGGAGGTCTACGCCGCCGGCGCGGTGCTGATCGACCCGGCCATCGGCGAGGCGGGCGACGTGGATTCCGCGACCGTTTCGGCAAAGCTTGCAAGCGGCGCGCTCGCGCTGATCGACAACTCCCGCAAGGCCGTCTACGGCTACGATCAGCGCGCCGAAGCGTTCGGCTCGAACGGCAGCGTGCAATGCGGCAACGACGCGCCCTCCACGGCCGTGCTGTCCACGGTGGACGGCGTGACGGCGGAAAAGCCGCTCTGGTTCTTCCTGGAGCGGTACATGGGCGCCTACCAGGCGGAGATTGCCTCGTTCGTCAACGCCATCGTCACCGGCTCGGAGCCGGAGGCGGGCCTGATCGACGGGCTGATGTCCATCCGCATCGCGCTGGCCTGCAAGCGTTCCCTGGCGGAGCACCGTCCGGTAAGGCTGGACGAGATCCGATAACGGGACGCGGCGTACGGCAACGGGAGATGTGGGGGGGCCTCCCGCACCGGGCGCCGGCGTCCGCGCACTGGCGCTGCCCGTGCGCAAGGCTGTCGGGGCGATCCACCGCATACCCTCCGGCGGACCGCCCGGGCGGCAGCCCCGGCGGCGCGTGACCCGCTCTCTTCCCCTTTCCCCTCGAAAATAACGGTAAGGAGATAACTGAAAATGTACGGGCTTTATGTTGCCTTGGCGGCAGCTGTGCTATCGCTTTTGCTCGCCGCCCTGTTCCTGATGAAAAACCGCAGCATCCCGGTGCTGGATGCGCGCATTACGGAGATATCCGGCTTCATTCGCAACGGCGCCATGGCCTTCCTGCGCCGCGAATACAGCGTGGTCGCCATCTTCGTCGCCGCGCTGGCGGTGATCTTCCTGCTGCTGCCGTCGATGGGCTGGCGCGTCGCGATCAGCTTCGTGTGCGGGGCGACGCTGTCGCTTCTGGCGGGCTTTATCGGCATGCGCAGCGCCACCACCTCCAACGCGCGCACCGCGCAGGCCGCGCAGGAGAGCGAGATCGCCGCGCTGCGCACCGCGTTCACCGGCGGTTCCGTGATGGGGCTGTGCGTGGTGGGCCTCGGCCTGTTCGGCGTGACGGCCTGTTACCTGGCCTTCCAGGATACGAACATCCTGACGGGTTTCAGCCTGGGCGCGAGCCTCGTGGCGCTGTTCAGCCGCGTGGGCGGCGGCATCTACACCAAGGCGGCCGACGTCGGCGCGGACCTGGTGGGCAAGGTGGAGCAGGGCATCCCTGAGGACGACCCGCGCAACCCCGCCGTCATCGCCGACAACGTGGGCGACAACGTGGGCGACGTGGCCGGCATGGGCGCCGACCTGTTCGAGAGCTACGTCGGCGCGATCGTGTCGAGCGTGATCCTCGGCGTCGTCGCCGGCGGCACGGAGGTCGTGTCGTTCCTGTTCCTGCTGTGCGGCGCGGGCGCGATCGCGGCCGTGCTGGGCATCCTGTACGTGCGCCTGTCCCGGCGCAACGACCCGCAGCGCACAATGATGGGCGGCACCTACATCAGCATGGTGCTGTTCATCGTGGCGGCGCTGGTGCTCGACCACCTGCTGCTGGGCAGCTACCTGCACTTCATCGCGGTGCTCACGGGCATCGTCTCCGGCATCGTGACGGGCCTGTCCACCGAATGGTACACCTCGTCGGACTTCCGCGCGGTCAAGAGCATCGTGGACAAGAGCCGCACCGGCCCGGCGACGAACATCCTCGAGGGCCTGAGCGCCGGCATGCGCAGCACGGCGGTGCCCATCGTCATCATCGTGCTGGCGGTGGTCATCTCCTTCCTCGTGCTGGGCATCCTGGGCGTGGCGCTCTCCGCGGTGGGCATGCTGGCGACGGTCTCGGCCATCATCGCCGTGGACGCCTACGGCCCCATCGCCGACAACGCCGGCGGCATCGCGCAGATGACCGGCCTGCCGGACGAGGTGCGCGAGATCACCGACAAGCTCGACGCCGTCGGCAACACCACCGCCGCCATCGGCAAGGGCTTTGCCATCGGCTCCGCCGCGCTCACGGCGCTGGCG
>ENA-OZAF01000336-OZAF01000336.1-human-gut-metagenome-genome-assembly--contig:-NODE-336-length-20919-cov-5.635161_pt1 | contig 20919 bp, 23 predicted proteins | sample MGYA00244207_ERZ653498 | MGnify/ENA primary metagenome ERZ653498 (study PRJEB26926, sample SAMN06165156) | human gut metagenome | biome: ENVO:00009003; feature: ENVO:2100002; material: ENVO:00002003... | reverse complement strand
AGCTATTGGACTGGAGCTTTCTCTGGATGAAACAAAGGATTTGCTCTCGCGTGCTGGTTTTGCCCTTTCACATGCGAGTAAGCAAGATTTGGTAGTTGAGTATTTCATTGAAATAGGAAACTATGATATCAACCAGATCAATGAAGCGCTGTTTGCTTTCGATCAGCCTCAGTTAGGCGGCTGAAAATGTCGCCTGGCATGCGGCCATTTTGAGAATGCGATGCGGTATAATATATGTGGCGGATATATTACACGAATTGCATTGGAGGAAATGCGTCATGAAAAAAGATCTTACTGAATTGGTTTTTATTCTGGATCGTAGCGGATCAATGTCTGGCCTTGAGAGCGATACTATCGGTGGTTATAATAGTTTGCTGGAAAAGCAGCGAAAGGAAGTTGGCGCTGCAATTATTACAACCGTGCTGTTCGACGATAAGTATGAGTTGCTTCATGACAGGATCGATATCAAGGGCGTTGCTCCTATTACAAACAAAGATTACTATGTACGTGGCTGTACAGCGTTATTAGATGCAGTAGGCAAGACTGTTGCAAAGATTGAAAATGCGCAGCACCATGGAAACAGAGCGTCCTGAAAAAACGCTGGTAGTCATTACAACGGATGGTATGGAGAATTCCAGTTGTGAGTATTCCAAGGAGAAGGTCAAAACCTTGGTTGAACGAATGCAGAGTGAATACGGATGGGAATTCATATTCCTAGGGGCAAACATCGATTCTATCAAAACTGCTGGTGGTATCGGGATTGGGGCAAACCGAACAGCGAATTACCATGCCGATCATGTCGGAACAGCTATGAACTTTAATGTTGTGGCAAATGTCGTATCGCAATTACGAACCAAACGCAGCGTAAGCGACGATTGGAAAGATGAAATTGACCGTGACTATACTGAAAGAAAGTGATCATATATGATGTCCAATGAACCTATCACACGATTCCGACTTGCCTATGACTTTTTGAGCAATTTCTATCCCGCTACTGTGGGCATTGATGGTATAGAATACCTCAGCTCAGAAGCAGCGTTTCAGGCGTACAAGTGCAAGGATATCGGGGATCGGCATCAGTTTACCAAGATTTCTGCGGATGAATCCAAGCGTCTCGGATGAATCCAAGCGTCTCGGACGCAAGGTTGATCTCCGTACTGACTGGGATCTGGTGAAGCTGGACGTGATGCGCAGGGTGGTTCGCGCGAAGTTTGAGCAGCATCCAAACCTGGCGCAGTATCTGCTTGATACTGGGGATGCCGAGCTGATCGAAGGAAACACTTGGCATGATGTCTACTGGGGTGTGGATCTGAAGACCGACGAAGGCGAAAACCATCTGGGCAAGATTCTGATGGCATTGCGTCAGGAGTTCAGGGAGAATGGACTTCCGACACCTAATACCTCTTTGCAGAATTACATGACCTATGAGGCAGACGACGGCATTTGCCTGCAGTTCCGTGATATAACGGAAATTGAGTGTGACTGTATCGTAAACGCCGCCAATGAGACCCTGTTGGGCGGTGGCGGTGTAGATGCCGCAATTCATCGTGCTGCTGGCCCGGAACTGCTGGAGGAGTACCGCACGCTGGGCGGGTGCGGCGTAACGGGTGCGAAGCTAACCAAGGGTTATCGGTTACCTGCAAAGTGTGTAATCCATACGGTCGGGCCGCACTATGGCGTCAAGAGAGACGCCGAATTGTTGATGTTGACCTACCGAAATGTGCTGGATCTGGCACTAGAACACGATGTTCACAGCATCGCATTCCCTGCGATTTCTGCGGGCAAGTTCAGCTATCCCAAGGAGGCAGCAACGAGCATTGCTGTTAAGACTATTCGGAATTGGAAGAATGAACGTTCGGATTATGAGATGCAAGTAATTCTGACTTGCGTGGATATGGGAATCTACAACGGTTTCCAGCAAGCACTGAAACAATGAACAAATGAGAGGAGAGGAACATGATGCTCGCGCAAAAACAACGCATCGTAGTGCTGGGAGGCTCTTTTAACCCGCCTACGATTGCGCATCTTCGACTGATGGAAGCGGCTATGGAAGCCGTTGGCGCTGAAAAGGGCATCTTTGTTCCTGTAGGTGAAGCGTACCTGAAGAGAAAGATGCGCAAATCTGAGGATCATATCCGACTGAGCGAACAGATGCGAATGGACATGCTTCAGGCCATGTGCATGGGAAGACCGGAACTGCTGATCAGTGATTTGGAGATTCAGAATCAACTGATCTATACCCGGCAGAGCATGGGCATTCTTCAAGAGGATTATCCGTCCGCGAAGCTCTACTTTATCGCAGGCGCGGATAAGCTTCCGATGCTGAGAAGTATGGCTTCAGAGAATGACTTTTTTGAACATTTCTGCATCGTGCTGTTTGCGCGTGAGGGATTGGATTCGGAGGAACTTGTTCGTCAGGATGAAAAGCTGTCACCCTTTGCTTCCTCCTTTATTCATGCGAAACAGCCGGAAGGCATGGAGGGGATCAGCTCCACTGCCGTTCGGAAACTGATTGCAAATCGGGAAGCGGAGATGGCGTATCCTTATCTGCATGAGGATGTCTGGAAAATGATTCGTCACCTGACGCCTGATGATTTTCCGCCAGAGATCGAAAGATTCCAAGGGGAATACGAATTTCTTTCCAACAGCTACCCCTCACCCATTCTCTTTGATGGTCTGTCCTTCTCCTGTGCGGAGTCGGCTTTTCAAGCAGCGAAGTGTGAACTTCTCAGTGACAAAAAGCGCATTGCCCAGGGTGATGGCAGCAGGGCAAAGAGCATCGCGGCAAGGATCGAGCCAAGATCAGGTTGGGAGGAAGAGAAGCTCGGCATCATGGAGGCAGTGCTGCGGGCGAAATTCAGTCAGGCACCTGAGCTTGCCAAGAAGCTGACAGCCACCGGCAACGCAATCCTTATATATGGCAACAACAAAAAGGATTATTATTGGGGTAAGGATATGTACACCAACCGGGGCGAAAATCATCTGGGACAGCTTCTGATGAAACTGCGGTTGGAATTACAGTGTGAAACGGAGCGTGATATGCAATGAAGCACAAGGTTGAGGAGCTGATACAGCGTGTGGATCAGGGAGAAGAACTGAGCTTTGTCCTTTTCTGGGGCCACACCGAAAATCCGGGCAAGGTTACAAAAGCCTGCCTGAGCCAATGGTATCCGTGCCGTTTCATCATTGACGATATTGAGTATTGCTGCACGGAGCAGTACATGATGGCACAGAAAGCCCTCCTGTTTGATGACAGGGAAACCTACGAGAAGATCATGGCATCCGAACAGCCCAAGGAGATCAAAGCTCTGGGACGAGAGATCGGGAACTTTGAGCAAAGCAAGTGGGACAAGCATAAATATCAGATCATCCTGAACGGCAATATTGCAAAGTTCTCCCAGAAAGAACGCCTCAGAGACTTCCTGCTGGGAACAGGTGATGCCGTACTTGCAGAGGCAAGCCCCTACGACCGCATCTGGGGCATCCGCTTGTCAGCGGACGATCCGTTGGCAAAAGACCCGAAATGCTGGCAGGGCGAAAACCTTCTGGGCTTTGCGCTGATGGAGACGAGAGAAGTTTTAAGAAGATACGATTAGAGGTGACAATGATGCAGAGAAAGGCTGCAACAGCCAGCGACTGGAAGACAACGCCCATGCCGGAAGTGCATGCGGAGTTTACTTTCCATCGCCGCTTTACTCAGGAGCAAATGGATCTGCTCCGATATGGAAATATCCCCCAAGCTATGGAGGATAAGTGGTTCTGGTATTATGAGGATGATAAGCTGTACATCCACCGAAGCTGGACGGGCTTTTGCATTTTCGTTGTGAGCTTCACACCGGGCAGCGATGAACTGCATGCACTGGTCAATCGAGATCCGGAGCAGTATCGCAGCACGGACGTGAATCAGGACGAGTATGAGCTGAATCGACTTCTGACCTGGTGGACGCAGTCTGATTATGATCCGTACAATCAGTTCCTGGCAGACACCTATCGTGCGCTTCTTCCACTGATGCAAAAGGATCAAAAGCCGACCGTCGAAGAGAAGAAGCAGGGTTGTCTGTACGGCGGTGCGGCAGGTGACGCGCTGGGATATGCGGTTGAGTTCCTGAGCCTGGATCAGATCCGCGCCAAGTATGGCCCTAATGGAATCCAGTATTATGAACTGAAGGATGGAACGGCGCGCTTTTCGGATGATACGCAGATGCTGCTGTTCACGCTGGAGGGCATCTACCTGTGGCAGGACAAGCTCAGAAAGAGGCATGACGGCGCAAAGTTGAAGAATTGCCTGTTTGATGCGTATCGCGATTGGGTTTACACCCAGGAAAACGATGGTCTGCCTAAGGAGAGGCACAAGCCGCATACTCAGCTATATCTAATCCCCTCCATGCATCGCCGTATGGGTCCCGGCTTTACCTGTATGCGCTCCCTGCGCAGCAAGCGGGCAGGCAGCATCGAGAATCCTCTGAACGACAGCAAGGGCAACGGCGGCGTGATGCGTGTCGCACCCATCGGTTTCTATTTCCCTAGGAATGTCTATTCTTTGGAAGAGGTCATGCAAATGGGAGCAGAGAGCGCGGCGCTCACGTATGGGCATCCGCTGGGGTATATCAGCGCAGCCATGATGGCGGGGCTTGTCAATGAATGTGTCTATGGCGTGTCTGAAACGCTCAAGGACGCGGTGATGCTGTCGCTGGACGCTACGATGAAGATGTTTGCGCATATCCCGGAAGTCCATGAGCTGCACACACTCGTGACCGCCGCTATGGAGCTGGCTCAGGACGACGGCGATGCTGTTGCCCATATCGCCATGCTTGGTCACAGCGCATGCGCTGAATCCACCATGGCCATCGCGATCTACTGTGCACTCCGATATGAAGATAGTTTCGATCAGGCGATCCGGACGGCGGTCAATTTCAATGGCGACAGTGATACCATCGCTGCTGTGACCGGCAACATCCTGGGTGCATGGAAGGGCATCAAGTGCATCGATCAGAAGTGGATCGAGCCACTGCATCTGGAGGAATACCTGAAGGTACTGGAATTTTACTCATAAGAGTACCAAAAGCCACGATATTCAAGACTTCTTGCCGGAGAACCTGACAAGAGGTCATATGGAGAGAAAGCGATGCGGTACATCGCTTCCATCAAGAGGTGGAAACGGGGTTCAACTCCCCATCTCTCAGCTATGATATATTACAAATGCAGGAGGAAGCCATCATGAGCAATGGAAAAACCTTTGATCACGAGAAGATGTACACCTATATCAGGGGCTATGCCTCCGGGGCACAGATGGATCAGACCCTTCGCGCCTTGTCTTTTGCGCGGGCTAAGCATGAAGGACAAAGTAGAAAGAGCGGCGAGCCCTATATCATTCATCCTCTGACGATGGCCTGCAATGCGCTAAGCATGAGGATTCGGGACGATGCGGTCATTGCAACGATCCTTCTGCACGATGTCTGCGAGGACTGCGGTGTTGCCATTGCTGAACTGCCGGTCAATGCCGAGGTTAAGCACAGCGTTGAACTGATGACTTTCACCGTTATGGATGGAGAGACCAAGGACATGGCCAAGGTCAGATACTATAATATGATGCTGGAAAGCCGTCCGGCTACGCTGTGCAAACTGATTGACCGATGCCATAATGTGTCAAGCATGGCTGGTACTTTCTCGAAAGAAAAGCTGATCGCCTATATTGAGGAGACACGCAGATTTGTGCTTCCTCTGCTGAAAAAGGCGAAGGTTGCTTATCCCAACGACGCTGATATATTGTTTGTACTGAAGTACCACATTTGCAGCGTAGTAGATTCCATTGAAGCAACCATGATGGCCTACGAATGAGGAGGATGCAAAATGATTGACTATGAGAAGCTGGTTCGTTTTGAAGGAGACGCACTCGTCCCTGTTATGAAACTGCTATCTGACAATCCCAATGCATCGATTGGAGAAATACAGCATGCGCTTAACCTCGGATACGCGCGTGTAGGAAGAATCAAGGAATTGCTGAGTGAGGTTGGAATTTATGCCAAGCCTCCAAGGAAATATAAAATGATTCTTGGTGAAGATGGCAAACGTCATAGACAGTACCTTCCGTTGGAAGTGCTTGTATCGCAGGAAGAATTCAAGGAATGTATCAGGATGCTGGAGAGCCGGAAGACAGAAGAAAAACTGTAATATAGAAAGCGACGAGGTGAAGCAATCATATGGAGCTGAAAGTAAATCTATACAATCCGTATTGTGCGGATGGCAAGTATTATGTGACTGCACGTGGATATATGGTTGCTTCTCTGTATTGGGCGGATCAGGATGGCCCTCTGGCGGACTGGACCGCTCTCGCCCATCTTCCGTTGGATGTGTCGGGCAGGGCGGGCTTCTCTTATATAGGCGGCCGGGCAATTCCGCCAGGGGTAACTCATGTGGCGGCGAAGCTAATTTCTGCTGATTTTCAGCGACAGGAGACGCTGCTTGCTCCGCTTCCTGCGGGACATACAAATCCAACATTTGATGCAGATACAACCTTTGCTGTTATGAGCGATCTGCATACAGCGGCGAAGCCGGGCAGAATCCGTCGCGGACTGGGTTATGCCGCTGAAGCTGATTGCGTTCTGCTTCCGGGGGATTTGACGAATGACGCAACACCGGAACAGTTTGGCTGTCTGTGGCAGCTGATCGAAAAAGTGATTCCCAACACTCCTTTGCTGGCGGTGTGCGGCAATCATGATTTTCCCATTATGCCGCTTCCGATGGTTTGGCAGAACATCGATCACTACTACGCTTTTCAGGAAAAGATGCTGAACCGGGCCGTACAACTGGGTGTGTGCTGTATGGCCGATGAAAGCGGCGCGTACAGCGCGACATTTCGAGGAATAGAGATTCATGGTCTCAATGCTGTTTCCCATTGGCGGAGGTTTACATTCCCGGAGGGCAAGCAGCTGGACTGGCTGAAAGCTCAGTTGAGTACGAGCACGGACAGGCGAATCGTGCTATGCCATGCCCCGCTGATCAAGCACAACCCGCAGCGAAACAAAGGTGAAGCAGCTTATCTTAGTAGGGATGCGCAGCTTCAGCAGATTATCGATGGTGCAGGAAATGTGATCTTTCTGTCAGGGCATACGCACATTTCTTTGAATGAGATGGACGGCTGTATAGAGAATGACGCAGAGCGAGGCAATCTCTATCTGAATGATTCCAGCATCACGCCGACCATGCCCAGTAAGCAGGAGATTCTTGCTGACCGGGAATGGGCAGATGGCGCAGTATGCTATCTCTTACTGAACAAATCAGGGATAGAGATCAAGGCTCGCTGTCTGTCAAGCGGAAAGTGGATTGCAAGAGGGTATTACCGATATGGTACAAAAGAAGGGAAAGTGTAGAAATGGAAACCATGAGATTCGTCATCCTATTAATTTTAGGTACAGCTGCTGGCGCGGGAATCGGTTTTCTCGCCGCAAAAGTGCTGATCAAAAAGCTCGTAGGAGCGTATAAGCCATCCGACTCTCAGCAGTTTGAACAGATCATCAACGAACGATTAATGTCGGTTGATAAAGAATCCGCTGCGGCATTCACCGAGAAAAGCGCGGTCAGAATTCGCACTTGGATTCAAAGGTGATACCAGCAGAACAGCGGCAATACTATGCCTCTGCGCGAAGCGTTCGAGCGCGTTGAATGCGCCGAAGCAGTAGATCAGATGACCAACGGAATCCGCGAACGATTGGCTGCGATTATTCTTCATGAACTGGCACAGCGAGATGCGGGCTCTGCACTTTCTCATATCATGACGGAGCGAGTGCGGCAAAAGATTGCACTGCCGGGACGCATAAACAATGCTTTGGTAGCTATGGAAGCTCCTATGGCAAATGTGAACAATCATACAATTAACGAATACGCGCCCGGTCTGCTGGATAGAGAAATTGGAAACATAGGAAATCGCATTCTTGATATGCGACTATGTGATCTTGCAGAGAAAGGTTCCGCGAATGTTGATCGAATGCTGGATATGCTGACACAGCTGTGCGTTGCATTCTGCCATGAACACATGGAAGAGATGCTGCAAAGTGCGGATATCGGCAAAGCGATCACGCACATTGTTGGGGCTGTTGCTGATGAGCAATTGGATGTTCTTTGGAAAGGACTCATTACGAAAGAGAAAAAATTGCTTGTCATACTGGGCAGCATCGCCGGATTTGCTGCCAGTGGTCTGGTTTTGATCGGAGCGCTGCTGTAAGTGACTTGATTCAAAATAGATAGCTACGAATGAATAATGGAGGTGAACGTGATGGTTATGACCGATTTACATATGCATGTTGTCCCACATGTGGATGACGGCTCAAAAGATATGGAAATGTCGCTGGAAATGCTGAAAATGGCCTATGCCCAAGGAGTCAGGAAGGTTCTTTGTACTTCACACAGCAGCTGGCGGCCGGAAGCAACTGTGAGGTACAGCAACAATTTTGAGAAACTCAAAGCTGAAGCAGAGAGGGTTCTTCCTGATATGCAGCTGTTCACAGGCTGTGAGGTGCTGTTTACCAAGCACACGCTTCGGGATGCTCTGCGCAAGCTGGATGATGGAGAGTTCCTCACCTTGAATGACACGAATTTGGTACTGACGGAGTTTCAGTCCTATGCGTCTGCGGATGAGGTGGATCAGGTGGTAAAGAAGCTGCTTTCCAGAAAATACGTCCCTGTGGTTGCACATGCTGAGCGCTGCGACGCATTCGAGGATGAGGGGTTCGTGAAGCGACTGGTTCAGGCTGGCTGTCTGCTTCAGGCCAATCTGTACAGTCTGGTCAAGGAGCCGGACGAGCTCCTCAAGGCGCGTGCCCGCAGGATGGTTGAAGCACACCAGGTTTCCTTTGTAGGCTCGGATGCACACGGTTCCGAACGCCGCGCGCCCGAAGTGAAAGATGGCATGGCATATCTCTATGAGAACACCGATCAGGCATATGCAGATGCTGTGTGCTTTGGCAATGCTGAGAAGTGGCTGCGTGTATAGAAGCAGAAACGTAATTAGAGCGAAACGATAAAGGAGGATACAGGATGGGTTTGTTTGATAAACTGTTCTCTCGAAAGGAAAAAAGTCAACCTGAAAAGAAGGATTCTGAGAAGGTTATTGATGTGATGTTGGCGCTGGCGGAGAGTCTGCTGAATGACGGGAAAGCAGAACAGGCCGTTGAACAGTATAATAGAATTCTCCAACTGTCTCCCAATTCTACTGCGCAGTACAACCTCGGAAGTCTCTATGCACAAGGCAAAGGAGTAAAGCAGGATTTCCGCGAAGGGGCCTACTATTTCCGGCAGGCAGAGAAGAATGGAGATGAAGCGGCATCAAAGCTGGTACTCAAATGCGAGCTGGATTATATTTGCCAGAATAGCGGCAAAGAGAGCTATGTTGAACTTTACGAGCGAATGAAACGGTTTGTCACCCGCGTGTATCCAGAGGATGCCACCGAAGCACACGTTGGACGTGAACTCGGCACGATTGGCCTGCATCTCATTAACAAAAAGGAATACGTGAAGGCAGGAAAGCTGCTTCGCGCAGCGGCAGAATTCTGCAATGACGGTCAAGCCCAGAATTATCTCGGTGTGCTTTACAATGCTGGGGCCGGTGTTGAAAAGAATGATCTGATTGCACTGTACTGGTTTGACCGGGCAACGGACAACGGTTTCGAAGCGGCTAAACCAGATCGAGATGGGCTATTTAATGCATATCGCAACACATTAAGCGAGGAAGAGTTTGTTGAATACATGGAACGGCTAGCTCGCTGGTGTGAAGCTGGTTCCGCAGACATTCCTATGACACCCGAAAAGGTGGATTATTGGCATAGTATAGCACAGGAAGCTAAGGGCGCCGATATAGTTTCGACAGACCGCCCTACTGATAAAAGAAGCCCGAATATCGAACAGGAACGGGAACGTATGGTCAGGATCTGTATGGAGAAAATGGTAGAGCTGATTAACCAGAACACGCAAGATGATGGAACTTGTTCACCGTTTGGCATTCGGTTTGATTATCCTGGTACTTCCAACGAAGGTATCCTTCATCTTGAATGTTCAAAGCTGGACGGAACTCCTTATGCATTCAAGATCAGTGCGATTCGCTCCAATACGGACATGCTGATATCCAACTATATGAAGTTTGGCACGCTGAGTGATATAGTCGCGTATCTGTCAGATCGCGCTAACCTTCAGGAGATGGTTTCTGGCTATCAGAAACTTTCTGAATCGGTGGACGAACGCTGGTAAGGAAAAGAGATGAGGTAACGGATATGAAACCGGAAGTTTTAAGTGCGGCATATGTTAGAGGCTATGCGGAGCAAACGGGTATGCCTGAAATTCCTGAGTCCGTGAGAAAAAAGCAGCTTGATGATCTTACGGAAGAGGAATTGGTGCAGCTTTACGCTATTGGTAAAAAGGCAGAGCTGAAGATGTACCGCTTTAAGAATCACGAAGACTTACCCCGTGTACATAAGGTGCTTGGTTTTTTGCGAAGCATCTGGCCGGAGAATCTGCTGGATGTAGGCAGCGGACGCGGTGTATTCCTGTTTCCGTTTCTTTGTGCATTCCCAGCCACGCCTGTTACATCCGTTGATCTGCTGGATTATCGTGTGGAGTTTTTAAACGACATCCGGCGTGGTGGAATGGATCAGTTGACCGCTATGCAGATGGATATTTGCAGTGATGAGCTTCCTGAAAAGTCCTTTGATGTGGTCACGATGCTGGAGGTACTGGAGCATATCCCGGATGTGCAGAAGGCTGTTTGTAGCGCAGTACGGCTGGCAAAACGCTATGTCGTGGTCACTGTGCCGTCCAAGCCGGATAATAACCCGGAGCATCTTCATCTGCTGACGAAGGATCGCCTGACAGAACTGTTTACCAATGCAGGATGTACCAGGCTGCAATTTGATGCCGTTCCGGGACATCTATTCATGGTAGCTACCATGAAGTGACAGACAGAAGGCGAAAGCAAATGTCGCTTGAAATGAGACAGGATTTGGAATGGAATATTGTATAATACAAACACCGAAAGGAACTACCTGTATTGAAGAGGTGAAACAGTATGGATTTCAGCATCATCAAATATCCCCGCACACCCCATATCGAGGGTTCGCGTCTGCAACCGGGGGACGAGGATCTTTCTCAGATCCCATTTGAGAATATTGCGGGCAAATATCTGGTTATTGAGGAGAAGATCGACGGTGCGAATTCCGCTGTCTCCTTCGACGATCAGGGGAATCTGCTTTTGCAGAGCAGAGGTCACTATCTGCATGGCGGTTATCGCGAGAAGCATTATAACCTGCTCAAGCAGTGGGCCGGCGTCCATCGTGACGCACTGTGGAGCGTACTTGGATGCCGCTACATCATGTATGGCGAGTGGATGTACGCCAAGCATACGATCTATTATGATTGTCTGCCGCACTACTTTATGGAGTTCGATGTGTTGGATCGGGAGACGGAACGTTTTCTGGATACGCCTTTCCGTCATGCGCTGCTGGCAGAGCTTCCTGTGGCTCATGTGCCTGTCCTGAAGGCAGGTGTTTTGAAGAACAAGGAAGAAATGCTGGGGCTGCTTGGCCCCTCCAACTATATTTCGGACAGACATATCGAGCATTTGCGCGAAACCGCCCGCCGAGAAAAGCAGGATGAGGAGCGCATCTGCCGGGAAACGGATGCCAGCACCACGATGGAGGGACTCTACATCAAGGTCGAGGAAAACGGCGAGGTGACGGAGCGCGTGAAGTTTGTGCGCCAGAGCTTTTTGCAGACGGTGGAACAGTCTAACTCGCACTGGCTGGAACGGCCCATCATCCCCAATGGTATCACTTGTTCTGTGGCTGATCTGTTCGCTCCCATCTTATGCACCAAGGAAGGTGAGTGAGCATGCCGAAGCTGGAAACCTTACTGAATGCCTGTCCACATGCGCCTGATTTCGTCTGGAATTGGTCGGGACTGATGGGTACGCCAGTCGGAAACTTGCTGTCCAAGATGGATGAAATTCAGCAGAATCCTGTATGGCATGGAGAAGGCAATGTTGGACAGCATACAAGGATGGTATGTGAGACACTGGCGGCTGATCCTGCGTTTCGTGCTCTGCCTGCGCGAAGTCAGCAGGAACTATCTGTGGCGGCGCTGCTGCACGATATCGGGAAGATACCCAATACGAAGCTGGAGGATGGTCAATGGGTCTCGCCCAATCACAGCACGACTGGCGCACGGATGGCGCGGGAGCTGCTGTGGAAGGAGTTTAATCTGTGCGGAACGCCAGAAAGGCAGTCTTTCCGAGAAACGGTGTGTCTGCTGATCCGCAATCACATGCTGCCCGGACATATTCTGGATCAGGCCGATCCTGAAAAACGCTTGCTGCGAATGGCAGCGGACAAGGAGCTGTGTCGTGATTTCTCCATTGAGCAGCTTTGTGTGTTGGCGCGGGCAGATGTTCAAGGGCGAATCGCCCCGGATACGGAGGAACTGCTGGAAAAAGCGGCGCTGTGCCGTCAGGAGGCGGAAGCTGTCGGCTGTCTGCATGGGCTGAGAAGTTTTGCGGATGCCTATACCCAGAGAGCGTACTTCCAGGGCCGCAAGGTATGGCGGGAGCAGCGTCTCTACAACGACGCCTGGGGTGAGGTGATCTTGCTTTCGGGGCTTCCGGGAACGGGCAAAGACACATGGATCAGGGAACTTGCTTCCTACTCGCCGGTGGTCAGCCTAGACGAGCTTCGCAAGATCATGGACGTATCGCCTACTGACGAGCAGGGGCGAGTTGCGCAGGCTGCAAAAGAGCAGGCTCGGAAGTATCTGCGCGCCAAGCAATCGTTCATCTGGAATGCTACAAATCTGACTGAACAAATGCGCAGCAAGCTCATCAGTCTGTTTGAGGATTATGGCGCAGCGGTGCGCATCGTGTATCTGGAAACGGGCTGGGAGGAGAATCTGCGGCGCAATGCGGATCGTGCGGATGCGGTGCCTGAATATGTGGTAGAGGATATGCTGGGTAAGCTGGTTCCGCCGCAGCGGTGGGAAGCACAGCATGTAGAATGGCACTGTGTATAAGTGACAAGGGGTGATTTACGCATGAAGAATTTGGACAAGTACAGAGGCTGCCTGATCGGCGGTGCTGTGGGCGATGCTCTGGGCTACGCTGTAGAGTTTTTGCGCTGGCGAGACATTCAGAAAAGATATGGAGTGAATGGTATTCAGGCATATGATCTGGATGTTGAAGCGGGCGGGGCTATCATATCGGACGATACACAGATGACACTCTTCACAGCTGTTGGAATGCTGATTTCTACCGTGCAGGGAAAAAGTGAACAGATGGCGGACTATATTCACAAAGCTTACATGGATTGGTACTACTGTCAGCGCTATCCCAGGATCATGCCGCCAAACAATATATCGTGGATTTCAAACCTTCCGGAAATGCATGCGCATCGTGCGCCGGGGAATACCTGCATGAGCGCACTGCGTTCCAAAAAGAAGGGAACGATAGAAACGCCCATCAACAACAGCAAGGGTTGTGGCGGTGTCATGCGTGTCGCGCCCATTGGGTTGTATTTCGATTATCAGGACGGAACGGCTTCCAGAATGGGCGCAGAGGCGGCAGCTCTGACGCATGGTCACGAACTGGGATATATCCCTGCGGCTGCTCTTACCCATCTGATTTCGCTGGTTTCACGCGATGAGCATATTACTTTGCGAAACGCTGTGCTGATGATGCGCAGGTCTTGGCAGATCGACAGCCTGTTCAAAACCGATGAATACCGGCAGTCCTTTAATCAGTTGATCGATGCAGCTCTTGGACTTTCACTGACCGCTGAAGATGATGTTGCGGCGATCGGCCAGCTTGGCGAAGGCTGGGTCGGTGATGAGGCACTGGCGATTGCGCTCTATTGTGCCTTGAAATACGAAAATAATTTTGAAAAGGCCGTTATTGCATCCGTCAACCACAGTGGTGACAGTGATTCTACCGGCGCGATCACTGGTAATATCCTTGGCGCGTATCTGGGGTTGGAGCGTATCCCGAAGAGATTTCTTGAGCATCTGGAACTCAGAAACATCATTTTGGAAGTGGCAGACGATCTCTGCCGGGTTCAGGATAACGCGTATACAGTCGGCTCAGATCCTATGATGGATGAGAAATATATGAACCCTCTCTCCTAAAACAAATGTCATTCATACGAAAGGCGGTATCTGAAAATGAAGAAATGGTTTGCAATGTTCCTGGTTTCCCTGATGCTCATGACCTGTTGCGGAAGCACGCTCGCCGTAGCCGCTGAGGAAGCCCCTGAGAATTTTACCTTCGAGATGTTCTATTCAGATGTGGGTCTGCCCTATGAAGGCGAATGGGTTTGCTTTGATGAAGCTCTTTACGTCTATCTCCCCACGGAACTCACCAAGGAAGCGGTTACTGAAGAAATGAAGGCTGCAGGAATGCTTGCCAATTATTCTTCTACCGACGAACAGGGCGTTACGCTCCAAATCCAGATTGCTAAACAGGGCAAGAAGGATTCCATTGCAGCGATCCAGGCGGAATACGAGGCTTTCTGTGATCAGACAGTCTATATCACGATCAATGACATTCCTGTTGTAGCTGCATATAGCGGAAGTGAGCTCTACGCAGAGGCACTGATGAAAAACGGCGAAGCCTATCTTATGAAGGTCGGTTTTGCCAACGATCTTGAGGATATGGATATCGACAACAAACAGGGCATGTATGTGTATGGGATGCTCTATTCTATCTCGGCAATGCCGCTGGAAATTGACGAAGAAAAGGTGGGCATTGGCGTCCATCGGATGGAACAGGAGGAAGAAGCAATGCGCGAAGATATTCCCATTCGCTTGAGCAGCGAAATCAGGATTCAGTTTGAATATAAAGATGGCAGAGAGGAAGATCTTGACCAGATCAATCAAATGCTTGCTACAATGAAACTGACGGATCTTGATGTGGATGATCTCTCGGTTTACCTTTGCGAAACGCAGCACTTCGATCAGGAAGTTGTGGTAGGCACTACCTACCGCTGTGGACTCAGCAGTGGTGTCCTGGTATGCAAGGAGGCTGATTTTGAAAAGACCTATCGCTATCAGATCGCCACGGAAGTCCTCGAGGGTGCTGATGCTATGGAAGACGGAACGTTTGCGGATTACTGGCGTGAGAATTATCCCGGACGTAAGCTCAGCACGGTTGCTACCTATGGATTTGATACGCATACGGCGGTCGTCGTGGTGTACTTTGAGGAGATCGTCGAATAAAGCCTGGTTATTTCGTCGAGATAATGGAGCGGGGTGAAGCGTGATGCAGGAAACATTGCAGCAGTATCGTGAGCGAACAGGATTTATGTGGGACAGTCTTGGGCAATACGGTGGCTTGCTTACCAGCGGCGGATTAGCGATGAAGGTTGATCCGGATGGCCGCTTCAAACCGTTCTACGGCGATACGGTCATTTTCTTGCTTTCCCAGCCCATGATCCATTGGCTGGAAGGAATCCAAGACGAGCTGTACATGGTGTGCGGAGAATGCTTGGCAGAGCATATTGCTCCAGAGACTTTTCATGTCACGCTTCACGACTTGCTCAATCAAGTGGAACATATGCCGGAAGGCGTTGCTCGAAATCAACGGGAAGCAATGCTGGCCATCGAGGAGGCGCGTGGAATGTATCCTCATTCCATTGCGATCCGCAGCAATTGCGTTTTCAGCATGGTCGGTACAAGCATTGTCATGGGCTTTGAACCCGCAACAGAATACGACTGTGCCATGCTGATGGCCATGTATGAATGCTTTCAGCAGATCGTACCTCTTTCCTATCCGCTGACACTGCATGTGACGCTGGCTTACTATAAGCCCGGCGAGTACGATGATGAGATGCTGTTCAGGCTGAGAGACGCCTTGCAGCGCATCGGACGGGAACGGCGTGAATGGCGACTGGACATGCAGGAACTCCATTACGCCACCTTTGAAAGCATGGCGCAGTATCATCTTATCACTAACGACGATGCCTGGAAACTCTCGCGTTTCGTTCAGGCTCAGGCGGCGCAGTATGCCTGCGCACTGCATGAGATTCAGAACGGACGCAAGCAGAGCCATTGGATGTGGTATATCTTTCCTCAGCTGCGCGGCTTGGGCCACAGCGGTATGGCTTATACCTATGGGATTGAGAATCTGGAGGAGGCTCGCGCCTATCTGTCGCATCCTGTTCTGGGTGAGCGGCTGCTTGAAATCACAAGGGTGCTTCTGGCACTCAACGAGAACAATCCTGGCAAGGTTATGGGCTATCCTGACAACCTGAAGCTTCGTTCCTGTATGACGCTGTTTGCCCAGATCGAAGGCGCAGATCCTGCGTTTGAGGCTGTTATCGACAAGTATTACGGAGGGAAACAGGATGAACGAACACTTGTCCTGCTTAGCAAAGGTATGTCGTTAGAGAGGTGAGAATGTGTATCGAGTTTTATTCGTCTGCCACGGCAACATCTGTCGAAGCCCTATGGCTGAAGCTATCTTCAAGCACTTGCTTGAGCAACGTGGGCTGAGCGATCAGTTTCAGGTGGATTCGGCAGCGGTTTCGGAAGAAGAAGTGGGCTCTCCTGTGGACTTTGGTGCCAATGCAGAACTTGAAAAACGAGGACTTTCCAAGAGCGAACACATTGCCTGGCATCTGGTGCGAGAAGACTATGATCGTTTCGATTATATCCTAGGCATGGACATGGACAACTACTATCGCATGAAATACTTGTTCGGTGGCGATCCACAGAAGAAGGTTGGACTTCTGATGGGATACACAGATCATCCCAGAGAGATCGAAGATCCGTGGATGAGCGGACGCTTTGCACATGCCTATGATGAAATTGAGGAGGGCTGCAAGGCATTCCTCGCAGAGCTGATTCGGGATCGTGGAATCGGAACTTGATGTTCGGGGATTCCCATCCGTGTGTGGAAGTATGGATTGCGTCGCAGAGTGAAATGCAGTGAGAACGCCTTCAGAAACGCTATCAAGGCAAACGAGCGGAAAGCGCGTCGATAAACTACGAGGAGTGATATGCATGAAGAGTACAACTGAGATCATCGACAATGGTCGTCGCTATGAAGCAGCGGGAGAACTGGATAAAGCCTATGAAGCATATTGCTCGGCAGCAGAAGCCGGCGATGCCGAAGGCATGTTTGCTGTGGGCAACCTGTACTTTCACAAAAAGTATAAGGGCATTCCGAAGCTGCAATCTGTCATGTTTCCGTGGCAAAAACAGGAATATATCCCAGATCTGAAGACGGCCTTCTCGTGGTTTCTGAAGGCGGCGGAAGCGGGCAGCGTGAACGGGATGAGTAATACCGGCGTCATGCTCTATCAAGGCATAGGCTGTCAGAAGAATGATGAAGCCTCCAGAGGCTGGCTGCGAAAAGCGGCGAAAGCCGGTCATCCTTTCGCAAGTAAGGCCCTGAAGGACTTCTTTGGCGAACAGCTTCAGGACAATCTTTCCGATGCTGATTACGATAAACTGCTTGATGCGTTCTGTGCGTTTGTCGACCAAGGCGATATGGAAAAGGCGTCGAAATGCTATATGATTCTGATAAACGGTACGGACGATCAGCTTTGCCGTCTGGGGCTGCAGCTCGTCGTGGGACGGTACAACAAGACCTTCGCATACCGGGAATTTCCCTATCCTGCCAAGAAAAACGGGCGCTCCTGCGCACCGGTATCGTTCATGCGAGTGGGATGGGAAACGTGGCTGGTTGTGAACCTTGCCGCTTTCCCCAACGGAACGGCAACGCTCGGATTCGCATCCGATATCGCACAGGGACTGTATCCAATTGCTGGCGTGCAATACGGCAAGGATGCTACATATCACGCTACAGGATTTGGCTGGTTGGGTGGCAAGCGAGAAGCGCATCTTTTGCATGTCAGACCGTGGAAGGCTGATGAGATCGATGGCAATCTGCGAAAAATGATTTGGCGAGAAAGCGACCTTGAAAAATACCAGCAGATTGTCCAAAAAATTGATCTGCAACCCAATGAGGCGCTTTTTGCCGAAAATGGTGAAAAAGAGTTTTCGGTAGAGATTACATGGGTCGAAAACAACACCGCACAGGTGCTCTGCCGCTATACGATTGGTTCCCCTGATCAGGGAAAAGATCATCTCGCACAGGTTTCAGATTTCTGTTTACTATAAAAGCATGTGCTTTTATCTACTGAAATTGAGGAAGGAAGCTCCAAATGAAAAAAATCTGTATGCTACTCTTACTTGTTGTGTTGATGATGACCGACATCTGTTTCGCACAGGCTGAAGTCTCTTCTTACGGCAAAGGAAGAGAGGCATTCAATGCGGGAAATTACACCGAGGCCGCACTCTGGTTTGAAAAATACGTGGAAGAACAGGAAAGTCAGCATGCGTTGTTCTACCTCTATCGGATTTACAGCGATCCAGCATTCCCTGACGCAGATGAAGATAAAGCAAATGAGTGGCTTCAACGGGCAGCAAAAGCAAAACATCCGGAAACTATGGAAATCCTAGGTATGCCGCCATTGTGGAAATTCCAATCTGCCCATTATGATGAATTGTCTATGGATGAGATTCCTGAAGGAGAACTGACGGAAGAATTGTTGGATGACCTTGAAGAGAAACAGGAGAATCAGCTTTTTGATGAACTCCTGCCGTGGCTGATTGAAAAAGGCTACATTCAGGATTGGCCGCGTTCTGCGTTTCTGAATTACGAGGGAACGCTTTGGATCGAGGATGTCGGCTCATTTTATGATTTATCGGTTCAATATGACACATATGAGCTGGTTGAGAACCCTGATACACTCGACACAAGTAAGCTGCCGACATATTATGCCCATCTTTCACCTGAATGCACGCTGAAAGCGTCCAAAAACTGCAACTATTTTGCCATGTATTTCTGGTCTGTCGATATGCTATTCAAGCCATGCCCTAAATGCTTTCCCGAGGGGTGGGCGTATGACTATATCTTTTCATTTGCCTTTGAGGGAATGAATAAGATGCGGGTCAATTCATGGACTGAAGCCGTACCGGGAAAGTATGATCAGCCAAGGTCTATCGTGGCCTATTATGACTATGGAACAGATGAGTGCCTTTCGGTTGCAGTGCTATATTACAAGCAAGGCTATATCATCGTTTATCAGAAAGAGGGCTTTGAAATAAACGGCATCTTGGATCGCTGCGCGAATTGTGATCGAGAAGATGAACATCGTGCGAGCTGGTCAGACTTGGGAGACGGCTTGTGGCATTGTAGATGGTGCGGAACGATTACGAAAATACCGGAGGATCGGTGATTTCAAGGGTGTTCAGGGGTGTGCATCAAGGCACAAGGGTGTGCAAATAATCTGAGGGTGCGCAAAGGGTGTGCGCCGCTAACTGGCTGGCATCGACTAATGCACACCCCTTGAACACCCTCAACGAGCAATCGTTACTTGTATCATTTTATAAGTGAATCCACACCAAAGGACACCGATATTGATACAATGTCGGTGTCCTTTCTTGATTGCTTCTTTTGCATTTAAGAATTAAAAAGCATAGATATACTGCTTGTCGGTTTTCGAAAAACCATCTTCAATTAATCACTGCATTCTTTGGAAAAGGAATACTTGTTTTGCCCTTCTTTTATACGTGCAGATGTATCATTTTGACCATCCGAAGCCGGTCAGAGACGGTCATGCTGACCTTTGTAGAAAGCAAAAGGCCCTGTTGGGGGATAGCGCTGTAGTAGGATTCATCCGCTAAAACCTTTGTGGCTGCGTTAACCTTTTGGGCCAGATCTTCCGCCGAATCCACATGGAAAAACATCTGCGCATTCGCATGGCCCACCTGCCTCATATACTTCTTGCGCATCATGGACATACCGCTTTTACTCACGGCGTCAAAGACAACTTCTATCTCTCCAAATTGACGTAGCATTTGGAGCAGCCCTAGGATTTTGGCCTCCTCAAAATAGTGGAACAGTCCGCCGGCGGTGACCAGAATGGGAGCATCAGGCACATCCGTGCGGATTTGCCTGATCCAGTTTTCAGCGAAGGCATCCCCAGCGAGATAGATTTCCCGTTCCGGTTCTGGCAGCAGCTCCCGCCGGTATTTGACAACATTGGGCAGATCCACGGCATACCAGCGTGTCTTCCCATTATCGCTACGGTAATAGGCTGTTTCAAGCCCGCAGCCTAGCTGAACGATTGCCCCTTCGGGCCTGCGCTCCTGAAACGCATGAATGTAGCGGTCCATATTGGCAGAGCGGGCAGCTGAGGCCAGCAAGGTGTACTGACTCTGACGATCCTGCTTCAACAGGTCAGGCGGCAGCTTCTTTTTTAGTTCCAGCGCCTTTTGATCATATAAGATTTGCGGGAAATGCTCACTGGCATAGATTCTGCCCAGCATGGGGACAAACAGCGTATCTTCTATAATACCCAATTTTGCCATAACTATTCCTCCTGTTTTGCGGGATCGCTTCCTGCCGACGAGCAGATGGGAAAAGCCCGGCATCATCATGACAGCCCGCCGATGGGAATCGAAAGCTCCTTTCGCAATATCGATGTGTCAAATATCCCGACAGCTCATATCACGCAGCTTTTGGACAAAGGCTCCCATATTACGCCGGACAAAGGAAGCCCTTGGTAAGCGGATTAGCATGGACGGCGTGGGAAGATGCTCATCTGTCTGATTTCAGTTTCCACTGCGCACTCTCGTTTTGCAATGCCACCATCCGGCGATAAAGCCCGCCGGCGGCCATCAGCTGCGCGGGAGAACCCTGCTGGGCTACGCGTCCGTTCTCCAGCACCACGATGCGGTCTGCACCCGCCACCGTGCGCATCCGATGGGCGATGACCAGCACGGTTTTGCCTGCCAGCAGGCGGGACAGCGCACCCTGCACCTTCGTCTCGTTTTCCACATCCAGGCTGGCGGTGGCCTCGTCCAGCAGCACAATAGGCGCGTCCT
>ENA-OZAF01000334-OZAF01000334.1-human-gut-metagenome-genome-assembly--contig:-NODE-334-length-20972-cov-4.376249_pt1 | contig 20972 bp, 18 predicted proteins | sample MGYA00244207_ERZ653498 | MGnify/ENA primary metagenome ERZ653498 (study PRJEB26926, sample SAMN06165156) | human gut metagenome | biome: ENVO:00009003; feature: ENVO:2100002; material: ENVO:00002003... | reverse complement strand
GATCTACACGCGTAAGATCGTCGGCAGCGTCAGATGTGTATAAGAGACAGCCCCGATACATTGCATACTTACATACAGGGCTAGCATATCCTACCGGGAAGAACGCAAAAGGCGGTGACCCGGATGAACAGGCAGCAGAAAATCCGATTGGCGGCGGTCCTCCTGGCGGCGGCGCTTCTGGGGACGGCCGCGGGCCTGAACCTGCCGGCCCGCGTGCAGGGGAGCGGGGCGGTGGCGGCGCTGTCGGGCTGGACGGACGAGGTGACGGAAAACCTGTTTGCCGTTTCGACCGCGCCGCAGGAGACGGCTGGACCGGCGGAGACGCCCGCGCCTCCGGAGGATGCGGAGTTTGTCATCCGGCTTCTGGGCGCGGAGACGGAAACCCCGCGCAAACGCGTGCTCATCTATCACACGCACACCTACGAGGCCTACGAGCAGACGCAGGACGACCCTTACGAGGAGACGGAGAAGTGGCGCAGCGCCGACAGCGCGCACAACGTGGTGCGTGTGGGCGAGGAACTGGCCGCGCTGCTGCGCGGTCTGGGCGTGGAGGTGGTGCACGACGTGACGGCCTTCGAGCCGCCCAATCTGAGCAGCGCCTACACGCGGTCGCTGGAGATGCTTGAAGAGCGCCAGGCGGCGGGGGAGCGGTACGACCTGTATATCGACCTGCACCGCGACGCCTACGCCGAGTCGCAGACCGGCCCCAACACCGTGAATGCCGGCGGGGTGGAGGCGGCCAAGCTGATGCTGCTCATCGGCAAGGGGGAGGGGCAGACCTCCGAGGGCTTCGACCAGCGGCCCGACTGGGAGGCGAACCTGGCCATCGCCCAGGCGGTGACGGACGACCTCAACGCCCAGGTGGACGGCCTGTGCCGGGATGTGTGCATAAAAACGGGGCGCTATAACCAGCACGTGGCCGTGGGATGCGTGCTGGTGGAGGCCGGAAACAACCGCAACACCCTTGAGGAGGTGCTGGCGGCCATGCCGTACCTGGCGGACGCGATTCTCAAAGCGCTCGCGCTTTGAGACAAACAGCCCCGGAATACTTGAAAAAAAGGAGGGCAGCGGGTATAATCGGGGACGGAGGTGGAACGAGGTGGATCGTCGGCCGGTAGGCGTGTTTGACAGCGGTCTGGGCGGCATCAGCGTGCTGGGAGAGATGCTGGACGTGCTGCCGGAGGAAAACTTCGTCTATTACGGCGATACCCGCAACGTCCCCTATGGCGACAAGCGGCCCGAAGAGGTGCTCAGGCTTACGCACCTGGCGGTGGACAAGCTCATCGCCATGGACTGCAAGGCGGTGGTCATCGCCTGCAACACGGCCACCAGCGCGGCCGCCGGGCCGCTCCGGCAGGAGCTGCACATGCCGGTCATCGGCATGGAGCCGGCGCTCAAGCCCGCCTCTCTCCTGCCCGGCGACGGATATGTGGTGGTGATGGCTACGCACATGACGCTGACGCAGCCCAAGTTCCAGCGCCTGATGGAGCGCTACGGGCAAAACGCCCTGCCCGTGCCCTGTCCGGGCCTGATGGAATGCGTGGAGGCCGGCATCTTTTCCGGCCCCAGGGTGGAAAGTCTTTTGGACAGGCTCCTTTCGCCCGTGCGAGGGTTGCCGGTCAAGGCTGTGGTGCTGGGCTGCACGCATTATCCCTTTTTGCGAGGGGCGATCGCCCGCTGCTTTGCGCCGGGGACTCCGCTCATCGACGGCAACCTCGGCACCGCGCGCCAGCTGCGCCGCCGTCTGGAGGAGGAGGGCCTTTTATCCCCCGGACCGGGCGGAGCGGTGTCGTTCCACTCCTCGCAGGAGGGCGGGGAGGCGGAGGCGCGCATGCGGCGCATGCTCAGACTGTGGCAGGAAACGACGGAGCGCGTGTGAACGTTGGCCGCTTGCGCGGCGGATATTGAGGTATGCGAATGAAAAAGGTCATGCTCATCTTCGGCACCAGGCCGGAGGCCATCAAAATGTGCCCGCTGGTTTTGGAATTGGAGCGGCGCCCCGAATTTGAAACCGTGGTATGCGTCACCGGCCAGCACCGGGAAATGCTGGACCAGATTCTGCAATGCTTTGAGGTGACGCCCAAATACGACCTGTCCATCATGCGCGACAAGCAGACGCTCTTTGACGTGACGGTGAACATCCTGGAGAAGCTGCGCGATATTCTGGAAGCCGAAAAGCCCGACGTGGCGCTGGTGCATGGCGACACCTCCACCGCCTTTGTCACGGCGCTGGCGTGCTTCTATCTTCGCATTCCCGTGGGGCACGTGGAAGCGGGGCTTCGGACCTATAACCTGTATTCCCCCTTTCCGGAGGAGTTCAACCGCCAGGCGGTGGATCTCATCGCCCGGTTTTACTTTGCACCTACGGAATTGAGCCGGCAAAACCTGCTCCGGGAGGGCAAGCCCGCCGAGCGCATCCATGTGACCGGCAATACCGTCATCGACGCGCTGGACACCACCGTCAAAAGCGACTATACCCATCCGGAAATCGAGTGGGCGCGCGGCAGCCGGCTGATTCTGCTCACGGCGCACCGCCGCGAAAACCTGGGCGAGCCCATGCGGGACATGTTCGGCGCCATCCGCCGCATCGTGGACGAAACTCCCGACATCAAGGTGATCTATCCCATGCACAAGAACCCCGCGGTGCGGGAGATGGCCCGTGCCTGCTTCGGCGGGCAGGAGCGCATCCACATGATCGAGCCGCTGGACGTGCTGGACTTCCATAACCTGATGGCCCACGCCTACCTGATCATGACCGACAGCGGCGGCATCCAGGAGGAGGCCCCGGCTTTGGGCAAGCCCGTGCTGGTGATGCGCGACACCACCGAGCGCCCCGAGGGCGTGGTGGCCGGCACGCTCAAGCTGGTGGGAACGGACGAGAACACCATTTACACGGCCGTGCGCGAGCTGCTGGGCGACCCCGCCGCCTACCATGAGATGGAGCACGCCGCCAATCCCTACGGCGACGGGCACGCCAGCCGCTACATCGCGGACATTCTATCCCGCGAGCTCTAGGAGCGAAGCATGCGCATGCTGCCAAGCGCCAGGGCGCTCAACCCGCACCAGGCCAGCGTGAAGGGCAGGCAGATCTGTCCGCGAAGGTTCGCCGGCATGCGCCGGTAGTCCCAGATCTGGTGCCGGCGGTTGAAAATCAGGCCGAAGGCATATTCCACGCCCGTGATCATAAGGCCGCCCAGCAGCGCCTGCTGCCAGAGGGGACGGCCTTTTTGCATGCGGCTGACGCCGCGAAGCACGGCGAGCGAGACCCCGCCCGCCAGCGCCATGGCGGGGTGGGTGCGCCCGCGCCAGGCTAGTTCCAGCATCGGATAGGCCGCCGCGCCGGCCAGAAAGGCTGCAAGCATGAGTCATCTGTCCTTTCCCCGGAGGTTTCCCGCAAATTAGCATGTCCGCTTGTTTGCCCGCTCATGCCATGATATAATTTTGCGTTGATCCGGTAGAGATGGGGGAATGAGGCGTGGCATACACCTTTTTGGCGACGGCGGCCTTCGGGCTGGAGGGCGTGGCGGCGGGCGAATTGAAGCGCATGGGCCTTCCCGCAAAGGCGGAAAACGGCGGCGCGCGCTTTGAGGGCACGTTTCTGGACGCCTTCCGCGCCAATTTGCACCTGCGCACGGCGGACCGCGTGCTGCTGGTGCTGGCCGAGGGCGAGGCCGTCTCCTTCGAGGACCTGTTCCAGCTGGTGGGAAGTATCGCGTGGGAGCGCCTGATGCCGCGGGACGCGGCCATTCACGTCAGGGGCAAATGCGTGCGCAGCCGCCTGATGAGCGTGCGCGACTGCCAGGCCGTGAGCAAAAAGGCTATCGTGCGGCGGCTGATGGAGCAGCTGGGCGTTTCGCGCCTGCCGGAGACGGGCGCACGCTTTCCCATCGGGGTGTCGGTGGTCAACGACCGCGCGCGCATCACCCTGGACATGAGCGGCGAGGCGCTCAACCGGCGAGGCTACCGCACCTGGAACGGCGAGGCCCCCCTGCGCGAGACGTTGGCCGCTGCGCTGGTGGATTTGAGCCCCTGGCGGCCCGGCATGCCGCTCTATGACCCCTGCTGCGGCACGGGCACGCTGCTCATCGAGGCGGCCTTTAAGGCCATGGACCGCCCCGCGGGCCTTGCGCGCGCCTTCGCCTGCGAAAGCTACCCCTTCATGGACCGGGCGGGGATGGACGCCCTCAGGCGCGAAGCGCGGGAGGCCTTCCGCCCGGATGCGCCGCTTTCCATCGCCGGAAGCGACATCGACCCCGAGGCGCTTTCGCTGTGCGGGCGGCATATCCGTCAGGCGGGGCTGGAGGGACGCATCGCCGTGCGCCGGCAGGACCTCAAAACGCTCACGCTGGACGGCTCCGCCGGGGTGTTTCTGCTCAACCCGCCCTATGGCGAGCGCCTGAGCGACCGCGAAGGAGCACGCGCCCTGTATCGCGAGCTGGGCGCTATGCTCAAGCGCCATCCCGGCTGGAAGCTGTGCGCCATCTCCGCCGACCCCGGCTTTGAGCGCGCCTTCGGCCGTCGAGCGGATAAAAAGCGCAGGCTGTACAACGGGCGGCTGGAATGCGATTTCTTCATCTACCGCTGAAGCGGCCGAGATTGACTTTCCGGCGGCCGTGCGGTATCATAAATCATGGAACATGCCGCCTTTCGGGCGATTCTATACGCAAGCAAGGAGATTGAAAGCATGTCGGTTTTGAAGCAAAAGATCCTCGACCGTACCGTCACCCTGGGCGTGGTTGGACTGGGCTATGTCGGGCTTCCGCTCGCGGTGGAGAAGGCCAAGGCCGGCTTTCATGTGATCGGCTTTGACGTTCAGCCCCAGAAGGTGGATATGGTCAATCAGGGCCATAACTACATCGGCGACGTGGTGGACAGCGACCTGAAGAAGATCGTGGAAGAGGGCCTGCTGCGCGCCACCACGGACTTTGCCTCCGTGGCCTCGTGCGACTGCGTGTGCATCGCCGTACCCACGCCCCTTGACGAGCATCAGCAGCCCGACATCAGCTACGTGCGCTCCTCCGCGGAGAGCATCATGCCCCACATGCACCGAGACATGCTCGTAGTGCTGGAATCCACCACCTACCCCGGCACCACCGAGGAGATGCTCCGCCCCATTCTGGAAAAGAGCGGCCTCAAGTGCGGCGAGGACTTCTTCCTGGCCTTCTCGCCGGAGCGCGTGGACCCCGGCAACGCCATCTACAAAACCAAGAACACCCCCAAGGTCGTGGGCGGCGTGACCCCCGAATGCACCGACATCGCCGCCACGCTCTACGAAGCGGTGCTGGAGGCGCCCGTGCACCGCGTGAGCAGCCCCGCCGTGGCCGAGATGGAAAAGATTCTCGAAAATACCTACCGCAACGTCAATATCGGCCTGATCAACGAGCTGGCGATCCTGTGCAACCGCATGGGCATCAACATCTGGGAGGTTGTCGAGGCAGCCAAATCCAAGCCCTACGGCTTTCAGGCCTTCTACCCCGGCCCCGGCCTGGGCGGGCACTGCATCCCGCTGGACCCGTACTATCTGAGCTGGAAGGCCCGTGAGTTCGGCTTCCATACCTCGATGATCGAAAGCAGCATGATCATCAACGACCGCATGCCCGAATACTGCGCCCAGCGCGCCATGGGCGCGCTCAACGAGCGCAAAAAGGCCATGAACGGGGCCAAGGTGCTGGTGCTGGGCGTGGCCTACAAGCAGGATATCGACGACTACCGCGAAAGCCCGGCCCTGCGCGTGATCGAAAGCCTGCGCAAGCTCGGCGCGCAGGTCAGCTACTACGACCCCTATGTGGAGTCCTACCGCTATCAGGGGCAGGAGGAGCACCGCATCCCGGCCCTTGACAAGGCCGCGCTGGAAAGCGCCGACCTCGTCATGGTGACCACGGCGCATACCTGCGTGGATTATGACTTTGTGGCCGAGCACGCCAGCTTGATCTTTGATACCAAAAACGTCATGAAGAACGTGAAAAAGCGCGAGAATATCCGCGTTCTGTGAGCCGCGAAAGGAGAGGCCGCTTCACCATGAGGGAAAAACTGCGCTATGCGCTCATCGGCTGCGGGCGAATCGCGCCCAATCACATCGCGGCATATATGAACAATGCGGAGGACCTGGAGCTGTGCGCGGTGTGCGATCCCGTGCCCGAGCGCATGGAGGCCGTGCTTCGGCCCCTGGCGGAGGAGGACCGCGCCTGCGTGCGCCGCTATACGGACCATCGCGAGCTGCTCGCCAAGGAGGCGCCGCAGCTGTGCGCCGTGGCCACCGAAAGCGGCCTGCACGCGCAGGTGGGACTGGATGTGCTGCGCGCGGGCTCCAACGTGATTGTCGAAAAGCCGCTGGCCCTTTCGCTGGCGGACGCGCGCGCGCTGATCGGCGAGGCGGACGCGCGGGGGCTCAAGCTGTGCGCGTGCCATCAGAACCGTTTTAACAAATCCATTCAAAAGATCCGCACCGCCGTGGAGGAAGAGCGCTTCGGGCGCATGCTGCACGGCACGGTGCATGTGCGCTGGAACCGGGGCGAGGAATACTACCGTCAGGCCCCCTGGCGCGGGACCTGGGCCATGGACGGCGGCGCGCTGATGAACCAGTGCATCCACAGCATCGACCTGCTGCGCTGGATGCTGGGCGACGGCGTGACCGAGGTCATGGCCTACACCGACAACCTAAATCATCCCTACATCCAGGCCGAGGACCTCGGGCTTGCGCTGGTGCGCTTTGAAAGCGGGGCCTACGGCATCGTGGAGGGCACCACCAACGTCTATCCCCACAATCTGGAGGAGACGCTCTACCTCTTTGGCGAAAACGGCACCGTCAAAGCCGGCGGCAAGAGCGTCAACATCATCGAGGAGTGGGATTTCCGCGACGGCCGCGGCGACCCCGCCACCATCAAGATGCAGTTTGGCGAAAACCCGCCCAACGTGTACGGCTACGGCCATACGCCCCTGTACGCCGACGTGATCGCCGCCATCCGCGAGGACCGCGCGCCCTATGTGGACGGTCGTGCCGGTATGCGCGCGCTGGAACTGGTGCTGGCCATCTACCGGTCGGCGGCGGAGCACCGCCCGGTGCGTTTGCCCCTTGCGGACTGCGCCACCACCGATTTTGAGGGGAGATTTGGACGATGAGCGCGTACATTCATCCCACCGCCGTGGTGGACGAGGGCGCGGAGCTTGGCGAGGGCACGAAGGTGTGGCACTTCTGTCACATCGAGGGCACCGCGAAAGTGGGCGCGGGCTGCTCCATTGGCCAGAACGGCTATGTGGGGCAGCATGTGACCATCGGTGACGGCTGCAAGCTGCAAAACAATGTGAGCATTTATCAGGGCGTTGCGCTGGGCCGCGGGGTGTTCTGCGGACCCAGCTGCGTGTTTACCAACGATTTGACGCCCCGCGCCCTGTTTCCCAAGGGCTCTGCGCATTTCGTGCCCACCGTGGTGGAGGACGGCGCCAGCATCGGCGCCAACGCCACCGTGGTGTGCGGGCACCGCATCGGCCGCTGCGCCATGATCGGCGCGGGCGCGGTGGTCACCTGCGACGTGCCGCCCCATGCCCTCATGCTGGGCGTGCCAGCGCGGCCGCACGGCTTTGTGTGCACGTGCGGAGCGCTTCTGCGCGGCGCGCTGGTCTGCCCGGAATGCGGGCGGCGCTTCCTTCCCGACGGGGAGGGGCTGAGGGAGGCGGAATAGATGCAGTTTCATGATCTGGGCGCGCAGTATCGCGCGCTGAAAGCGGAAATCGACGCCGGCATCGCCGGCGTGCTGGAAAAGGGCCATTTCATCCTGGGCGAGCAGGTGAGCGAGCTGGAGGAAGCGCTGGCCAGCGACGTGGGGCGGCGCTTTTGCGTGACCTGCGGCAACGGCACCGACGCGCTGGTGCTCGCACTCATGCTGTGGGGCGTGGGGCCGGGCGATGCGGTGTTCGTGCCGGACTTCACCTATTTCGCCTCCGCCGGATGCGCCACCACCGTGGGCGCGGAGATGATCCCGGTGGACATCCGCCTGGACACCTTCAACATCGACCCCGATGCGCTGGAGGCCGCCATTCGCCGGGTCGAGGCCGAGGGACGGCTGAGGCCCGCGGCGGTGATTCCGGTGGACCTGTTCGGCCTGCCGGCGGACTATCCGCGCATTGCGGAAATCGCCGTGCGCCATGGGCTGCGCATCTTGGAGGACGCCGCCCAGGGCTACGGCGGGCGCATCGGCAATACGAATGCGTGTGCCTTCGGGCAGGCGGCCGCCACCTCCTTTTTCCCCGCCAAGCCGCTGGGCTGCTACGGGGACGGCGGCGCGGTCTTTGTGGACGAAGCGGAGGAGGACGCGCTGCTGCGCTCCTTGCGGGCCAACGGCAGAGGTGTTTCCGATAAGTACGACAACCAGCGCATCGGCATGAACAGCCGGCTGGACACCCTTCAGGCGGCGGTGCTTCTGCCCAAGCTGCGCGCGCTGCGCACCTATGAGCTGGACGCGCTGAACGCCGCGGCGGTCGCCTATTCGCAGGCGCTGGCAGGGTGTGTGGAGACGCCCCGTGTGCCCGATGGGTACCATAGCAGCTGGGCGCAGTACACCGTGCTGTTTGAGACCCGTGCCCGGCGCGACGGGGCGCAGCGCTTCCTCAAAGAGCGCGGCATCCCCAGCATGATCTACTATCCCCGCTGCATCCACCGGCAGACCGCCTATGCGGACCTGCCGTTTGATGAAACGCGCTATCCAAATGCCCTGGCTGCATGTGACAGGGTGCTCTCTCTGCCCATGCATCCTTACCTGACCGAAGCGGACATCGGCCGGGTAGCGGAGGCGGTGAGGGAATACTGCCGCACAGGCTGTGCCTGATGTGAATCGGAATTTGGGCGCCTCTGTCTGGGGCGCTTTTTCCTGTTCCGCTGGTCATCCGGACGGGCGGATGATATAATAGCCATGTTCTGGAGAAAAGGGGGGTGGCGGAAATGGCCGTGATCAGGCCGCTTTGCGCGCAGGACGACTTTGACGAAGTGGGAAATGTGTATGCCGAAAGCTGGAAGGCGTGTTACCGGGGCCTTCTGCCGCAGGCGTTTCTGGACAAGTTGACGCACGACCGCTGGAGCGGCATGGTACGGGCCGACCCTTCCGCGTCGCTGGGAGCATTTGAGGATGGGCGGATCGTGGGTACCGCCATGGTCAGCTATGCGCGCGAGCCGGGGCGCGAGGGCTTCGGCGAGCTGGTTAGCCTCTACCTTCGGCCGGAGGCGATGGGGCGCGGGCATGGCCGCCGGCTGATGGAAGCGGTCCTGCAAAGGCTCCGGGAGGACGGCTGCGACGGCGTGTGCCTGTGGGTGCTGGAGGGAAACCGGCAGGCCCAGGCATTTTACCGGCATATGGGGTTTCACGCTTCGGGACGGTCGCAGAAGGAGCTTTTCGGCGGCGCGGAGGTCGAGCTGGTGGAGATGCTCCTGCGCTGGGAACGCTGAAATTTTTACAAAACGGTTTTCAAAAACTTGGCGATCAGGTATAATAAAAGAACGGGATGTGTTCTTCCCACGCAAATGCACATTCGGAGGACTATGCACATGCAACGACGCGCCTTTTGCTGCCTCATTTGCCTGCTTCTGGCCCTTGCTCCCGCCGCCATGGCGGAAGGGAACTTTGTCATGGCCGGCTACGACGGGGAGGGCAGCACGCACGACTGGAACACCAACGGTTTTTTTGTCCGCATGCAGGAAAGAACGGGCCTGACCTTTACCTTTGACCAGTATACCAGCCTGGAAAAATGGCAGGAAGCCAAGGACGCCATGTTCGCGCCGGGCGGCGAGCTGCCCGACGTGCTGTTCAAGGCGGCGCTGACCACGCCCGAACTGATCCGCTATTCCGACAGCGGACAGCTCATCGACCTCGGGCCGCTGCTGGAGGAGAACGCGCCGAACCTGTGGGCGCTGCTGGAGGCACACCCCGACTGGCGGGAAGCCATCACGCTGCCCAGCGGAAAAATCGTGGCGCTGCCCGCCATTCAGGAGCTGGCCCCGCAAAACGCCATGTGGATCAACCAGACGTGGCTGGAACGGCTGGGGCTGGAGGCCCCGACGGACTGGGAGAGCCTGCGTGAGGTGCTGACGGCCTTCCGCGACCGGGACCCCAACGGCAACGGCAAGCGGGACGAGATTCCCTTCGCCTTTCTGGGCCCGTGGGAGCTGAAGTTTTTCTCCCATGCCTGGGGCGTGGCGGCCAACGACTACAACATCTACCTCGACGAGGCCGGGCAGGTGCATTACTGGCCTGCCGAGGAGAGCTTCTGGGAGATGGCGCTGGCTCTGCGCGAGTTCTATCAGGAGGGGCTGCTTGACCCCGACGGCTTCATCACGGCCGACGCGCTGCGCCGCATCACCGACGAGGACGCGGAGGCGGTCTACGGCGTGTTTTTCGCGCCGACGCCGGTGAACCTGGTGCCCTATGACATGTCCGTCGATTATGCGCTGCTGGAGCCGCTCGTCTTTGAGGAAAAACAGATCTACCGCGACCTTTGCGGCGAGGTGACGCGCGGCACGTTTGCCATCACCTCCGCCTGCGAGGACCCCGCCGCCCTGCTGGCCTGGGTGGACGTGCTCTACACCGAGGAGGGCGCCATCGCGGCCCTGGCGGGAACCGAAGGCGAGGACTACGTCGTGGGCGAGGACGGCAGCTGGACATGGAAGGGCGGCTTGGAGGCGATGACCGCTTCCACGCTCAGCGAGCTGAGCGTCTATGATACGGGCGACATGCCCTGGCTCTTCCCCGACGCCTTCTACGACCGCTACGACGAGGACAACGTGCAGCGCGTCAACGGGGAGCTTCTTAAGCTGAACGCCTGCGTGGTCGAGCCCTTCCCCGTCTATACGCTCACGGAGGAAGAAAGCGCACGCGCGCTTGAGCTGCAATCGCAGCTGGGCCCCTATGTGGACGAAACGCTGGCGCGCGTGGTGCTGGGGGAGCTGGATGCCGACGAGGCCCAGACGTTTGTGGAGGGGCTGGAGGAACGCGGTATGCAGGAGATGATTGACTTGTGGCAGAGCGTCGCCGGCCGGCTGGGCGCGTGACGCAAAGCCCCGGTAGAAGCACGCGGCTTCACATCACCAAAGAAGGATGGATGGCTTATGAACAGGTACGCGCAAATGATCAGTGAACTCAAAACCCCAGAGGTCATGAAACGTTTGACCTACCTTTACGGCCAGCGGGGGGGCATGCTGGTGGCCCAGAGCGCGCGCTATTCGCACCTGCTCAAGCGGCACGAGGAGCTCGTCGGCTACGAGGGCCCCATCGCCATGATCAGCGCGCCGGGACGCACCGAAATCAGCGGCAACCATACCGACCATAACCGGGGCAAGGTGCTGGCCGCCGCTGTCAACCTGGACACGCTGGCCGCCGTTAGCCCGCGCGCCGACAGCACGGTCAACATCTACAGCGAGGGCTATACGCCGCTTTCCCTCTCACTGGACGATTTGAGCGCGCGAGAGGATGAGAAGGGCACCACGGCGGCCCTGGTGCGCGGCGTGGCCGACGGCCTGCAGAAAGCGGGCCTGCGCGTGGGCGGCTTCGACGCGGTGATGACCTCCACCGTGCGCAGCGGGAGCGGGCTTAGCAGCTCGGCCGCGGTCGAGGTGCTGCTGTGCGCCATCTTCGACGAGCTCTATAACGACGGCAAGCTGGACTTCAAGCGCCGCGCGCAGATCTCCCAGTACGCCGAGAACGTATACTTTGGCAAGCCCAGCGGCCTGATGGATCAGATGGCCTCCAGCGCGGGCGGCCTGGTGTACATCGACTTCCAGGATGACGACCCGGAGGTGCGCGAAATCACCTACGATTTTGCCGCCAAGGGGTATGCGCTGGTGGTGGTCAACTCGGGCGGCAGCCACGACAACCTGACCGATTTCTACGCCGCCATTCCCCAGGAGATGCGCGCCGTGGCCGCCTGCTTCGGGGAAACCTACCTGCGCCGCGTGCAGCCCGAACAGTTCATGCAGACGCTGCCGCAGCTGCGCGAGCGCCTCAAGGACGTGAACGCCGACCGCGCCATCCTGCGCGCCGCGCACTACTTTGCCGAAAACCGCCGCGTGGCCGACGAGGTGTCGGCGCTGCAGGCAGACGATCTGCGCGCCTTCTTCCGACTGGTGATCGAAAGCGGCCGCAGCAGCTTCTGTTACCTGCAAAACATCTTCGCAACGCCCGACCGGCAGGAGCTGTCCCTGGCGCTGATGCTGGCCGAGAGCAAGCTGCGCGAGGATGGCGCCTGGCGCGTGCACGGCGGCGGCTTTGCCGGCACGACGCTCAACTTCGTGCCCAAGCGCGGACTGGACAGCTTTGTCAAGGAAATGGAGGCGGTGTTCGGCGCGCACAGCTGCAACGTGCTGGATATCCGTCCGGTGGGCCCCGCCTGCATCCGTCTGGGGCTGTAAGGAGGACATATGAAACGCATCTTTCTGATCGTGCTGGACAGTGTGGGCGCGGGCGCGCTTCCCGACGCCGCCGCCTACGGAGACGCGGGCGCCAACACGCTGGGCCATATCATCGAGCAGGCGCATCCGCATCTTCCCAACATGGAGGCCATGGGCCTGGGCCTCATTCCCGGCGTGGGCGGCCCCAAGCCCGTGAAGGGAGCGGGCGTATACGGCCGCGCCGCGGAGGTTTCAGCCGGCAAGGACACCACGACCGGCCATTGGGAGATCGCCGGACTTCGCCTCGACACGCCTTTTCCCACCTATCCCGACGGCTTTCCGCCCGAGGTGATGAACGCCTTTGAAGAGGCCATCGGCACAAAGACCCTGGGCAACTATCCGGCCAGCGGCACCGCCATTCTTGACGAGCTGGGCGAGGAGCACATGCGCACGGGCTATCCCATCGTGTACACCTCTGCCGACAGCGTGTTCCAGATCGCCTGCCACGAGGACATCGTGCCCCCGGAGCGGCTGTATGAGATGTGCCGCATCGCCCGCAGGATCCTCACCGGCCCGCACGCGCTGGGCCGCGTGATCGCGCGTCCCTTCGTGGGCGCGGGCAAGGGACAGTTTGCCCGCACGGGCCGCAGGCGCGACTTCTCGCTGGAGCCCATCGGTCCCACGGTGCTCAACGCCCTCAAGGATCACGGCGTGTTCACCATGGGCATCGGCAAGATCGAGGACATCTTCTGCATGAGCGGCCTGTGCGAAAGCGACCACGCCGCCGGCAACCCCGCCTGCGTGGATTCGCTGATGAAGGCCATGGCGCGCGACTTCACGGGCCTGGTGTTCGTCAACCTCGTGGACTTCGATTCCGTCTACGGCCACAGGCGCGATGTGGCGGGCTATGCGCAGGCGCTGGAGTACTTTGACGGCCGCCTGAACGAAATCAAAGCCGCCGCGCGTGAGGGAGACCTGATTCTGCTCACGGCGGATCACGGGTGCGACCCCGCGCACACCGGCACCGACCACACGCGCGAATATGTGCCGATTCTGGCCTGGTCGCCGGAGATGACGGGCCTTTGCGACATCGGAACCCGCCGCACCTACGCCGATATCGCGGCCACCGTGGCCGATCTGATGGGCGTGCCGGAGCGCTTCGGGGCCGAGTCGTTTGCGGACCAGCTGAGAAACAACCGGTAAGGAGGAGCGTTTATGGGCGAGCAGAACGCGGCGTATCTGGAACAAATCAACCGTGCGGCGGCGGCCATTGAGGCGGCGTGCGGCGGCGCGGAGATTGCGGTTATTCTGGGCAGCGGCCTGGGCGGCTATGCCGAGGCGCTGGAGGACCCTAAATTTCTGGCCTATCAGGACATCCCCGGCTTTCCCGTATCCACCGCGCCGGGCCATGCGGGCCGCTGGTGCGCGGGCACGCTGCACGGCAAGCGCGTGTGCATGATGCAGGGCCGGTTCCATGCCTACGAGGGCTATGGCCTGCGCGAGGTGACGCTGCCCGTGCGCGTGATGAAGCGCCTGGGCGTGAAAACGCTGATCGTGACCAATGCCTCCGGCGGGGTGAACATGTCCTTTGTGCCGGGCGATTTGATGCTGATGACGGATTTCATCAACTTGTCGGGCAAGAACCCGCTGACCGGCCCCAATTTGGATGAGTTCGGTCCGCGGTTCCCGGATATGACCCACGCCTACGACGTGGGCCTGCAAAAGCTGGCGCGCGAGGTGGCCGGAAAGCTGGGTATCGCGCTGCGCGAGGGCGTATACTGCTGGATGAACGGCCCCACCTACGAATCGCCCGCGGAAATCCGCATGGCGCGTATCCTGGGCGGCGACGCGGTGGGCATGTCCACCGTGCCCGAGACCATCGTGGCGCGGCACAGCGGCATGGACGTGCTGGGCCTGAGCTGCATCACCAACATGGCTGCGGGCATTCTGGATCAGCCCCTGACCCATCAGGAAGTGATGGAAACCGGCGAGCGGGTGAAGGACACCTTCCGCGCGCTGGTGGACGGCGTGATTGCCGCTCTGTGATTTTTTCCTGACGGGCGCTGTTTCGACGGCTATTTTCCTCCTTTCACGCGTATGGTATCACAGACCCTATGCGTGGAAGGAGTTTTTTGTATGAGAAAGGAGATCGCGCGGCTGTGCGCGCTGTTGCTTGCGCTGGGCTGGCTGGGCGCGCCGGCCCTGGCTGCACCGCTGGAGGCGGAGCCGCCGGTTGCGCTGACGTCGCCCAGCGCGATGCTGGTGGAAGCCGGCACGGGAACCGTCATCTTCGAGCAAAACGCCGACGAGCGCCGGCAGGCCGCCAGCGTGACCAAGCTGATGACGCTGCTCATCTGCTTTGAGGAGTTGGAGGCGGGGACCATTCATCTGGACGACCCCGTGACCGTGAGCCAGGAGGCCGCCGCGCAGATCGGGAGCCAGGCGCTTCTGGATGCGGGCGCGGTGTATACGCTGGAGGAGCTGCTGCATGCCACCATCATCGCCAGCGCCAATGATGCGGCCTGCGCCCTGGCCGAGCACATCGCGGGCACGGAGGCGGCCTTTGCTGAAATGATGAATGCCCGCGCAGCGGAGCTGGGCCTGGAAAACACGTACTATACCAACGCCACCGGCCTGCCGGACGACGCGCAGTACACCACCGCGCGCGACGTGGCCGCCCTCTCGGTGGAGATGTGCCGGCATCCGGACTATTTCACGCACGCCTCGGTGTGGATGGACACGCTCACCCATCCCAGCGGGCGCGTGACGGACCTGACCAACACCAACCGGCTGGTACGGTTTTACGAGGGCTGCGACGGGCTGAAAACCGGCAGCGCGGACGCCTCGCGCTACTGCCTGAGCGCCACGGCGGAAAAGGACGGCCTGCGGCTGATCGCCGTCGTGCTGGGTGCGGAAACGAGCCAGAAACGCTTTGACGAGGCGCGTGCCATGCTGGATTACGGCTTTGCCAACTACAAGCGCGTAACGGTGCTCACCAAGGGCGACCGGCTGGGCCAGCGCGTGCCCGTGCGGCTGGGCATGGCCGACGAGGTGGAGGCCGCCGTGGGCAGGGGCATGAGCATGCTTTTGAAGCCGGGCCAGGAGAAGCAGCTCTCGCTGGAGGTGGAGCTCCCCGCGGAGGTGCCTGCGCCCGTGCGTGCGGGCGACACACTGGGCATGATTCGCGTCAAGCTGGATGGCAACGTGATCGCGCGCCTGCCCGCCGTGGCCGCGGAGGACGTGGGCATGCCCGGCCTGCTGGAAGGCTTTTTCCGGGTGCTGGACAATTGGCGATAGAATTTTTCCCGGCACGAAAAAAGGGAAGTCCGGCGTGTTGCACCGGACTTCCCTTTTGCGCATGCTATACGATTTTCCGCAATCCCGGCACGCGGCGCATCAGCCACGCGGCGACAAGCGCTAGGGCGAACACTGCCAGCTCCCACAGCAGCGCCGCCGCGAGCGGAGGCAGCGCGCCGCACAGCGGCAGGAACAGCCGCTCCTGCGTCTGGGCGATCAACCAGTCCTGCGCGAGGTACATGCCGAAGGCGCAGCCGCCCAGCTCCGTCAGGACGCGACCATGGCGCTGCGGCCAGCGCGCGCCGCGCACGAGCGCCATCACGGAAACGGCGCTCATGGCCGTGAGCAGCGAGGGATGCATGCGGTCGTCCATGAACCAGTATTTTTCGCCGGGAGCGACGCGCCCGTATTCCACGTAGGTCAGCAGCACGCTGGCCAGGAGCGATGCGGCCAGCACCGCCCATGCCAGGCACATGCGCCCGCGCGTGGGCGTAAAGCAGCGGCGCAGCCAGTGCCCGGCAAAGAACAGACCTACATATACGGTCATCAGCGGCGCATCCAAATAGGCGGGCGGGGCGATGGCCGGCACGTAATGCGCGGCCAGCGGCCACAGGCCGTCCCAGAGAAAGCACAGGCCTGCCAGCGCGGCGATGCCGCGCCCGCTCAGGGAAGCCGCCAACCGCTGCAGGAAGGGCAGCATCACCAGCAGACCCAGGTAGAATGTGAGATACCAGAACGAATCGGTGATCTGCTGCGTCCATACCAAAGCAAGGAACGTGCCCAGGTCGGCCATACGGGGCCACAGGCCCCAGTAGACCCATGCGTCATAGAGGTAGTACGCATAGGAGAACAGAAGCAGCGCGGCCACGATGCGCGCCATGCGCCCCAGCACCTTTCGGGGGCGGTCCCGGCGGGGCAGCAGGCACGCGCCGGAGACCATCACAAACAGCGGCACCGCCATCTTGCTCACATAGTACCAGCCGACCGACAGCCACCATTGGATATCCTGCGGCGCAAGGGACTGAAACACCTTGCTGTTGGTATGGTTGACGATAACCCCGAAGGCGGCCAGCACGCGCAGCGCGTCCAGCCAGCCCTCGCGCCGGGCGTTCCCGGCCGTGGCGGAGGGGGTCATGCCTCTGCTCCGTCCGCGTGCGCGTCCAGCCAGCGGTCCAGCCGGTCGATGCTGGCGGATACCGCCTGGGGCGCGGGGCCGCCCTGCAGGGAGCGGCGCTCTACGCACGCTTCCAGCGAAATGGCATCGTACACATCCTCGTCAAAGGCGGGATGCGCGGCGCGCAGCTCCTGAAGCGACAGGTCCTCCAGCGCGCGGCCCTCGTGCACGCATTTGCCCACCAGCAAGCCGCTCACATGGTGCGCGTCGCGGAAAGGCACGCCCTTGCCCACCAGGTAATCCGCCAGGTCGGTAGCGTTGGTGAAGCCCAGCCCCGCGCTCCTGCGCATCACGTCGGCGCGGAAGGAGGTGGTGCGCAGCATCTCGGTGAAGGTGGGCAGGCATTTGCAGAGCGTGTCGTAGGCGTCGAAGAAGGCCTCTTTATCCTCCTGCATGTCCTTGTTGTAGGCCAGGGGAAGGCCCTTCATCACGGTGAGCAGGGCCGTCAGGTCGCCGTAGACACGGCCGGTTTTGCCGCGGGTCAGCTCGCAGGCGTCGGGGTTTTTCTTCTGCGGCATGATGCTGGAACCGGTGGCGAAGCCGTCGTCCATCACGGCGGTGGAAAACTCGTTGGTGCTCCAGAGGATCAGCTCCTCGCAGAAGCGGCTGAGGTGCATCATCAGAATGCTGGCCGCCGAGAGGAACGAAAGCAGGAAGTCGCGGTCGCTCACGCCGTCCAGCGCGTTGTCCGTGAGGCGGGAGAAGCCCAGCAGCTCGCGCACGCGGTCGCGGTTGAGCGGATAGGTGGTGCCCGCCAGCGCGCCGGAACCGAGGGGCATGGCGTCGGCCTCGTCATAGGCGTGCTCAAAGCGCGTCACGTCGCGCATAAACATCTGCGCGTAGGCCATCAGGTGGAACGCCAGCGTGATGGGCTGCGCCTTTTGCAGGTGCGTGTAGCCGGGCATAACGGTATTCAGGTGTTCCTTGGACAGGGAACCGAGCAGCGAAAGCAGCGAAAGCAGCATCTCCCGCACGTGCCGGCAGGCTCCGCGCGCATACATGCGCACATCCAAAGCCACCTGGTCGTTGCGGCTGCGGCCGGTGTGCAGGCGCTTGCCCGCCTCGCCGATGCGGTCGGTCAGGAGGGCTTCCACGAACATGTGCACGTCCTCCGCGCTCATGTCGATGGTCAGCGTGCCAGCGCGATAGTCGCTAAGGATTCCCCGCAGGCCCTCCACGATGCGCTCCGCGTCCTCCTGCGGGATGATGCCCTGCTCGCCCAGCATGGTCGCATGGGCGATGGAGCCGGTCACGTCGCATTCCAGCAGGCGCTGGTCAAAGGGAATTGAGGATTGAAAATCGTCCAGAAGGGCGCTGGTGGGTTTCTCGAAGCGCCCGGCCCATAGTTTAGCCATATGCAACCATCCTGTTCCCGCGCCGGGGGCGCGTTTTTCTTCTGCTTAGGCGGACACGGTTTCGGCCGAGCGGCGAAGCTCGATCTCCTGCACGTGCCTGCCGTCGGTCCTGAGCACGGTGGCGTGCCACGGGCCGCAGTCAAAGCTGTCGCCGGGCTGGGGCACGCGCTCGGTCATCTCCATCACCCAGCCGCCCACGGTGCTGGCCTCGGTCGTGCAGTCCAGCCCCAGCTTTTCAAACAGCTCTTCCGGGTCGGCGGAGCCCAGGGCGCGGCAGGTGTTGTCGTTGATGAAGCGGAAGGGCTCCTCGACCTCATCGTGCTCGTCCCAGATTTCGCCCACGAGCTCCTCCAGGATATCCTCCATCGTCACGATGCCCACGGTGCCGCCGTATTCGTCGGCCACCACGGCCATCTGCGACTGCGTGCGCTGAAGCAGGCGCAGAGTATCGCTGATCTTGGCACCCTGCGGCACATAGACGGGCTTTTTCATGATGGCGGACAGGTCAAAGTCGCCGCCCTTGCGCGCGCGGTTGTAAAAATCTTTCTGGTGGATGACGCCCACGATGTGGTCCAGCGTCTCCTCGTAGACGGGCAGGCGCGAATAGCCCGACGATTCGAACTTGTCGGCCGTCTCCTGCTTGGTGCTCCCCAGCGGGATGCCGTCCACCCGCACGCGCGGGGTGAGGATGTCGCTGACGTCCAGGTCGTGAAACTCGATGGCGCTTTTGAGCAGTTCGCTCTCGTCGGCGTTCATGCCGCCCTCCTGCTTGGCTTCCTCCACCAGGGTGAGCAGCTCGTCCTGGGTGATGGCGTGGTCGTCGTCCACGCGCAGCAGACGGCTCAAAAACTGCTTCCACTTGGTAAAGAGCCAGTTGACCGGCTTGAGCACCGTCACAAATACCCGAATCACCGGATACACCGCCATGGCGAAGCGCTCCGGCACCTCCTTGGCCAGGCTCTTGGGCGAGATCTCACCGAAGATGAGCACAAACACGGTCACAACGGCCGTGGACACGCCCACGCCCGCGCCGCCCAGCCAGCGCACGAACATCACCGTGCCCACCGAGGCCAGAGCGATGTTGACGATGTTGTTGCCTACCAGAATGGTGGAGAGCAGCTCGTCATAGCGTTCAGCTAGCGCAAGGGTGTCCGCGGCGCGCTTCTGGCCGCGGTCTGCCAGGCTTTTGAGCCGGGCGCGGTTGAGGGATGAATAGGCCGTCTCGGTGGCGGAGAAGAACGCGGAAAGCGTTATCAGCACCAGCGCCAGCAACAGTTCCGTGGTGGTTCCCTGCATGGTTTTCCTCCTTAAAATGCAGACCGAAAGCAGGCCCCCGGGCCCTCGCCGGACCGTGCGGACGCCACGCTTTCAACGATGGGGTTTTGCCAAAAAACGAAATGCAAACAGGCGGCCACGCCTATGGCCGCCCCACGGGAGTGCGGGCGCAAACCGGGCTCCCCGCGCCTTCGCGCCGGGGCCGCTTGGGTACCAGGATCGCCGTCCACGGCGATATCACACTCCTTTGGTCATTCCTTCTGGATGGGAAAGAGTGTATCACATGCGGCGCGGAATGTCAAATCCGGCACGGGGCGGCTTGAAACCCCTCCCGGAACCTGCTACAATGACAGGGCAAGGGAGGCGGAAACGATGCAGGATTTTACGGAAATGGTCAACCGGCAGCGGGCGTATTTTCTCACCCAGGCCACCAAGCCGTACGGGTTTCGCCTGGAGAAGCTGCGCGCGCTTTCAAGCTGGATCGACGCCAACGAAAGCGCCGTGTTGGAGGCGCTTGCACAGGACCTGGGCAAGTGCGCCTTTGAGGGGTATCTCACCGAGGTGGCCATGGTGCGCCAGGAGATCCGCGACGCGCTGCGCCATCTGGCCGAGTGGATGCACCCCCGGCGGGCGCGCACGGCGGTGGGACAGTTTCCGGGCCGGTGCCGCATCTACAGCGAGCCCTATGGCGTGACGCTGATCATGTCGCCGTGGAACTACCCCTTTCAGCTGACCGTGGCGCCGCTGATCGGAGCCATCGCGGCGGGAAACTGCGCGGTGGTCAAGCCCTCGGCCTATTCGGCGGCCACCTCGGCGCTGCTGCGCCGCATGGCGCAGGAGCTCTTCGCGCCGGAGCATGTGGCCGTGGTGGAGGGCGGACGTGAGGAAAACGCACGCCTGCTGGAGCAGCGGTTTGACTTCATCTTCTTCACCGGCAGCCCGCAGGTGGGGCGGCTGGTGATGGAAAAGGCGTCCGCTAACCTGACGCCGGTGAGCCTGGAGCTGGGCGGGAAAAGCCCTGTGATCGTCGATGAGACGGCGGACATCGCGCTCACGGCTCGGCGGCTGGTGTGGGGCAAGCTGCTCAACGCCGGACAGACCTGCGTGGCCCCGGACTATGTGCTGGTGCATCACAGCCGGGAGCAGGCGCTGGTGGAGGCGCTCATCGCGGAGATCCGCGCCCGGTACACCAGCGCGCCTTTAACGAATGAAGAATGGCCCCACATCATCAACCGCAAGCACTTCGACCGGCTGGTGGGGCTGCTGGGCAGCGGAGCCATCAGCCACGGCGGGCAGATCGATCCGGAGACGCTGCGCATATCGCCCACCATTTTGACCGACGTCGCATGGGACAGCCCTGTGATGCAGGAGGAGATCTTCGGGCCTATTCTGCCGGTGCTGACCTACCGCAGCCTCGACGAGGCCATCGCCCGCATCCAGGAGCGGCCCAAGCCGCTGGCCCTGTACCTGTTCTGTCTCTTATACACATCTGACGCTGCCA
>ENA-OZAF01000333-OZAF01000333.1-human-gut-metagenome-genome-assembly--contig:-NODE-333-length-21000-cov-5.545285_pt1 | contig 21000 bp, 23 predicted proteins | sample MGYA00244207_ERZ653498 | MGnify/ENA primary metagenome ERZ653498 (study PRJEB26926, sample SAMN06165156) | human gut metagenome | biome: ENVO:00009003; feature: ENVO:2100002; material: ENVO:00002003... | reverse complement strand
CCTGCATCCTGCCCCTCGTCGGCCGCGAGATACCCATCGTCTCTGACGACTACGTCGAGATGGACTTCGGCACCGGCTGCGTCAAGATGACGCCCTGCCACGACCCGAACGACTTTGAGGTTGCTCAGAGGCATGACCTCGAGTATATCCTCATACTCGACGACGACGCAAAGATCATAAACGGCGGAAAATATAACGGCATGGACCGCTACGAGGCCCGCAAGGCCATAGTGGCGGACCTCGAAGCCGAGGGCTACCTCGTGAAGGTCGAGGACTATTCCCACAACGTCGGCACCTGCTACCGCTGCCACAGCGACGTGGAGCCCATCTCCTCCGAGCAGTGGTTCGTGAAGATGGCCCCGCTCGCCAAGGAGGCCATAAGGGTCGTCGAGGACGGCGAGGTCAAGTTCGTTCCAGAGCGCTTCTCCAAGACCTATCTGAACTGGATGTACAACGTCCGCGACTGGTGCATCTCCCGCCAGCTCTGGTGGGGCCACAGGATACCCGCATGGTACTGCAAGGACTGCGGCCACGTCACCGTCTCCAAGGAGGACGCCACCGAGTGCGAGGCCTGCCACTCCAAGAACATCGAGCAGGACCCCGACGTGCTGGACACCTGGTTCTCCTCCGCGCTCTGGCCCTTCTCCACGCTCGGCTGGCCCGAGGAGACCGAGGACCTCAAGTACTTCTACCCGACGGATGTGCTCGTCACGGGCTACGACATCATCTTCTTCTGGGTCGCCCGCATGATCTTCTCCGCCTGCGAGCAGATGCACCAGATCCCCTTCCACACCGTGCTCATCCACGGCCTCATCCGCGACCCGCAGGGCAAGAAGATGTCCAAGTCCGCCGGCAACGGCGTGGACCCCATCGAGATGATAGACCGCTTCGGCGCGGACGCCCTGCGCTTCAACATCATCACCGGCAACAGCCCCGGCAACGACATGCGCTTCTACGTCGAGCGCTGCGAGGCGATGCGCAACTTCGCCAACAAGCTCTGGAACGCCAGCCGCTTCGTCATGATGAACCTCAATATCGACGACTGCGCCCTGCCGGAGAAGCTCGAGCTTGAGGACCGCTGGATACTCTCGAAGCTCAACAGCCTGCGCGGCGAGGTGCGCGACAACCTCGACCGCTACGAGCTGGGCATCGCGGCGCAAAAGATCTACGACTTCATCTGGGACAGCTACTGCGACTGGTATATAGAGCTGACGAAGCCCCGCCTGAACGGCGGCGACGAGCAGGCCAAGGAGGGCGCGGAGCGCGTGCTGCTCTATGTGCTGACCGATATCCTCAAGCTGCTGCACCCCTTCATGCCCTATATCACCGAGGAGATTTTCCAGGCCATCCCGCACGAGGGCGAAGCGCTCATCATAGCGCCCTACCCGAAGTACGACGCGGCGCTCTCCTTCCCGGAGGACGAGGCGGGTTTCGAGCTCATCATGGACGCCGTGAAGGCCGTCCGCAGCCGCAGGGCCGAGATGAACGTGCCGCCCTCCAAGCGGCCGAGGCTCATCATCTCCAGCGACAGGCCGGAGGTGTTTGAGGCGGGCAGGACCTACCTCTCCAAGCTGGCCTACGCCGGCGAGGTGGACATCGTCTCCGAGGCTCCCGCGGACACTGACGGCATGGTCTCCGTCGTCACGGGCAGCGCGAAGATGTTCATGCCCATGGCCGAGCTGGTCGACCTCGAAAAGGAGCGCGCCAGGATCGAAAAGGAGCTCGAGAAGGCCCGCGCCCAGCTTGAGGCTCAGAACAAGAAGCTCGCCAATGAGGCCTTCGTCTCCCGCGCGCCCGAGGCCGTCGTGAACGCCGAGCGCGAACGCGCGGAAAAGGCCAAGGCGCTCATAGCAAACCTCGAGGAGAGCCTGGCTAAGCTCAAATAAACAGCGCAAGAATGTCAAAGCGGTGAGCCCGACAGGCTCACCGCTTTTCATATGGCTCAGGGCAGGCGCTTGAATTCGCGCTTGCAGAAGGGACACTTGGGGTAGTCGAAGTCTATCTCCTTGCCGCAGTAAGGGCAGGTCTTTTTTGGCGTTTCGTCCTGTCCGGCCGCATCCTCTGCGAGAAAGAATTCCAGCTTGCTGCAGTCCGGGCAGACGTAGATGTCCGCATCCAGCGCCCCGGCGAAAAGATTGGGCAGGTCCCCGAGTATCCAGCCTGTCTTGCCGAGCTGGAGCCTTTCCCTCATCATGTATTGCATCTGCGCTCCACAGCGCAGGCAGCTCATATCTTTCATGGTGCCGCATCCCCCTTTTTAGGCATTGTACTATAAGCCCCGGTCGCCGCGCAAGTGCAATGATTTGTTTACAGAAAATTCATAATTAGTCCTTCGGATGATGCAAACCGGATACAAGCGGGTGCTATGCTTGGCTCAGAAAATGCGGAGGAGGAGATATTATGAAGCGTTTCCTGGTCTTTTTGCTGGTCATCTCCGTCATGCTGCTGCCCGGCTGCGGCTCTTCCAAGTCGGAGGATACCAGGACGGTCCTCACTCTCGACGGCGGCGGCCACGCCCTGCTCTCGGACGCGGTGCGCCTCTTCAACGCCTCGAACGAGGACTACCGCGTGGTCATCAGCGAGCAGGACCCCGACATCGTCGCGGACCGCTCCGCCTACGACAGCGCAGCGCTGGTTGACATAATATTATATGTGGATGCGGACATGGGCCGCGGGGACATACTGCCTTTCCTTTTGGACGGGCTCATGGAGGGCGAGGCGCTCTACTCACTGCCCATAAGCTGGGGGACGGTGAGCTTGGGCTGCTCCAAGGCGCTGCTGGACGGGCGCACGACGCTGACGGCCGAGGAGGCGCTGGAGCTGCTGGAGGCGATGGACGAGGGCGCCCTGCTCTTCCCGAGCTGGATAAGCTGCGGGGGCGCGCCCAACGAGCTGGCTGCCTATCTTCCCAGATACGGAGAGGAGGCGGACGGATACGCCGGAGAGTCCACGCTGCTGGACAGGGTAATCATATACAGCAGCGCGCAGCTGGCCGCGATGCTGACGGAGCCGGACGCGCTCTGGGACACGGGCTGTCCCGGCCTGGGGCCGGCGGCGGGATGCATTTCGCTCTCGATACTCAAGAGCTGCGAGGACGTGGAGGGCGCTTGGGAGTTCCTGAGCTTCGCCTACGGGCCGGAGGCCCGCCCGGCGCTGAGCGCCTCCGGCGAATACGAGCTGCCCGCGAGCCTCAGTTTCCTGGAGGCCCAGCTGAGTGAATTCGAGGGCGTGGACGGGGACGCCCTGGAACTGGCCCGGGAGTATGTGGGCGGGCTGAGCCTTGACGCTTGACGAGGCGGGCAAAATGAGATAAAGTATAGCCGCAGTTTGAGAAAAACACGATCCCGCGCAGTCTGCGCGTCTGAGCGCCGGGCATGACCCGGCGGGAGGAGCCGGGGGAAGGCGGTCAGAATCCGCCGCAACAGCCATTGCCGTGTGCGCCCGTGGCGCGAGCCGGAATGCCCGACGTTTCGTGAGCAGCAGACCGTCCCCGGGCGTTTGGGGGACAGGGGCAGGCAGGCGCGGCGGAAAGAGCGCGCCTCTTTGTCGCGTCCTCCCTTTTGGGAGGGCGCTTTGCCTTTTTTCAGGCGCAGATTTCGGAAAAGAGGTAGAAAAATGAAAGCGAACATCAAAAAGACGGCGGCGCTGGCGCTCGTGCTGGCGCTGGTACTCAGCCTCGCGGCCTGCGGCGCGCAGGGCTCCGGCGGCATGTGGGATTCCGCGACCTACACGAAAAACACAGAGCTCGGCGAGGGCGCTGCGACCCTGACCGTCGAGGTCACGGCGGAGGAAAAGACCGTCACCTTCACCATCCACACGGACAGCACGACGCTCCGCGAGGCCCTGGAGGAGAACGGTCTCATAGCCGGCGACGAGAGCGAATACGGCCTCTACGTCAAGACCGTGAATGGCATGACCGCCGACTACGACTCCGACGGGCTCTACTGGGCCTTCTATAAGTCCGGTGAATACCTCATGAGCGGCGTGGACACGACGGAGATCGCCGACGGCGAGCAGTACGAGCTTGTCTGCACCAAGGGCTGACGGCCGGCGGCTGGCGCTGCGGATAGCCGAGATGGCGGTATACTCCATGTTCGGCGTGATGATGTTCACGTCGAAACTGCTGATGGAGGGCCTGCCGAACATACATCTCATCGGGATGTTCACGGTGCTGCTGACGGTGGTCTACCGGAAGCGGGCGCTGTATCCCATTTATATCTTTGTGTTTCTGACGGGGGCGTATAACGGCTTTCTGCCCTGGTGGATACCGTACCTCTACATCTGGACGGTGCTCTGGGGAGTCGTGATGCTGCTGCCGCGGGAGCTGCCCAGGAAGTGGGCGGCGGTGGTGTATCCTGTGATGTGCTCACTGCACGGCCTGGCCTTTGGAACGCTCTATGCGCCGCTGCAGGCGCTGATGTACGGACTGGACTGGCGCGGGATGCTTGCCTGGATCGCCGCGGGCTTCCCCTTTGACCTCATCCAGGCAGCGGGGAATCTGGCCGTGGGCCTGCTCATCCTGCCCCTGTCCGAGCTGCTTAAAAAACTGAACCGCCGCTTCGGTCTGGAGACATGAAGAAGAGAAAGCGCCGCCCTATTTCGGGCGGCGCTTTTTGCGCGTATATGGCGCTTGTAATCGGGCGGAGGCTCTGTTATAATGTGTCTTGTTAGGAGATGATGCTGGTGAAAAAATCTCTCGGTGCGATACTCACATCCCTGCGGCGGGAGGCTGGGCTGACCCAGCCGCGCGTATCCGAGCTGCTTGCCGCCGAGGGCGTGGATATAAAGCCCGCCGGCATCAGCAAGTGGGAAAAGGACATGACCATGCCGAACGCCCTGCAATTCCTCAAGCTCTGCGAGCTCTACGGAGTCACGGACGTCATGGCCACTTTCACGGGCAGAAGGGGCGGAATGGCGGGCCTCAACGCCGAGGGGCGGAGGTTGGTCTCGGACTACATCCGCGTCCTGCTGGCGAGCGGGCTTTACGCCGAAGCGGAAGAGACAGAATGCCGCGTCCTGCCGCTCTACACCCTGGCGGCCTCGGCCGGCACGGGCCAGTTCCTGGACGGGGACGACTGCGAGCCCATAGACGCCTCCGCGGCGCCCGCAGAGGCGGACTTCGCCGTCAGGATAGCGGGAGACAGCATGGAGCCCGAGATCGAGGACGGGCAGATCGTCTGGGTCCGCCGGCGTGAGACGCTCGAGAGCGGGCGCGTGGGCATCTTCGTCGTGGGCGGCATGGCGTATTGCAAAAGACTGCACGTGGACGAAAAGGGGGCCTGCCTCGTTTCGGCAAACCCCCGGTACTCGCCAATTGAGCTGACGCCGGAGACCGAGTACAGGGTCTGCGGCGAGGTGGTAGGCTGATCAGTCCCCGGTGGCGAAGCGGCAGACGTGCCGGACGCAGCAGCTCTCGCACTTGGGGGCGCGCGCCGTGCAGACGGCGCGGCCATGCAGGACTATGCGGTGGCAGAAGTCAGAGCTCTTCTCCGGCGGGAGGACGGCGCGCAGCGCGGCCTCGATCTTCGGAGGGTCCTTCGTGTCCACGAAGCCCATGCGGTTCGAGAGCCGGATGCAGTGTGTGTCCACAACGACGGCCCCGGGAGCGCGGAAAACGTCGCCCAGGATGAGGTTTGCCGTCTTGCGGCCGACACCCGGCAGGGCCAGCAGCTCTTCCATGTTGTCCGGGACCTTCCCGCCGTGCTTTGCCAGCAGCGTCTGCGCACAGGCGACGATGTCCCGCGCTTTCGTGTGGAAGAAGCCGCAGGAGCGTATGTACTGTTCCACCTCCGCAACGTCCGCCTCGGCAAAGGACTCCAGGGTCGGGTAGCGCTCAAAGAGCGCCGGGGTTATCATATTCACGCGCTCGTCCGTGCACTGCGCGGCGAGGCGGACGGAAAAGAGCAGCTCGTAGTCTTTGCCCCAGTCCAGGGTGCAGTCCGCAAGAGGATATTCGTCCTCCAGGCGTGCGACTATCTCGGCTACCTGTTCGGGTGTTCTGATAATATCACCGCTTTCGAATCATTTACTGCATGTTAGCACATTTTCCACCATATTTCAACGTATTACGGAGGCAGACTATGCACAGACCCTTGGCAGACGAGATAAGGCCGCTCGAGCTGGACGAGGTAGTCGGGCAGAAGCATATTTTGGGTGAGGGCGGGCTGCTCCGGCGCGTCATTGAGTCCGGAGACATACCCAACATGGTGTTCTACGGCCCCTCGGGGACCGGCAAGACCACCGTCGCCAACATCATCGCCCGCAGGACGGAGCGCAGCCTCCGCAAGCTCAACGCCACGAACGCCGGCCTGGCCGATATAAAGGCCATCATCGCGGAGCTGGATACGATGCTCACCCCCGGCGGCGTCCTGCTCTACCTGGACGAGATCCAGTACTTCAACAAAAAACAGCAGCAGAGCCTGCTCGAATTCATAGAGGACGGGCGCATAACCCTCATCGCCTCGACGACGGAAAACCCATATTTCTACGTCTACAACGCCCTGCTCTCCCGCAGCACGGTGTTCGAGTTCAAATCCGTGCCCGCTGCCGAGGTGCTGCCCGCCGTTCTGAGAGCGGTTGACATAATATCAAAGCGCGAGGGCCTGGAGGCGGTGCTGGAGCCGGGCGTGGCGGAGCACATCTCGCGCAGCTGCGGCGGGGACGTGCGCAAAGCGCTCAACTCTGTGGAGCTGCTGTTTTCCGCCGCGCCGAGGCGGGATGGCAAGGTTGACATAACACTAAAGGATGCCAGGGAAGCCACGCAGAGCAGCGCGATGCGCTACGACAGGGAGGGGGACGAGCACTTCGACTCCGTCTCCGCGCTCATGAAGTCCCTGCGCGGCTCGGACCCGGACGCGGCGCTGCACTACCTGGCGCGGACTCTGGAGGCGGGGGACCTCATCGGGGCCTGCCGGCGGCTTTTGTGCTCGGCCTCGGAGGACATCGGCCTGGCCTACCCGCAGGCGGCGGCGATCGTCAAGGCCTGCGTGGACTCGGCCCTGCAGCTGGGCCTGCCGGAGGCGAGACTGCCCCTGGCCGAGGCGGCCATACTATTGGCGACTGCGCCGAAGTCGAATTCCGTGGTCATGGCCATAGACCGGGCGATAGCGGACGTGCGCGCGGGCAAGGCGGGACCGATACCGCGGGAGCTGCAGAACGTCCACGCGGACGGCACGGGCTTTGAGCGCGAGCAGGGCTACAAATACCCGCACGACTATCCTGGCCACTGGGTGGAGCAGCAATACCTGCCCGACATCCTGAAGGGCGCGCGGTACTACGAATATGGCGAGAACAAGACCGAGCAGGCCGCCAGGGCCTATTGGGAGAGAATAAAGGAGGGCCGCTGATGGACATTCAGGTCGGGGACACTCTGGTCATGAAAAAACAGCACCCCTGCGGCTCCTGCCGCTGGATGGTGCTGAGGATAGGCGCAGATTTCAAGCTGCGCTGCGAGGGCTGCGGCCGCGAGGTCATGGGCGCTCGCTCCAAGTTCGAGCGGAACGTGAAGGAGATCGTAAGGCAGGGGGAGGTCAAATAGATGTCGGTTTATGACGAGAGGCTGGAAAAGCTGCAGCGCGACGCCGCGCGGAAGAGGCGGCTCGAGTCCATGCTGGGCGAGCTGCGCGCACAGAGGTCCGAGCTGGAGGCGCGGGTGAGCGAGCTCGAGGCGATAAAGCTGCAGGAGCAGGAGGACGTGGAGAGGCTGGAATCCGGCGGGATAACGGCGCTTTTTTATTCGCTCGTAGGCAAGGGCGAGGAGAAGCTGACAGAGGAGCGGCGCGAGGCCGCGGCCGCTGCGCTCAAATACGAGTGTGCGGCGCGCGAGTTGGACTCCGTCATGTCGGACATCGCCGGCTGCGAGTCTGAGCTCGCGGGGCTCTCCGGCTGCGAGCAGGAGTATGAGGAAACACTGCAGGCCAAGTCAAGGGAGGTCAAGGCCTCCGGCGGTGCTGCGGCTGCAAAGCTGCTGGAGCTGGAGGCGCAGGCGGCGGCCTGCGTGGGCCGGAAAAAGGAGATCCTGGAGGCCATAGCCGCGGGCAGCGAGGCCCTGGTGACGGCGGAGGAGTATTGGACGACCTCGACAGCGCCGGGAGCTGGGCGACCTGGGACGTCTTTGGCGGCGGCATCATAGCTGATATCGCTAAGCACAGCCACCTGGACGAGGCGCAGTACGCAGTGGAACGGCTGCAAAGCCAGCTGCGCCGATTCAAAACAGAGCTGGCGGACGTGGGCGGCATAGGCGCGGACGTGCGCGTGAATGTGGACGGCTTCTTGCGCTTTGCGGACTACTTCTTTGACGGCATATTCGTGGACTTTGCCGTTATGGACCATATAAGCAATTCGGCCGAACAGGTACAGGCCGTCCACGCTCGTATCTCAGATGTTCTGGAACGGCTGCACGCAATGCTAAGCAGGACAGAGACAGAGCTGAACGAGACCAGGGCGCAGGCGGACGAGCTTGTGCGCAGAGCGTAAAATATGCCCGGGAGCTGTCAAAGCTCCCGGGCATTTTCTATCCGTAACACTTTTTGCAGGGCTCGTAGCCCCTGGACTCGGCCTCTTCAACGGTGACCTGAGTTGGGTTCTTCATGTTGCTGCAGCTTGGGCTGCTGTGGTACTTGGAGCCGCTCTGCGGAATCCAGACCAGGGCCTGACCCGGCTCGGCCTCCGGCGTCGGCTCCGGAGAGAGCGTCGGTTCCGGCGTTGCGGTCGGCTCCGGCGTGGGCTCTGCGGTTGGTTCCGGCGTCGCGGTAGGCTCCGGCGCAGGAGACGCGGTGATCTCGGGCGTGGCCGTGGGCTCCGAGGTCTGCGTTTTCTCCATCGAGCTGCCTATGGCGCCTATCACTACAAAGGCGACGACGAGCCAAAACCACCATCTCTTATAAAAAGGCTTTTTCATCTCCCCACCCCCCTGTTATATATTGGCACAGAAGGTGGGGAAATGCAAGCCCCGTTTGCCGCTCAGGCCGTCGCGGCGGTGATTGGGGCGCGGCGGGTCAGGAGCCAGTCGAAAAATGCGAAGGCAATGGATATGCCTGCGAGGAACACGACCAGGTTCAGCGGGGCCTCGCCGAGCCAGCGTATGAAGCTCAGCAGCCAGCCCAGGAACCCCGCGCTTGCCTTGGATGCGTTCAGCAGCAAAATTATCGCCGCATTCAGGAGCAGCAGCGCTGCCGCGCCCATGCCCAGCGATACTACCCAGCGCCAGAACTTAGAGAGGCGCCAGTATATCAGCGAGAGGAAGCTGCCCACGAACACCATCGAGCCGCACCAGAGGAAATTAAGAAGTAAGCTCCGAAGCTGCCCGGGTACGCTCGCGTCCTCGCCATAGACGAGCGCAAATATACTGTAAAAGCCTATCCTCACCGTACCCCGCAGGTAAATGCACGCCCACTCGACCAGCGTCACGCCCAGCGCCGCGACCAGCGCCGCCGCGGCATTCGCCGCAAAGCAGGCCGTGAGGCTCGTACCCCGCGAGACGCCGTTCTGGATGCCAAGGCGCAGATCCTCGCGCACTGTAGCGGCGCCTATTGCCAGTGTGAAACACGACATCGCTACAGAGAAGTTGGAAAACGCCTGACCTTGCACCTGCGCGGATACCACCAACAGCAGGGACACTATGAACGCGTTGCACAGCAGCAAGAGCGCCATAAACAACGCCACGCCCTTCATGTCGTCCTTGAACCTGTTTCTGAAAATGGGCCGGAAGTTCATCTCACATCCTCCTCATTAATCATACGCTCCGAGCCCGATACCTACTTTTTCACGCCGTGGCCGCTGTGATAGGCGCCTTGCGCGTCAGGAGCCAGTCGAAGACGGCGAAGACTATGGCCACGCCCACGAGGCATATGCACAGGTTCACCGGCGCCTCGCCCAGCCAGCGGAAGAAGCTCAGCACCCTGTCCATGAACCCGCCGACGATAAACGTCGCGTTCAGCAGCAGGATGATCGCCGCGCCCATGCCCAGCGACACCACCCAGCGCCACAGCTTGGAGAGGCGCCAGTACATCAGCGATAGGAAACTGCCCACGAACACCGCCGAGCCGCTCCACACAAAACTCAGCAGGAAGCTCCGCAGCTGCCCGGCCAGGCTCGCGTCCTCGCCGTAGATCATGGCGTAGAAGCTCACGAGCGCCGCGTTCGTCGTGTTCTGCGTCGCCACCGACAGCCATTCGACGAGCGTCACGCCCAGCGCCGCCGCCAGCGACGCCACGACATTCGCCGTAAAACAGGCCGCAAGGCTCGTGCCGCGCGACACTCCGTTCTGTATGCCCAGCCGCAGGTCCTCACGCACCGTTACAATGCCCAGGACGAACGAGAACACCGTCAGGGCTGTCGAAAAGTTTGAAATCACCCGGTCATTTATCTCCGAGACCATTATCATTATGCCGTAGATGACCAGCACCATGCACAGCAACGTAACTATCAGGAACACGCCCACGGCCTTGAGGTCGTCCTTCAGCCGGTATTTGAAAATTGGCAGGAAGTTCATTTCGCATCCTCCTCGTTCATGAGACTTATGAAGTAGTCCTGCAGGCCCATGGCGCTGACTTCGAGGCCCGCGGGGACGCGCGCGTCGGGCTCGCCCTCGACGCAGGCGGTCTTGAGCCCGCCTATGGCCGTAGTGTTCAGCACCTGCCGGCCCGCGATGTAGCCGTCCACCAGCCCGGCGGGACCGGACACAGTGTGCGCCGCGCCGGTGAGCTCCTCAGCCGAGGCGTCGCGCAGGATCTTGCCGCCCTTTATGATGACTGCATGCTCTATGAGCGGTGCGGCCTCCTGTATGAGGTGGGTGGAGAGAATGACCGTCTGTCCGCCCCCGCCGCAGTGTTCCATCAGCAGACGGTAGAACATATCGCGGTGCTGCGCGTCCAGGCCGAGCACGGGTTCGTCGAAGATGACGTAGGGCGTGCCTGCCGAGAGCGCCAGCACAAGCCGGATTATGCTTGAGTAGCCCGTCGAGAGCGCCTTCACCTTCTTGTTCATCGGCAGGCCGAACTTTTGCGCCAGCTCCATCGCCAGCTCAAGGTCAAAGCTCGGGATGAAATCCGCCGTTATCTTCAGCGCGGCCTTTACCTTCATGCTGTCCGGGAACAGGTTCTGCTCCGCCATCATGTACACCTTGCCGAGCGCCCTGTCGCGCCCCGGGGCGGATTCGCCGTCTATCAGCACCTCGCCGCAGTCGGCGTAGAGGCGGTTCGTTATTATGTTTAGCAGCGTCGTCTTGCCCGCGCCGTTCGGGCCGAGCAGGCCGTAGATCTTCCCGCCGCCGAAGGAAAGGCTGACGTCCGAGAGCGCGTGGACGCCGCCGAAACTTTTGGATACGTTTTTAAGCTCTATCGCCATCTTTATATCCTCTTTCCATCATTTTCTGAAGCTCCTCAAGCGAGAGGCCGAGCGCTCTGGCCTCCTGCGCCGTGGGCCTTGCCAGGTTTACATAAAAACTTTCGCGCCGCTTGTGCAGCAGCTTTTCCCTTGCGCCTGTGGAGACGAACATGCCCACGCCCCTCTTCTTGTAGACGAGGCCCTCCTCCACGAGCAGGTTGATGCCCTTGAGCGCCGTTGCGGGATTGATCTTCAGCGCGGCGGAGTATTCCGTGATGGAGGGTATCTGCCCCTCCTCCGGAAACGCGCCGGAGATTATCCCGTCCTCCAGCATCTCCGCAAGCTGGAGGAAGATCGGTCTGGACTCATCAAAGCCTGCCATCGGCTCACCTCCCGGTGTATCGGTTAGTTACTTGAGTAATTAACTAACTGTGGCTGCAATATAACACGCCCCCTCGACTTTGTCAAGGGGGCGTGCAAAATTTTCTCGCTGTATTCAGCTCTGTTCCGCGACGTAGGTAGAGACTCGCTCCTGTATGATCCCCGCCGCCTCGGCCGCGCCGCGTATGCCGCCGCAGACCGCCGAAGCCTCTTCAAGGATGATATCTATAACGGTCTTGTCGTACACATTCGTATACCGCACGCCGTCCAGGAAGTCATACAGGCGCTTCGCGTCCTCGTCGCTCAACTTGCCGTCCGCTTTTGCGCGGGCCACGAGTCCCTCAAAGTAGGGCCTGTACATCGGCATACTTCCGTTGCGCTCATAGTCGAGCTCCGAACTGTCATATCCGCTCAGCAGGTACTCCAGGAAATCGGCGCAGGCCTCCGGGTGCTCCGTATACGCCATGACCCCCACCGCGCCGTTCACGTTCATGACCGAGCCGTTTGCTCCGTCCGGCGTCGGCATACCCACGAAGCACAGCCTCTCGCCGACCGCTGCCTCGAATGAGGCCATTTTTGTCACGCTGCCCACATTGCACACCGTCACATATTCTGCTCCCGTCCTCAGCAGCTCCTCCGGGGGCGTGTAGCCGAGGACCGCCTCCTCCGGGTACTCCGTCATTGCTGCCGCCGTCTCCAGTATGCGTATAAAATCCGCGCTGTCGAAGCGGCACTCTCCGCTGCTCCAGTCTATGGCCTCTCTCATATAACTTGCGCCTGTCATGCGCAGGAACAGTTCCTGCGTGGCGTTGTAGAACATTTCTGCGTCCGACCCGAGCTGCGATTCTGCCTCCAGATACTCGTCCATCGTCCAGCCCTCAGCCTCTCCGAAGTTCGACGCGAGTCCCGCATATGTCTCGACCCCGAAACTGCGAGTCAGGTAGTACAGCCCGCCCGATTCCTCCAGCGCCTTCGCCATGACGACGTCAGCGGTATCCAGCAATCCCGAGAGTTCAGCAAGGAGGCCGCGGCGAATGTAGCTTTGGACCGGCAGGTTCGTTATGAGCAGCATATCAGGCCCTTCGCCCGAAGCTATGTCGGCTGTGAGCCGTATCAACGCATCCTGCACGCTCAATGTGCCGCCCAGGGTGTAGTCGATCTCCTGCACGCGGGTGCCGTCCGACTGTGTGTTGTAGCTGTCGGTAATATAGCGGAGTCCGTCACCCACCGTGCCGAGCCTGAGCGTCACGGCCTCCGCCGACGGCTCGCTCCCCTGTTCCGCCTCCTCCAGCAGCCCCGGGCCGAGTCTGTCCAGCAGAAGGATGCGTCCGTCTTCCAGCGCCTCGGCGTGGCGGAGATTGCCCACGGCGGCGCCGCAGCTCTCCCAGAGCGCCGCGGGCTCGAGCGCCCCGTCCGCACGCAGCCAGTACAGGCCCTCGGGGCGCAGGCACAGCAGCGGACATTCGGCACTGCCCGGATATGCCGCTGTTACCTGCGGCAGTCTGACGGCGGATGGTTTGCCGGCATCGAGCGCATATACATCCATCCCGTCCCCGGCGGGCAGGGTAACGTAGGCCTGCCCGTCGCCTCCCCGCACTATACCTGCGCCATCGTCAACGTCAAAGCTCCGAAGCGCCTCGCCGGCGCAGTCCAGGACCTCCACTCGCCCGCCGCGCAGCACATACAGCTCGTCACCGAGGCAGAGCATATCCTCGCAGGACAGCTCCAAACCAAGGAGCTGCTCCCCGTCGAAAGACAAGCGGCGCAGCGTCCCGCCATCGAGCAGCCAGAGGCTGTCCGCTCCGCCGCAGGCAAGGCTGATCTGGCCGGTCCCAGCCGCAAATACGACCTCCGCGCCGTTGCGCACCAGGCTGTACTCAGACGAGCCGTCCTCAGCAAAATTCATATTGACTGTATAAATATCCTCGCCGCAGGCGAAAGCGGCGCCCGTGGAGTCCGCGCCGTTATCCATGCGCACTAGTATATACGCGCCTCCGTCCCCTTCTGCGAGCGCGGCGTCCCGCACCCCGCAGCCGGATAAAAGCAACAGTGCCAGCGCAAGCACAAGCGTACAAGCAGCAGGTACACGCATTTTCAAAGCCTCCAAAGTAGTTGGTTGTCTGCCTAAAATGTAACATAATGGTATATATCCGTCAACCTTCACATTTCGACATCTGGTGCTTGCGTCTGTGGAATGAATATTGTAAAATTATATGATTTTGAAGCGAGGTGTCGGGATGTCTGAGTATATCATCCCCGCCGGTTACGGCGAGGCGGAATATGTGGATAAAAAGTCGCGGTTCATAGGCCAGGTGCAGTACGCGCGCACTGAGGCGGAGGCCATGGCCTTTGTGGAGAGCGTGCGGAAGAAGTACGCGGACGCCACGCACAACGTCTGGGCCTATGTGCTGAACTCGGGCGCGATGCGCTGGTCGGACGACGGGGAGCCGGGCGGCACCTCGGGCCAGCCGACGCTTAACGTGTTCCGCTCTGCGGGGATGTCCGACGTGTGCTGCGTGGTGACGCGCTATTTCGGAGGGATACTGCTGGGCTCGGGCGGGCTGGTGCGGGCCTACTCGAAGGCGGCGTCCATGGCCCTGGAGGCCGCTGGGCGGGCGCGGATGGCGGAGTGGAGCCTGGTGGAGGCTGACTGCGGCTACGCACAATACGAGCGAGTTCGGCGTCTGCTGTCCGACCTGGGCGCGGAGGAGGTTGAGGCCTCCTTCGGGGCGGAGGTCTCCGTCTCGGCGCTGCTGCCACTAGAGACCGCCCCGCTTTTCTGCGACAGGCTGGGCGACGTGACTGCGGGAAGCGCGAAAAGCCGCGTTGCGGGCAGCGTTTTCAGGCCGCAGAAAATTTTTTCGGAAAAATAGAGGATTTTTGAAGGATACGCAGTATATAGCGTTGAGGGAAAGGAGGCGGGAACGATGGAATGTCCGCGAGAGACAAGAGAGCGCGCAGAAGAGCTGCTCGTCTGCTCCCGGGGCGTGCTCGCCAAAGAGAGTACGGGCAGACCGAGGCCGGAGCCGGAGTGCGAGGTCCGCACCTGCTTCCAGCGGGACATTGACCGGATCATCCACTGCAAGAGCTTCCGCCGCCTCAAGCACAAGACGCAGGTTTTTCTCCAGCCGGAGGGAGACCACTACCGCACCCGGCTCACGCATACGCTGGAGGTCGCGCGGATCGCGCGGACGATATCCCGCGCCCTGCGCCTGAACGAGGACCTGACGGAGGCCATCGCGCTCGGCCACGACCTGGGCCACACGCCCTTCGGCCACGCGGGGGAGCGCGCCCTGAACGAGATCTTCCCCGGCGGCTTCCGCCACTACGAGCAGAGCCTCCGCGTCGTGGACCGGCTTGAAAAAGACGGCCGCGGCCTTAACCTCTGCAACGAGACCCGCATAGGTATACTCAACCACACGACAGGCCAGCCCCGAGGCAGCCTTGAGGCCGACGTCGTCCGCATGGCGGACCGCATCGCCTACATAAACCACGACCTGGACGACGCCGAGCGCGCCGGCCTGCTCGAGCCCGGCGAGGAGCCGCAGATCGTCCGCGAACGCATCGGTACCCGCAACAGCGAGAGGATAAATGCCATAGTCACGGACGTCGTCCGAAGCAGCGCCGAAGAACTGCGCATGTCCGAAGGCATGGCCGACGCCGTAGAGGAGTTTACCGACTTCATGTACGAATACGTGTACAAAAACCCCGTCGCCAAGGGCGAAGAGGGCAAGGTCGGGAATATCCTTTACAGCATATGGGAATATTATGTCAACCAGCCGGACAAGCTGCCGGAGGACTACCGCCTGATTGCTGCGCAGGACGGACTTGAGCGAGCGGCGACGGACTACGTCTCCGGCATGACGGACAAATATGTGATGGACGTGTATTCCGAACTGTTCATCCCCAAATCCTGGCAGGTGCGCTGAGGGGAGGCGCGGAGCTTGGCCTTTTCGCAAGATTTTTTGCAGGAGCTGGCGGAACGGAACCCCATAGAGGACGTCGTGGGCGAATATGTGGACCTCAGCAAGCGCTCAGGCCAGAACCTCTTTGGGCTCTGCCCCTTCCACAGCGAAAAGACGCCGTCGTTTTCTGTTTCGCCGTCGAAGCAGATATACCACTGTTTCGGCTGCGGCAAGGGCGGCAGCGTGATAAACTTCATAATGGAGATCGAGAATCTGAGCTTCCCGGAGGCGGTGGAGTTCCTGGCGCGGCGGGCCGGCATGGCCCTGCCCGAGCAGGAGCGGGACCTGGGCCGGCCGAAGCGGGAACGACTCTATGCTCTCAACCGGGACGCAGCGCGTTTTTTCTACGAGCAGCTCGCCAGGCCGGAGGGCGCTGCCGCCGCTGACTATATGCACAGACGCGGGATAAGCGCGGCAACGGCGCGGCGCTTTGGTCTGGGCTGCGCGCCGGACGGCTGGGAGGCGCTCGTCACGGCCATGAAACAGAAGGGATACTCGGAGCGCGAACTCTGCGAGGCCGGTCTTGCCAAGCAGGGGAGGCGCGGCGGCGTGTACGACGCCTTCCGAAATCGGCTGATGTTCCCGGTCATAGATGTGCGCGGCAACGTGGTGGCCTTTTCCGGGCGTATCCTGGGCGAGGGCGAGCCAAAATACCTCAACAGCCCCGAAACGCCCGTTTTTAGCAAAAGCCACAACCTTTTCGGGCTGAATCTGGCTAAAAAGTCCAAATCCGGGTACATTATCCTCGTCGAGGGCAATGTCGACGTGGTTTCCCTGCATCAGGCCGGCTTCGACAGCGCGGTGGCTTCGCTCGGCACCTCGCTCACACCGGAGCAGGCGCGGCTCATCTCGCGCTACAAGAGCGAGGTGGTCATAGCCTACGACGCGGATGAGGCTGGCAGAAAGGCCGCGCAGCGGGCCATCGGCATACTTGAAAAGCTGGAGCTCAAGGTCCGCGTGCTGACCGTCCGCGGAGCGAAGGACCCGGACGAGTTCATAAAGACAAAGGGCGCGGACGCCTTCCAAAACCTCCTCACCGAGAGCGAGAACCACATCGAATACAGGTTGGACGGGGTGAAGGCGAAGCACGACCTCTCCACGGACGAGGGGAAGCTGGGCTATCTCAAGGAGGCGACGGACGTTGTGTCCGAATTGCCGGACCCGGCGGCGCGCGAGGTCTATTCGCTGCGTGTGGCGTCGCTCTGCGGCGTCTCGCCCGATGCTGTAAAGGCGGAGGTTGCCAGGCTGCGCAAGCGGAAGCTGAGTTCGGCGCGCAAGCGCACGGAGCGTGAGGAGCTGCGTCCGGCGAGAATGTCCCAGCCCCTGAGCCGCGGCATCCGTTACGAGGACCCGCGCTCCGCAGCGGCGGAGGAGGGTGTCATACGCCTCCTGTATAAAGACCCGGCCTATTTCCGCGGGCTGGAGCTGGGCGAGGAGGACTTCTCCTCCAAGGAGCTCTGGCGAATATACTCCGCTCTGAAGCGCCACATTGAAAACGGCGGGGTCACTTCCCCCGCGGCGCTGAGCGGGGAGCTGTCCGCGGAAGAATTTTCGCTTTTCACAGGTGTTATTCAAAAGCCGGAGGCCGCTGCAAACGGGCAGAGGGCTCTGGCGGATTACATAGCAGTCATGCGCTCGCGCAGGGAGAAGGAGGGCAGCCTCCTGGAGATCCAGGGACGCATGCAAAAAACAAAGGGTTACGGAGGATGAGCCATGTCTGAGAATGAAAAGACCGTCAAAGCGGCGGCGCAGGAAGAGGCCGCGGAGGCAAAGGTGAAGTCGCGCAGGCGCAGTTCACACAAGGCCGAGGAGGCGCCCGCGCCGGAGGACCCGGAGCTGCTCGCCAAGCAGAAGGAGGAGAAGCTCAACGCCCTCATAGAAAAGGGCAAGAAGGCCGGCAAACTCACCTCCAAGGAACTTATGGACGTCCTCGACGATATGAACCTGGAGCCCGAGGAGCTGGACAAGTTTTACGATAAACTCGAAAACCTGGGCATCGACACTGCCGGGGAGGACATAGTCCCGCCCCTGGACGACGAGGCCCTGCCCGAGCTCGAAGAGTTGCAGGAGATAGAGGAGGTCACCGAGGAGGAGATAGCGGACACGGATTCGCTTGCGGACACCTTCTCGACGGACGACCCTGTTCGCATGTACCTCAAGGAGATCGGCAAGGTCCCGCTGCTGACCGCGGACGAGGAGCAGGAGCTGGCCCGCCGCATGGCCGAGGGCGACGAGGAGGCCAAAAGGCGCATGGCCGAGGCCAACCTCAGGCTGGTCGTCTCGATAGCCAAGCGCTATGTGGGCCGCGGCATGCTGTTCCTGGACCTCATCCAGGAGGGCAACCTGGGCCTTATCAAGGCCGTGGATAAGTTCGACTATACGAAGGGCTACAAGTTCTCGACCTACGCGACCTGGTGGATACGCCAGGCCATCACCCGTGCCATAGCGGACCAGGCCCGGACCATACGCATCCCGGTACACATGGTCGAGACGATCAACAAGGTCATCCGCGTCTCGCGCCAGCTGCTGCAGGAGCTGGGCCACGACCCCTCGGCGGAGGAAATTGCTGAGGAGATGGGAATGGCCGTGGACAAGGTCCGCGACATACTGAAGATAGCGCAGGAACCCGTCAGCCTTGAGACGCCGATAGGCGAGGAGGAGGACAGCCACCTGGGCGACTTCATCCCCGACGACGATGCGCCCGCGCCCGCCGAGGCCGCCAGCTTCACCTTGATGAAGGAGCAGCTGCTGGACGTGCTGGACACGCTCACCCCGCGTGAGGAAAAGGTGCTTCGCCTGCGCTTTGGCCTGGACGACGGCCACCAGCGCACTTTGGAGGAAGTGGGCCGCGAGTTCAAGGTGACCCGCGAGCGCATCCGCCAGATTGAAGCCAAGGCGCTGCGCAAACTGCGCCACCCCAGCCGCTCCAAAAAACTCAAGGATTACCTTGACTGACGGGTCTCATCGCCGCGCGCCCACGCTGGACGGGCGGCTTTCCGCCGCCATGGCGCTGGCGGAGGGCACGCAGGTATTTGCCGACATCGGCGCGGACCACGGCCGTTTGAGCGCGGTGCTGCTGCTGAGCGGCGCGCGGCGCGCGCTGGTGGCCGACGTAAGCGCCGCGGCGCTGGAAAAGGCCCGCGGGCGGCTTCACGCCCTGGAGCTGGACAAGCGCGCCACCTTTGCCGTGGCCGATGGGCTTGCGGCGCTGGATGCCTTGGAACAGGTCCCCGACACCGTGTTTGTGCTGGGGATGGGCGGGGAGACCATCTGCGGCATATTGCAGCGGGGATATGCGCGCCTTCAGGGCGCGGCGCTGATTCTGGGCGCGCAGACCGATTTGCCCATGGTGCGCCGCACGGTGTGCGAGGTGGGCTACCGCATCCGCCGCGAGCTGATCGCCTCGGCTGGCGGACGGGATTATGTGCTGATGCGCTGCACGCCTGCGCTGGCGGATGAAGCCGCCTACACAGAGCGCGAATGCGTGTTGGGGCCTGGGCTGCTCATGGACCCGTCCCCGGAGTGGCGGCGCGTGCTGGAGCGGCGCAGGCGGCTTTTGGAGCAGGAAATAGCGGCCATGGAACGGGCCGGATTGGACAAGGACCGGGAGCGCCTGGCCTTGAGCGGGCGCGAGCTGGCCTATGTGAGCGGGCAGCTCCGCCGCATGCAGGAGCCCGAAGCGGAAGGAGGCGGTGCGCCGTGAAGGTAAGGGATGTACTGAACTGGCTGGACGCGCTTGCGCCCTTTGACAGCGCCGAAGATTTTGACAACGTGGGGCTGCTTCTGGGCGATGCGGACGCGTCCGTTCGCGGCGTGACCTTTGGCATGGACGTGACGGAGGCGCTCGTGAACGATGCGCTGGCGCATGGGGACGAGCTGATCGTAACCCATCATCCGTTCATTTTTCATGCGCTCAAGCGCATAAACTATAACGAGCCCCAGGGGCGCACGCTTTTGAAGCTGACTGCAAACCGCCTGTGCGTGATCGCTGCCCACACCAACTGGGACAAGGCTCCCGGCGGCGTCAGCGACAGCTTGGCTCAGGCACTTGGGCTAAGGGACGTGTCCTCCCCGGATGAATTTCTCCGCCTGGGTGCGCTGCCCGCGCCGCTTTCCCCTGCGGAGCTTGGCGCATTGATTCGCCGCTCCCTGCACATTGACGCGCGGTGCTATCCGGCCTCTGATGCACCCATTGCGCGCGTTGCCGTGGCAGGCGGCGCCTATGGCGAGGGTTACGCCCTGGCCGCGGAGTGCGGCGCTCAGGCCTTTGTTGTGGGCGAGGTACGGCATCACGAGCTGCTGGATGCCTATGCCCGCGGCCTTACGGTATATGACGCGGGGCACTTCCCCACCGAGCTGCCCGGCGTGATGTCCCTGTATGAACGCTTTCTCGCAGATGCGACCCGCACCGGCTGGCCGGTCAAGGCGCACCTGCATTTTCAGCCCCCATACGCGGGCGCGCTTCTGGCCCCCTGAGGGCTTCCCCTACGAACCACAAGGAGGTACGCATGGAACAGACTGAATTGCTGTGGCAGTATCAGCAGGCCGATATGGCTGCCGACGCGTTTGAGACGGAGATCAAGCGAAACCCCAACCGCCTGGCGCTCAAAAAAAACCGTGAGTTCTTGGTGGAACAGCAGAATACCGTCAAGCGCATGGAGCAGGAAGTAGCCGAAATGGTGGACCGTGTGGATGTGATCAAGGTGGCCATCTCCCGCATGGAGGACCAGCTCTCCGCCCTGCAAAAGCGCATGGAGGCCACCCCGCCCGCCGATCTGAAGCAGGCCCAGGACATGAGCCGCGACGCGCAGAAACTTTTGTCCGATCTCACCGACTATGAGCAGGAAATGAAGCGCATCCAGAAGGACGCGTCCGACCGCGACCGCCTGGAAAAGGAAATCCGCATCAAATACGCCAAGGTCAAGGCCGAATACGACAAGCAGAAGGTAGCCTACGAAGCCGAATACAAGGAGCAAATGCGCCAGCTGGAGGAAAAGCGCGCTCAGGTTCAGGCCAAGGCCAAAGGGATTGATCCCAACCTTCTGGAAAAGTACAATGTGATAAAAAAGCACTGCATTCCCCCGGTGGCCCGCCTTTATGGCGATCAGTGCGGCGGCTGCAATATGAGCCTGCCGCAGGTTACGCTGCGCAAATTCAAAAACGACGCCAAGTACATCGAGTGTGAAAACTGCGGCCGTCTGATTATCCAATAACGTTCGCATGCATTCGGGGCCGCCGGTTCTCCGGCGGCCCCGACGCGCTTTTCTTTATGCAAAAGACCTGCTAACAAAAGTCAAGTAGAAATTTCAGATTTGGGGGGAGCGGCAAA
>ENA-OZAF01000331-OZAF01000331.1-human-gut-metagenome-genome-assembly--contig:-NODE-331-length-21157-cov-8.715904_pt1 | contig 21157 bp, 26 predicted proteins | sample MGYA00244207_ERZ653498 | MGnify/ENA primary metagenome ERZ653498 (study PRJEB26926, sample SAMN06165156) | human gut metagenome | biome: ENVO:00009003; feature: ENVO:2100002; material: ENVO:00002003... | reverse complement strand
TCTACACGCGTAAGATCGTCGGCAGCGTCAGATGTGTATAAGAGACAGTTCATAGCTTTAGCGTTTGCGATTTCAGTAGCATCGGTACTAGAAGCAATAATTGAGTCGTAGATTTCTATTTGATAATTTCTAGAAGCAAGCTTATCTGCCCTACAAGATGTGAAAAAGTTTGCAGATGTAGTTGTTGTTTCTAGTTCGCTTTCGTTGCCATTAAGGGCAACATTTAAGTATCCAGTTATAACTAGTAAAAGCACCATAGACACTAAAATAAATATTTTTTTCTTCTTACTCATTTTCTTTCCCTCCTTAAAAAATATAATTTTCATTTACTTTCCCTCCAAAACCTCTACATTTGATATGTTTACAGAAAGCACACTAGCAGTTGCATTTATTAGCGTTGTTTTAAGCTTTATGTCAGACGCCCCCGAGGCAACTATTAGCACTCCCGTAATCTTGGGTAGCAGCTCTATGGTTACTATAGGAGAAGTTACGCTTCCATCTTTCGCCATCACAATTGTTGTTTGAATAGATTCTATAGAATTTTCGCCATTTTGAGTACTGCTAGAATTTTGTTCTTCAAGGAATTTTATTTCAGGGCTAGAATCCACCATAACAAACACTTCAACATCGCCAACACCCTTTATGCAGCTTAATACATTAACAAGTCTATTCTCTAACGCCTCACAATATTCCATCGCAGTGAATTTTGTTTCATTTGAAGTTTGCTTAACTTTTGAACTACCACTGTCAAAAAAACTACTAGCAAATATAATCAAAACCACAAACATCAAAATTACCGCTATCAAAATCTTAAACTTACCATTTTTTAAAAATTCGCAAGCAGTGACCTTAGAAAACATTTTGCTTATAAAGCCATTTTTTTCCTTTTTTTCTTCCTCCATATCACTCTCCAAAAGCGGTATACTAAAATTTATGTTGCATTTGTAACCACTAGAACCGCAAAACAAAAATCACTATAAAACTTATAAATTAGCAAATTGCAGCCGTTTTTTACATAAATTTTACAATTTTTGCGTTTTTATAAGTTCACGATTAAATCATCAAGCCCACCTCCAAAAATATAGCTTATAAAAGGATAAACAATGCTAAAAAACAAAAACAGACCAAGAGTAGACATAGTAAAGCTTTTCATTCTGCCTTCAGGTAGTAAAATTCCCGCAATAGTTTCTATAATAGCGCAACAAACCACATTTAAAACAAAACCACCAAAATTCATTCAACACCCCTTTTAAACAAAATTTGAAACTGAGCAAGTTATTAAAAATATTGTTAAAAAGTACATTAGTGAAACACCTACAATTATAGCAATTAAAAGCTTAAGACTTTTCGCAATGTCATATAATAGTCCAGAAACTCTGTTGTCGCCTATAGGCTCAACCACGCCCGCAAGCAATTTAAGCCCAAGCTCTAAAATACCAATTGATACTATTGGAACAATAATAGTAGCAAGCAAAATTATAAGACTTGCAAAACCAGTTGCATTTTTAACCAGCATTCCACCAGCCTTAATAAGCTCAAAGCCATCTGAGATATAACCACCAAGCAATGGAATATAGTTTTTAATTGCATACTTAGTAGCTTTAATGCTTATACCGTCTGATGCACCAGCAGTTATTCCTTTTAAAGATAAAAAGCACATAAAAACAGCAAAAACGCAGCCTATCACCCATTTGAAAATTGAGGAAACAAACCCATTAAGTTTAGAGAGTTTTGTGTTGTTAGACAAATTCCCAATTATAGCCAATATCAAACTAAAAGAAAACAATGGCAAAAGAACATAAACAAAAAGATTTGTTATTGTTCCCGACAAAACAGAAAGCATCGGCGTGTATGCCTTAACCGACACCGTTCCACCCATAGTGGTCATAAGTGTTAAAAGTATTGGAAAAACAATATTCATTTGATTTTGTATATTACTAATTGCAGATTTAGATTTTGAAATTAAAGAGGCAGCAAGAGAAGATACAATAATAACAATAACTGAAAAGCAAATTAAATATATAATTTCAGAAACGCCCGAGAGTTTACCCGACCGAACATTATTAAACATAACGCAAAGCAGTGCTATAGTTAAGATAATAAGAAGCGGTGCAAGTATACTCTTGAAGCTTTCTTTAATACCACTTAAAAGAACATTAAATATATCACTAAGTTCTAAGGTTTCCTCGCCTCTTATCACTTTTAGCAAAAAGTCTTTAAGCGAATCTCCCCCAAATAAATCAAAGTCGCCTTGAAAACTGGCAACCATTTCTTCAAGTTCACCAAAGTCAATATCATTTAAAATATCTTCTGTTGCATTTTCTAATTCTTCCTCTACCGAAACCACATCATCCTGCTCGGCCACAGCAACACCGTTTACATTTGTAAAAAAAATCACAAAAAATAAAAGTGCAAAAATAGCGGTTATAATGTAAAATTTTATACCATATTTTCTTAAATTAACGATATTATTGAATTTAGCAATGTTTTTATTATAGGTAATGCCAACAAACATATTGCAACCTTACCCCCCATAACAATTTTGCTAGCTATAGTTTTATTGCCACTATCTTCAGCCAAATCTGCCGTGAATTCAGTTATATAGCCAATGCCAATAACTTTAAGAATTGGGGAAACAATTTCAACTTTCATGTTAGCACTATCTTGTATATATATGAAACTATCAACAATTTGCTGGCAAGAATCTATTACCAATAAAAATATTATAAGCCCCCCACACACATTGGCAAGAAGCGCAAACTCAGGCTTATATTGTTTCAAAACCAAACTAATTATTACTGTGCATATCCCAACTCCCAGTATTTTTAATAGCATAACTTATCTCCCTAGTAAAGATTAAATAAATCTTTTAGTGTGTCAAAAAGCCCGCTTACCATATTTAAAACCATTATTAAAACTATAACAAGCCCCGCAAGTGTTGATAGGGTTGCTATTTCACTTTTGCCTTGGTGCCCTAATATTTGACTAATAACAGCAGTTAGTATTCCAATTGCTGCTATTTTAAAAATAATATCAACCCCCATACCATCTCCTTATATAATTAAAATTGATATTACCACACCGATTGCTATACTTAACTTATAACACAGTGTTTCATTCTTCCTCCTATTGTTTTCTGCTTCATTAGATTTTTGAGTTAGATAATATTTTAGTGTTTCATATTTCTGTTTTTCGTTAACTACATTCCCATCTCCAATATCACTTATAAATGTATAAAGTTCTTTTTTCTCTTCTTTTTTTAAAAAATATAGGCATCCTGCATTCTCAAACTCACTTTCGCCTGCCTGCTTTATAACAACCTTTTTAACAAGAGATATGGGCCTCTCTAGTAATTTGTCTTGCCCTACACTCAAGTTTAAGAGCAATTCGCCCAGTTTGTTTTGTTTAAAATTTATGTTACTTATAAAACCATCACACATTGCAAGCATTGATTTATAGAACTTGTCTTTTAAAACGTAGCTTTTTGCTATTAAAAAACCAATATAACTAGACAAACAAACAATTCCACAACACAAAATATAAATCATCTTTCACCTAAAAATATAAACAGTTCATATTTTCATCATATATGCCTTCATAAGTTCCTGGCCCTTTTCTACAAGATAGCACAACTATTCGTTCAAAAAACTTACCACTAAACAAATTTTTAAATTCTTTTTTATCGCATATTTCAAATTGATTGTTTGCGTGAATAGTTGCAATAACTTTAACCCCTGAGCGCATTGCCCTAATGCAAGCCTCGGCATCTTCTTCGCCTATCAGTTCATCGGTTAATATAACATCGGGTTTCATAGCACGAATACCGCTAGTAAAAGCAAACAACTTACTCGCTCCCGAAACAATATCTGAATATTCGCCAACATCTAGCATTGGTTCGCCATTTAAGCACGAGCAAATTTCAAATCGCTCATCCACTATCAAGCAGTTATATATAATTTCTTGCTTAGATATTAGCCTTGCAATATCCCTTAAAAAGGTTGTTTTCCCTGCACCTGGAGGCGAAATTATAAGTGTGTTTTTAATACCGCTTGACCCCACCATAAACTTAAAACCAGTTAAAGCGCAATTTTTTACTTCGTGCGGCAACCTTATGTTTATAGAGTTAATATTTTTAATAGTTGTTGGCATAAAGTTATCACTATTAACGCTTTCTCCTGCAATCCCTATTCTAATACCACCTTTTGCAGTTATGAAGCCTTGTTTTATTTGGTTATTGAAAGCATATAAAGAATTTTCTGTTGCTCTAGCCAAAACGAACTGAAGCATTTGATTACTAGCAAATATTTTTCCGCCAACAAGCCCATCTGTTAATAAAGAAATATTTCTTCCCTGATAGTTTACAACAATTGGAGAGTTTCGCCTTAAGCGAATTTCATACACTTTATTTTTGTCTAACTTTTCAAGTGCTTTTAATAACAGCTCTGGCAAAAGTGCACCCAGCATACTGCTCGCCTCCTTTATATGTTGTTTATAAATTTTACTATTTTACTAGAGAGTTTTATGTTTTTTTCACAAAAAAAATATGCCAATATTTTGACATATTTTAAAACGAACAATATAAAAATTTTGATATGTATAACTTTTAAGTATATCTTTATTTAGTATTTTAAATTGAATTTGTTTTACTAAACCCTTGTCATATAGGTTCCAGTTCTTGTGTCTATTCTAATTCTATCGCCATTATTAACAAATAGCGGAACCTGAATAACATATCCTGTTTCAAGAGTGGCTGGTTTATAGCTAGCTTTAGAAGTATCACCTTGAATTCCTGGCTCGCACTCTACAATATTTAACTCTACAAACATAGGAGGCTCTACACTAAAAGCAACCCCCTTGTAAAATTGAATTGTACAATTCATGTTCTCTGTTATAAAGTTCAAAGCATCTTCCACCTGGTCTTTATTAAGTGGCACTTGCTCATAAGTTTCATTATCCATAAAATAATAGATGCCTGAATCATTATAAAGATACATCATCTCTTTCCTTTCAATATGAGCCTTTTCAAATTTTTCAACAGGGTTGAAAGTTTTTTCTATAACTTGCCCCGTTACAATATTTTTAAGTTTAGTTCTAACAAACGCGGCCCCTTTCCCAGGTTTAACATGCAAAAAGTCAACAACCACATATATTTTCCCATCAAGCTCGAAAGTTACACCCTTTCTTAAATCTCCAGCAGTTATCATAATATCCTCCAATAATTAGTTTCACGCTTAGTATACCACACAAAGCTTTTCAAATCAATTCATTTCTTCAAAAATATTCTTCATTTTAACAGCATCTAAAGTTTGCTTACCTCGCGATTCGCAAATAACTGTTGAATTTATATTAAGTTTCTTCAAAACTTTTGCAAGTAGTTTAAAATCTGGGCCAAAACCCTGATTATCGTCAAAAGTTAAATGTTTTAATTCTCCCTTTGGTCCAAACATTATTTTTGAAAAATGTATATGAACATTCTTATATCTATCGCCAATATATTTTTCTAGGGTTTTAAAAACATTTTCAAAGTCTTCCTCGGTTTTTAGACCACCTAAAGTGTAGGCATTTATATGCCCAAAATCTAGCGCGGGCATAATGCGCTTATCTAGCGCGCACATTTTAGCCACCTCTTCAACTGTTCCAATCTGACCATGCTTTCCCATTGTTTCAGGACAGATGTAAATATCATTAAACCCATACTCGTCTAGAATTTCAACCAATTCCTTTAGCCTTTTTAAAATCAGCTCCATAGCAACTTCGCGAGTGTTTTTTGTTAAACTACCTGGGTGAAACACCAACTTTTTTGCGCCAAGCTTTTTCATCTTTCTTAAGCTATCTATTATGTAGCCCTTAGACTTATCTGCCATCATATCATCTGGATTTGCGAAGTTTATGTAGTATGGTCCATGCACACTAACTTCTATATTTTGCTCACTAAATAGCTTTCCTAGCTTCTCGGCTTTTTCATCACTAAGTCTAATACCATTGTTAAACGAAAGCTCATAAGCATTAAGACCATGCTCAACAATCCACGAAGGCATCTCTTCACTATGTGAATGCTCTAACATGAAATCATCACAAAAACCCGATGGACCAAATTTTATCATATAATCTCCTTGTCATAAAAATAAATTTTATTCGTCATAGAACCATTTTTAGCATTTACTAAAGAAAACTCTTCGTTTAAATAGGTTGTTAAATACTCCCCGTCTTTTAGCTTGGTTTTTATGCTTTTACCATTTACCAAATTTTTAGCCTCACTTTTACTAAGCACAATTTCCTTTAAATTTAACAGCTCGTTTATCTTCAAAAGACACTTTTCTTTGTTTTGTTCAATTTCTTCTATGGTAACTGCATTATCTAGGTTAAACATTCCACTACTTGTTCGAATAATCGCTACCGTTGTTGCAACAGTTCCAAGTTTTTCGGCAATATCACGAATTATTGAGCGAACATAAGTGCCAGCCGAACAATGAATATTTATGGCAAAAACATTGTTTTGATGCCATTTTTTAGCCGATAATGAGTAAATTTGCACTTTTCTAGGTTCAAGCTTCAAGTCTATCCCGTTAAGCCCCGCCTCGTAGCCACGAACACCATCTTTCTTTCTGGCGCTAAACAAAGGTGGATATTGCAGCGTTTCTCCAATAAAACTTTTACATATATTTTGAACATCTTTTAGCAAAACCGTTTTATCAATGTTTTTTATAACTTCCCCCTCGCTGTCAAGAGTTGTTGTTAGTACGCCAAACTTTGCAAGAGCAAAATACCTTTTGTCTTTCTTCAAAAAGTAATCAAAAAGTTTTGTTGCTTTTCCAACGGCAACAGGCAATACCCCAGTTGCAAGCGGGTCTAAAGTTCCTAAATGCCCCACCTTACTTTTAGTTATATATTTTATTTTATTTACCACATACCCAGATGACACACCTGTTGGCTTTATTACATTATAAAAACCTATCACTTGCCTTCCTCAACGCGTTTTATCTCTTTTTCGCTCGCCTCAATTATTTGTTTTTTAACTTCACTTAGCGTTCCAATTATTCTACAACCAGCGGCTTTCAAGTGCCCACCACCGCCAAACTCGTTTGCAATATTATTTGCCCTATAGTCGCCTTTCGACCTAAGCGATACATAAAACAAACTTTTATCCTCTATAGCTTCTTCGCTTACCATCGCTATAACTTTTGTTGATGCCAATTTAAGACCAATATCAGTTATTCCCTCTGTTTCAATCATGGAGATGTTAAGGGTTTTAAAGTCTTGGTTTGTAAAGTAGATGAACGCAATCTTATCCTCACAGTAAAGTTCTAATCTATTATACGCTATCTTTCTTAGTTCGAAACCAGCTTTCGACATACTATTAAAAAGAGGTCCCGTTAGCTCATCCATAACAAAACCACTCTTTTTTTGCATATCGGCAAGAGCTTCAAATGTGCTAGGCATTGTGTTTGAATGAATTAAACTACCAGTGTCGGTGTATATTCCACAAATTAAAAGTTTGCAAATCTCTTTATCAAACTCTATGTTTAAAATTTTTGCAAGGTTGTATATAATTTCACAAGTTGAAGACACATTAGTATTTGCATAACTAAACTTTGCAAAATCTAAACTGCCTTGATGATGGTCTATAACAATAGTTGTTTTTATATTCTTTTTGTATTTATATTTTAGCCTTCCCAGCCTTGAATCACTATTTGCATCTAAAACCACCGCAACATCATATTGTTTACCATTGCCCGTGTTGATAGTTTTAGTGTCTTCAAACATTTTTGCGTTGTCAGGCATAACAGAGTCTATAAAAACATCCGCTTTTTTACCAAGCTTTTCTAATATTCTTTTTAATGCTAGTGAAGAACCAATTGCATCAATATCCGCTTTCATATGAGAATAAATAGAAAAACTTTTGTTGCTTTTAATAACCTCGCCAATTTTCTCTAAACTAACACGCATTCTATTCTCCCTTATTTTCTTTTGATACTTTATCAATAAGCTCCATAATATGCTGACTTTTCTCATAGGTATTGTCTAGCATGAAAACAATGTCTGGCATAGTTTTTAATCGCACCATTGAGCCAAGCTCCCTTCTTATATAACCCTTTGCCTTGTTTAGTTCATGCACAACTAAATTCTTGGTTTCTTCTGCCGAAAGCACACTTATTCCAATCTTACACATACTAAGGTCGGAAGCAGTGTTAACACTAACAACAGAGATTATAAGTCCGTCTAAATTAGGATTGTTTAGTTTATTGTTTATTATGTCTGCAACGGCCTTTTGAATTTCGCCGTTAATTCTGCTCATTCTAATATTTGCCATAAATTATCTCCTTAAAATTAAAGCTTGGCATAAGCCAAACTTTAATATTGATTTTATATTCTTTCTAAGGCATAGGTTTCCATAATGTCGCCAACCTGTATGTCTTGGAAGCCTTGAAGCGTTGCACCAAACTCAAACCCAGCGTTAACTTCTTTAACCTCAGACTTTTCTCTTTGAAGGGTTGCAACAGTGCCTTCATAAATCTGTTTACCATTTCTAGACAGTCTAACTTTACTGTTTTTAGTGATTTTACCATCCAGAACATAGCTTCCCGCAATTATACCAACTTTACTTGCTTTAAATAGAGCTCTAACCTCGGCATGGCCAGTTATAACTTCTTTATATTTAGGGGTTAGCATCTTGTCAATTTCTTTGGTTACAAAATCTATAACCTCATAGATAATCCTAAAGAATTTAATATCAACCTTATTCTTTTCAGCCATGGTTTTTGCCTTAGCATCTGGCTTAACATTAAAGCCAATAACCACTGCATGAGAAGCCTCGGCAAGCATTATATCGTTTTCGTTTATTGCACCAACACCACCATGAATGCATCTAACCTTAACCTCTTCGTTTTGAATAACTGAAAGCGATTGCTTTAAAGCCTCAACCGAGCCCTGAACATCTGCTTTGACAATAACATTATAGTCTTTAAAATTACTATCTGCAATTTTGCTAAGAAGGCTATCTAGAGAAACATCTTCGCTTTTAATCATACTTGTTCTTTGCTTGTTTGTTCTTTCAGTTAGAATTTGTTTCGAGAACTTTTCGTCTACAACATACAGCTGATCGCCAGCGTTTGGCACACTAGTTAAACCAAGAATTGCAACTGGCGTAGATGGAGTTGCCTTTTTAACATGCATACCCTTTTCATTTATCATAGCCCTAACCTTGCCAGTGGCAGTTCCCGCTACAACAACGTCACCAATATTAAGAGTTCCGTTTTGAACAAGCACGGTTGCAACAGTTCCCATGCCCTTATCAAGCCTTGCTTCAATAATACTTCCTGAAGCCTTGCGGTTTGGATTGGCACGAAGGTTTTGATACTCAGCAACAAATAACACCATTTCAAGAAGTTTGTCTACATTTTGTCCAGTTTTAGCAGAAATTGGCACCATTATGGTGTCGCCACCCCATTCTTCAGGCATAACACCTTCGGCAGCAAGTTGTTCTTTCACTCTATCAATATTCGCATTCTTTACATCAATCTTATTGATTGCAACAATCATAGGAACTTTTGCTTCCTTGATGAATTTGATAGATTCTTTGGTTTGTGGCATAACTCCGTCATCAGCCGCAACCACCAAGATTGCTATATCTGTTAGGCTAGCGCCCCTCTTTCGCATTTCGTTAAATGCAGCGTGACCAGGGGTATCAATAAAGGTTACAGTTTCGCCATTAACCTGAATTTGATATGCACCAATATGCTGAGTTATTCCGCCTGCTTCGCCTGAAATGACATTTGTTTTACGAATATAGTCAAGCAGTGATGTTTTACCATGGTCTACATGACCCATAACTGTTACAACTGCAGGACGCTTAACTAGCGATTTTTCATCATCACTATCAGCACTGTGTATATCGGCAAGTTTCTCTTCAAACGACTTTTCAACCTTTTTCTCTAGCGTTACGCCAAGTTCAGATGCAATAAGCTCGGCAGAATCAAAGTCTATATTACTATTTATGTTAACCATCATTCCAAGAAGCAAGAATTTGCTCATAATTTCAGGCACTGGTCTACCAATTTTCTCTGCAAGCATCTTAACCGTTAAGTTGTCTGTTGTTATAACAGCGTGGTCAATGCGAGGAGCAACAACTTTTTCAGTTTCTTTTTGCTTCTTAACATTTCGTTTTTTAGAGCCCATTCTCTCGCCATCATCATATAAAGTATCGTCTTCAACATAGCCCCTCATAACAAGAGCTTTTCTATTCATAGACTTCTTATCTTCTCCACCCTTGTCGAAAGTTCTCTTTTTAGACTGGCTTCCATGACTTGTTGAAGAATTAGGCTTTATAAGAGAGCTGGCATCAATCTTGTCGGCATTAGAGTATGCGTTTAGCTTTGGACCTGCCTGCCTGCCATATGGCGAAGCCCCAGCTGGCCTTTGAGAATAGCTACCACCGCTTCTGCTTTGGTTAAATCTGCCACTCTCTGCTGGCTTAGCCCTATTAAAACTATTGTCTTTATTTGATGCTTGGTTAAACTTTCTATCAGCAAAATTCCTAGATTGAGCTTGCGAACTACTTGAAGGCGCAAACCTTCTTTGTTTTTCGCTAGAAGCAAAAGCAGCTGTGTTATTACTCTTTTGTTGGCTTGCCGCACTAGAGCTTTCTTGTTTGCTTTCTGTAGGCTTGCTAGCTAGCTCTTCAGCTTTATTAGCACTTTCCACCTCTTCCTGCTTTTTGGCGCCTAATTGCTTTTGATTTAGTGAATTAGAAAGCTGGTCAAGTTTTGCTCTCAACTTTCTAACGCTCGCAGAAAGACTAGCTAGTGCATTACTTTGCATTAACTCCTGCATTTTTTTAATATTTGATAGTTGCATCTTGTTGTTTTCGCCGTTTGCCAATTTATTTCCTCCAAATTTTGCCACGCTTAAAAATTGTTTATTATTGCTTCAGCTAAAGATTTGCTTGAAATGCCAAGAACTTTAACACCGCCATTCATTAACTCAATCATGTCATCATCTGGTAATTCTTTCGCCAAAATTTTGTTTTGATAAGCAATGTTAAAACACTTTTCTTTTGCATTATCGGACAATCCGCTTGAATACAAAATTAAATATAGTTTTTTCTTCTTTAGGTTGTCTACCCCTATTAAAACTTCTCCAGATTTGATAGCAAAACCCACATAAGCTTTTATTTTAGGACTTATCATAGCTAGAAAGTTCCTCGTATATTTTATTATCTACCGTGCATTTAAATGAGCGGTTTAAAGCTTTGGTTTTAATAGCTTTATTTATGCAGTCACCATCTATGCATAAATACATACCTCTACCATTTTCTTTATAAGAATTGTCAATTTTTATTTCACCACTTTTGTTTTTAACAATTCTTACAAAAGACTTTTTATCACCCTTTTTTCTACAAACCGCACACATCCTTTCAACAATGCGTTTACCTTCCACTAAAGTTTAGCCCCCTAAATAAAATACTAATCGAAATCTACCGAACCAAAGATATTATCAATATCGTCTAAAGAGATAACCTCTTCTTCGGCAGGTTTGTTTTCTTCTTCGCTTGACGCCTTCGACTCGCTTTTAACATCAATCTTCCACCCAGTTAATTTAGCAGCAAGCCTAACATTTTGACCACTTTTACCAATTGCAAGCGACAACTTGTCGTCTGGCACTATAACCTTAGAAGACTTAGTTGCCTCGTCTATCTCTACAGAAAGAACAGTTGCTGGAGAAAGGGCACGAGCAATATACTCAAATGGGTCTTCGCTCCATATAATAATATCAACTTTTTCGCCACCAAGCTCAGAAACAACGCTGTTTACCCTAGTGCCTTTATTACCCACACAAGCACCAAGAGGGTCTATTTGAGGGTCGTCACTATATATTGCCATTTTGGTTCTGTAGCCAGCTTCACGAACAATATTCTTTATAACCACATGCCCCGAAGAAATTTCTGGAACCTCGTTTTCAAATAGCTTTTTAACAAAGCCTGGACACGACCTTGAAACAATGGCTTGAACCCCTCTTGCGGTTTCCCTTAACTTTCTAATGTATACCTTAATTCTATCGTTAATAGCATACCTTTCGCTAGGAATTTGGTCGGATGGCATTAACACGCCTTCAATTGTTGTGTTTGCAAGCTCAATATAGTAAGTATCATTTTCCTGACGGCGAATAATTCCGCTGATAATAGTGTCTACCTTTTCTTCAAGTTCGCCATAAGCCATACTTCTTTCAACTTCTCTTAGCTTTTGAGTTACAACCTGCTTAGCAGTTCCAGCAGCAATTCTTCCAAAGTCTTTTGGGGTTATTTCTTCCCCAACCTGGTCGCCCTCTTTGTAAGATTTCTTTATCTGTTTAGCTTCTTCTAGGCTGATTTCAGTGTTTGGATCTTCAACAACCTCTTTTACTGTTTTATACGCAATAACTTTTATTGTGTTTTTCTCTGGGTTAAGCTTAACCGATACTGCTTTTGCCTCGCCAAAGTTTTTCTTATAAGCCGCCACCAATGCCGACTCTAAAGTTTCAATAAAAAACTCTTTTTTGATACCTTTTTGTTTTTCAAGCTCGTCAAGAGCAAGAAAGAAATCTTTGTTAATCATCTTTAATCTCCTTAAAATCTATATACTTAGTGGCCTTAGAAATTAAATCTCGGTTAATTTGCATTTCTTTGCCCTTCAAAGTAACAATAACTATATTTTCACTATCAACCTTTTTAAGTTCTCCCACAAACTTTTTAGAAAGCCCAATTTTTTTGAAAAGGTTTATCTCTAAAACCTCACCAATGTTTCTCTCAAAATCTCTATCGGTTTTTAACTCTCTATCAAGCCCTGGAGATGAAACATTTAATGTGTATGACTGCCCATTTGTTGGGTCAAGTTCGTCTAAAGGTTCATCAATAGCGTTATGAAGTTTCTCACAGTCATCAATGGTAACCCCACCCTTTTTATCAATATAAATTGTTAAGTTCATACCGTCGCTTTTTTTCTCATAAGCAACTTCAACAATTTCTAGCCCAAAACTATTTGCAATAGGGGTTACAAGGTCTTCAACCTGTTTTTTTATATTTGCCACAATTTCCTCCTTTTTTATTCTTGCGCGTTTAAACAAAATTTTAGGAGTGGCTCTTGCCACTCCCAAAGAAACGCTATAACTATTTGTATTATACAATTATATTAACCGTTTTGCAAGTATTTATGCGAAAAAATTTTTGCGAGTTTAATCAATTTGCATGGTTTCACTCAGCCTAAACAGCACTTCAGCTGTTGCAATAGTGTCAAACACAGCCCTATGGGCATTATCAAGCGTAACGTTAAGTTTGGCAGCCACCGTGCCAAGCTTATAATTTTTAATTCCACGAACGCCTTTTTGCGCAAGCTTATAAACATCTATAACAGGGTTATCGAAATTATAACCACTTTTTCTTCCAAAATGGTTTAAAAAAATGCAGTCAAACCCAACTATATTATAACCAGAAAGATAACAGTTTCTTGTGAATTTATAAAAGTCCGCTAAAACTTCATCATAAGTTGGGGCTCCCTTAACATCCGCATCTGTGATTCCATGAACCGCTGTAGATTTTTCTGGAATGTGCATCTTAGGGTCTACAAAACTCATAAACCTTTCTACAATTTTCCCCTTAACAACTTTAACTGCACCAATTTCAATAATTTTGTCGCTTCCGTTAAGAGCAAGCCCTGTGGTTTCAAAGTCGAAAACAACAATGTCGTGATTTAGCAAAAATTCATTGGTTTGCTTTTGCTCACTTGTAAATAAGTCCACCTGGGAATAATACTCAACAGGCTCTGGAAAAACATATCTATAGTTTTTAGGTTCTTCTTTAAAAATAATCTCTTCTTTAAAAGACGAGGGCAACACGCACCTACTTATATTTTTAACCTTTAAATCTAATTCACCATTGTACTTGCTCTCTTCAAGCTGTCCTGAAACAATAACGGTGTCTTTGCTTGCAAGCTTTTCCACATTTTCGTAGTTTTGTTTGCTAGCAAAAAACACGCACGACATTTTTCCCGTGAAGTCCTCGATAGTAAATTTGAAAAACTTTTTATCTTTGCCTTCCTCTTCACTCTTACTGTTCTCAATCTCACTATCTTTGATTTCCTGCTTTTTTTCTTCGTCTTGGTTTTTATTCTTCCCTCTTTTCGACTTATACGAAAACTCTTTTATAAAAAGTATTTTCCCGCATAAAACAACGTTTTCTTCAGGCTTGGTTTTATCTTTAATATAATAAGCAAGGTTCTCTGTTAAATTACCAACAATGGGCTCAACCTCACTCACCTCGATAAACCTATCAGCAGGCTCAGATATAAAGCATGAATAGTCGATTTCATCTTCAAAAGGTAGTTGGTCACCATTGGCGTTTTCGTTTATCTCAAACTTAACAACAATATCTTGATAGAAATCTTCTTTAAATTTGTTTTCAAGTTCTTCAGCAATTTGCTTTTTATTAACATATTCCAAAACTTGATTTTCAACACTAATAATAACAGCCTTTTGCTTATCATCACTTATAGTGTTTTTAATAACAAATTTTATTGAAGGATGATTTTCTTTAAGATATTTTGTGGCATAGTTTACTACGGCCTCTTTAGATACGAAATTTTTTACAAATTTGATTTCATATGTAAAGCCTTCGGGCAACATTTGTTTTACAAACTCTTCACATTCTTTTCTATCACTTTGTGACAAAATAACTCCATCACTATAGAAAAACTCAACACAGCAAATACCGCTCTTTTTATCAAGAGTGGCACCTTTCAGCTTAAAGCCGAATTTGTTTAATGTTTTATTGTTTAACTCTTGTTCAATATTCGTGTTTTCCATTTTTCTTCCTATGAAAGTGTAAATCGCAAATGTGAAAAAGCGTGACCTGGGCATAAGTTGCCCTAAGTTTAAGTGCCTAGGCTTATTACAATTTAACTTTATGCACGGGGGTTTACTTAAATGTAAATCCCCTGCCAAGCCAGTTTGGTGGGCAAAGTTAATCGTGCGAAATATGCCCTTGTTTTTAATCTTTGTTCTTCTATTATATCTTCCTATGCTCGCACTTCAGCCCTTTAAGGGCATAGTTTGCGTGAGTAACGAGGCGCTCTAAACTGGTCGAGGCACGGGGGTTTACTTAAATGTAAATCCCCTGTCTTGCCAGTTTGGAGCAACATAGTTAATCGCGCGAAATATGCCCTTAAAGAATGAAAAAGTGGTAAACATCTAAAAACACCACAAACCCCAGCAGCACAAATAAGCCCACGGTATGGATGATATTTTCAATTTTTCTAGGTACAGGTTTTCTAAATATCCACTCTATAAGAACAAACACGCACCGTGCACCATCAAGGGCTGGAATTGGCAAGATGTTAAACAGTGCCAAATTCATGCTAAGCATTGGCAAAAGCAGCAAGAACGATGTAAACCCTATCTGCGAAATTTCAGCAATTTGAGAAATAGCAGTAACAGTTCCGCCAAGCTCTGAAATAGCAGTAGAGCCAGTAAATAAACCGCCAAGAGCCGACAAGATTAACCCACAAATATAAAAGCAGAAAGGCCAAGCTTTTAATAAAGCTTCAAAGAAACCATAGTGAGCCTGGGTGTTATAATAGATAAAACCTATGCTTTCGTTTGGAGTAGATAGTGTGATGCCAGCAAGTTCTATAAGCTCGTCATCAGTATACACCGTTCCATCTGCCTTATAAAAAATGCCATTGTGAGTAAATTTTTCATACTCGCCAGTTTCTTCGTTAAGGGTTGGCACTATTTGCATGATGTAGTTTTCAAACTCTTCTACGCTCCACGCATTTGTTCCGCCAACATCGAAGATTGCGTTTTCAATATTTGCAGAATTTGAAACAAAGAAGAAAGCCTTGGTTAAATATTTTTGTACATTCTCAACCGTAACAATCTCGCCGCCACGATTAACAGTTATCGTTATATTTTCGCCCATTTCAATTTTACTTGTAAGGTCTGCCATAGAGCGGTATATTTCAATGCTTTCCCCATTTATATGAGTTATAATATCGCCCTTTTTTAATATGCCGTTATTGGGGTTGTTTGGAGAAAAGCCAGCTATGCATGGCTGAGCATAGCCGTTAACCATTAAAAATATTACAGCCGTTATAATTCCAAAAATAAAGTTAAATAGCACACCAGAAACTAGCACTAATAACCTTTTCCATGGTTTTTGATTGTTGAAAGCGTCTTTACTTGGATTGTCCTCATCCTCGCCCTCAAACGCACAAAAGCCACCAAGAGGAAGCAAACGGATAGAAAAAACCTCTCCTGTTTTCTTATTCACCCTTTTATAAATCTTGGGACCAAAACCAATAGCAAACTCATTTATTTTAAACCCAAATATTTTACCCGCAGTGTAGTGCCCAAATTCATGCACTGTTATTAGCACCATAAGCACCACAAGAGCCAACAAAATGTAAAGAAAATTAACCATAAAAACCGCCTTTAAATAAGTAGAAATAAAGCAAACAGCGTGTAAACTAGCGTTCCTGTAAACATAAGACCATCTACCCTATCCATAAATCCGCCATGCCCTGGAAAAATTGCGCCAAAGTCTTTAATTCCAACTTTCCTTTTGTACGCCGATGCCACTAGGTCGCCAAACTGAGTAAGGAATGTTCCAACCACTCCTAGTAAAACAAACAGGGCAATTCCCTCGCCAGTAGACAACTGTGCAAAGTTAGAGCCTAGCAAGCCATAGTGAACAAACGCCAAATACGCAAGTCCTGATGCTAGCATACCACCAAGAGCACCAAATATCATCCCCGACACACTCTTTTTAGGCGAAATTTCAGGAGCCATTTTTGGACCTTTTAACATAACGCCAAACAAATATGCAAAAACATCTGTAAACATTGTTATAGCAAATGTAAGTATTATTCCCACATAACCAAGATTTAGTCCAAAGTGATTTATTCCAATAAGAAAACCAAGAAGAGTTGTTGGGTACAAGATGATGTCCATAGTGTTTCTAGTTTCTTGAAGCAAGCTTTTGTTTAATTCAACCTCGTCAGAAATAGTGTCGCCATTTTTTCTTATTATTGCATTAACTATAAGTTCTTTTGCCATCAAAACAACAAAGCAGAGCAAAGCAAGTGATAGTTGCAAAAGCAAACTCATAACCAAACTAGTTGAGAAAATATAGATGCACGCCAGCCCTGCTGGGTATAAAAACAATATAACTTTTTCTATCTTTTTATTTGAAAACTTGCAAGCCAAAGTCATTTCCACAATGCTTCCATAGATTAAAATTAAAGCAAAAGCATCAAAAAAGTATATGGAAACTTCTCTTAAAGCTATAAAGCCTGCAGTAAATAAAAGTATAAAAAAACCCGTGATTGTGCGTTTTAACATCGTTTTTTCTCCTATTCTTGGTAAAATTTGCGTTTTTTAAATCTTACCAAATCTTCTTTTGCGTTTTTGGTATGCCTCTATACACTCGTCTACAACATTCTCGTCAAAATCAGGCCAATACTTAGATGGAAAGTAAAATTCGCTGTAAGCCGCCTGATAAAGCATAAAGTTTGAAAGACGCTGTTCCCCACTTGCACGAACTATTAAGTCGGGGTCTGGAATACCAGCAGTGTAAAGATACTTTTCAAAAGTTTCTTCTGTTACAACCTCAACGCCATCTTTTATTAAGTTGTTTACAGCTGAAACAATCTCATGCCTCCCGCCATAAGCAAAGCCAAAATTTAAAATATGCGATTTGCAATCTTTAGTTTGATTGGTAATGCTAATCATTTGCTCCTGAATATCGCTAGGAAGCATGCTAAGGTCGCCCATTAAATGAAATCTAGCATCACGCTTAATTAAAGACAAACCAATATCTTTCATCGACCTAAACAAGTTAAAAATATATTCAACCTCTTCTTTTGGTCTGTTAAAGTTCTCGGTTGAAAAACAGTACAAAGATACCGTTTCAACACCCCTTTCAAAACACCTATCAAGAACTCTTTTTATTGTTTCTCTTCCAGCTTTATGCCCTTCAAAACGAGGCAAGCCACGCTCAGTAGCCCACCTGCCATTACCATCTGCAATAAAGGCAATATGCTTTGGTATGTTTTCATTATTTAATTCTTTAGCTTTGTTTTTCTTTCTAAACCACGCCATGTTTTCTACCTCAAATACTTATTAAAAAGTCGCCAGCAATAATCACCACTTCATTGCCAGCACTTTTTTCAATTTTTATAACAAGCTCATCACTTGTCTTTATCTTTGGTTTAGAACACTTAAAAACTTTAACAACAAAACCTTCTTTTTCGAGTTTTGATTTAACTAAATCTAGAGGCTCTCCTATAAGTGCATCAAAATTTTCCACTAAACTTGCATTATTTCCTTTTCTTTTTCATCCATCAGCGCATCAATTTTAGCAATGCAAGAGTCTAGAGTTTTTTGAACATCTTTCTCGTAAACTCCCATTAAGTCTTCAGAAATAGTCCCATCTTTTTTAAGTTTTTTAAGTTCATCAAGAGCATCACGCCTAGCGTTTCTGCAAATAACTTTTGTTTCCTCTGCTATCTTTCTAGTGCTTTTAACAAGCTCTTTTCTTCTATCCTCTGTTAACGCTGGGAAAGTTAGCCTTATAACTCTTCCATCGTCTGATGGGTTTAACCCAAGATCGGACGCAGAAATTGCTTTGTTTATTTCTTTAACAAGCGAAATGTCCCAAGGGGCAATCACAAGCATTCTAGCATCTTGAACAGATATGTTTGAAACGTGAGCAAGTGGAGTTTGGGTTCCATAGTAATCAACAGTTATCTTGTCTAAAACATGGGGATTCGCTCTGCCCGCCCTGATTGACAAAAGCTCATTTTTAAAGTGCGAAATAGCCTTATCATTTTTTTCTTCAAACTCTAAAAAAATCTCGTCTATAATTTCATTCTCTTCAGCCATAAAATTCTCCTTTAGAATATTACTATAATATTTTACTAGATTTGCGTGTTTTAAGCAATTAAAATAAAGAAGAATTTTAGATATTGGTGCCTAATTCCATACAATATATATATTGCACACCAAATATAATTTATGTTTACCACACAACAGCAAATAAAAAGGACTAAATTAAAAGCCCTTCTGTTAAATGAAAATATATTTATAAAATATCCAAATTTTCTCTATTGAAAAGTTCGTCATTAAAAAATTCTTGAAGCGTCATTCCAAAGCCATCCGAAATCAAAATAATCGTGTCTAATTTCACAGTTTTATATCTTTCTGAAAGAATTGAACGAAGTGTTTCCTCACTCATTGCAATTTTCTTACATAAGGCATACTGCGTCATATGGTTTTTAATCAGTAAATTAGATATTCTTAAAGCAACTGCTTTTTGTGTTGTCATAATGATACTCCCTATTATTTAGAGTTTATCAATATTATTTTCTAAATTTACCGTGTGTAAACACGCTATTTGTTTGACAAGTTATTCAATATAAGCTAAAGTTTATATAACAATTAAAAATATTTTATAACTTTCACCAAGTGTGTGAATTGAGGAGCCGATTATGAATGCATGTAGTTTTTTTGGACATAGAGATTTCTTGGCAGACGAAGAAACCACAAAAAAATTAAAGGAAACAATAACAGATTTAATAATAAATAAAAACATTACAAACTTCTACATAGGAGCAAGAGGTATGTTCGACTCTTTTTGTTTGCAATGCTTAAAAGAACTGAAAAAAAGTTTCCCACAAATAAAAATAATTTTAATTGCCGAGAATTTAGCCAAGATTTCTAATGAGGTTGAAAAAACTCACATTGAAAGAACTTACGACGAAGTTATCTACCCATCACTTGAAAATTGCCTACCTAGGTATATTATTTCTCACAAAAATGAGTGGATAATTAACAATAGCAACTTTATTATTTTCTATGTTAATTATTCTTGGGGCGGAGCTTCAAAATTTTTAGATATGGCTCGCAAAAAACACAAAGATTATATAAATCTTGGAAGAAGAAAATTGTAATTATTTTTTAAAATAAAAAAATTAGGCCAATAATGAAGTGAACCCCGTAGGGGTCACTCAAAATAAAAAAGGACTTAGGGAGAAATTTTAGATTTCTTCCTATTTTTTAATCTCTTTGTATTGTAAAATTCTATCCAATCTTCAACTAACGCTTGATATTCTTCTATACTTTTGATATCATTATTATACAAAGTTTCTTTTTTGAGAATCCCATGAAAACTCTCCATTGGAGAGTCATCTATTGGAGTACCTTTTCTAGACATAGATATTTGTATTCCATTGGATTCGCAAATGGCTTTGTATTCGTAAGATGTGTATTGGAAACCTTGGTCACTGTGAATGATGGTTCCTTTCACATCTTTTCTTTTTGCTATTGCTTCATTTAAGGTATCTACAACTAATGGAATATTGTTAAATTTAGATATTTTATATGCCACTACTTTTCTATCATACAGGTCTAGAATTGTAGATAAATACAATCTTTTATTGTTATATATTAAGTAAGTTATGTCCGTAGTCCAAACCATATTTGGACTATCTACATTAAATTGTCTTTTGATTAGATTAGGTTTAACATTTTCTTGAATTCTTTTGTAAGTGAGATTAGGTCTTAATTTCTTAATATATTCTGGTTTAAGATTATATTTTTGCATAATCCTAGCTACTTTTTTGTGGTTAAAAGTTACACCATATTTAACCAACAAACCTTCACAAACTCTACGATAACCATAAGTTCTTTTGCTTTCTTCAAAGATTTCTTTAATTAGAACATAGTCGTAGTAATCTTTATCTTCACTATTTCGGTAACGATAATATGTTCTCTTTGAAATATCTAACACAGAGAACATATTTTGTAGTTTATATCTATGTTTATTAGCATTGATAAAAATTACTTTTTCTCTCGTTGTGCCTTTAGGAAGGCTTGGTAATTTTTTAGTATTTCATATCTTTCTTTGTAGTCTATTTCATCATCTATCTTAGGTCTACCGCGGTTATCTGACATATTTTTGTTGCCTAAATTAAAAGTTCTGACCCAAGTTGCAATTGTTCCGCTTGGTATACCATATGTTTTAGATAAATAGCCGTAAGATTTTCTTTCGTCGATATGCTGTAAAGCAATATTTTTTTTGAATTCATCAGTATATTTACTAAATTTTTGTCCTTTGCTAGCCATAGAAAAA
>ENA-OZAF01000314-OZAF01000314.1-human-gut-metagenome-genome-assembly--contig:-NODE-314-length-21895-cov-5.779853_pt1 | contig 21895 bp, 20 predicted proteins | sample MGYA00244207_ERZ653498 | MGnify/ENA primary metagenome ERZ653498 (study PRJEB26926, sample SAMN06165156) | human gut metagenome | biome: ENVO:00009003; feature: ENVO:2100002; material: ENVO:00002003... | reverse complement strand
ACGCGTAAGATCGTCGGCAGCGTCAGATGTGTATAAGAGACAGCAAAATATCAGATAATTAAGGCCATTTATGCCAAGTTTATATCACTCCCAGAGACGCAAGATGAAGAATTTGACTTTTTAGATTTTATTAGAAATGAAGATGAAACCAGCTATAATGGAACATGGAAGCTCTACTTTGTAAAACGTGATAAGCGATCAGATCTGATGGGGCTGCCAGATATCGGAACCGGCAAAATAGAGTTTGATGAAGGTGTTGTTTATGAAATGTCTGATGATAAGTTTATCTTTGATTTAATGAACTTTCCGAAGCATGCCTGTTTTCAAATGACTAACATTTTTGATATTTTAAATAAAAACTATAGATTGACTGAAGGAACTGGAAAGGATGGTGGATATCACGCTCAGGTGCTGATAAGCAGATTGTTTTCTCAAATAAATATTCAAGTACCTGAAGAAGATGTGTCAAAGTTAGAATAGCGTCTAGAAAACAAACAATATTCGTGTTATAATACCCTTAAACCATCCAACCAGCTATCTCAAGCAAAACCCCTGATAGGATGGCCCAGATAGATTTTTGATAGCAAAAGTCCGAATAGACCTTAGGATAAGGATAATCTGCGTCAAATAAAACCACGACGAATTAAATCCTCTATACAAAAAAGTTTAGAAATGGATTTAACTCGGCGAGTGGGAATAATGATTTAGCTTCTTCCAAATCCCCGAAATGCCTGAAAATACAGGCGTTTCGGGGATTTTGTCGTTTTCAACGGCTACAAATTGGCTACATCCACTAGTTGGAGTAGCCTGTACGGGGCAGACTGTAAAAATTGTGGAAATAGCCCAATACGACATATATAGAACCGAACCACCTGCTTGAGATAGACCACATAATACCGGTATCAAAGGGAGGTCGGACCGCAGAAGAGAATCTACAGACATTGTGCTGGAAATGCAACAGGGCGAAGAGCGATAAAATAATGGTTTAATAGCCAATGTCACCTTTCTAAACTACCTCTAAGTGCGTCCTTGACGTAACCGTTGAACTGCCCTGAAAGAGATCTCCCGGCCACAAATCCGGGAGATCTTTCGCATCAAGGGGCTTGGGGCGTTGACCCGACAAGGCAAAACAGAAAAGTGGGGACCTATTCGCCCAGCTTGCCATGTCCAAATCGAAGTTAAATACATGATCGTGCAAGCAACGTTCGTGTCCGTATACTTCCGCAAAACGCTTGCCGGCATGGCCCGGTAATGCACATTCTTCGGATACTTAGACTTTGAGCCAGCAAACGTTTTGTGTCGAGAACTGCGAGGTGCCTTGGTTATATCGATAGAAGTACCCGGCACCGCACTCTCCAGCCATGACAAAGCCTGGTGTGACATCACTGGTACACAGTAGCTCGGCGAGCATAGGCCGGGCCGTGTTCGTGAACGTCCTCACGCTGTGGAGTATTAGCCCGGAGGTACATTCAGAGGGGTATTTCAAAGCGGGTTGAGGTGAGGTATAATAACAGTATAGAACTGGGAGAGTGTCCGTGCCTGAAAGGCGGGAGAGATACTATGCGGAGCCGGAGAACGACCATGGAAGAGCTGGCAGAGCTGAAAGCCGAGGCGAGAGGCAAGGCTGAGAGCGCAGGAGAGGCAGTCAAGACCGGCGAGGTCTTTCCCTCGGACACGGCGGCGGCCTCGTCATAAGCGCGAGGAGCGAGACGGCGGGGGAGAAGCGGCTTTTCCGCGAGAGCGCGCAGCTGCGCCGCTGCCTCATCCCGGCGAGTTGCAATTTCGAGAGGGAGCGCTGCGCGGACGGCATGGTATACTTTGACTAAATGATAGAGAGGGGCTTCTCCAATGAATCCTGTTTGGCGCTTTAAGAGTGTAGAATGGAACGAAAATGGCACGAATGTTGAACTGACGATCTCCGGGAAACAGTTTGCAAAACTGATGGACCTGTGCTTTTTCAAGGGAGATGAGTTGTTTTTAGGAACAGTGACCCACGAAAGAATGTGCTACGCGCATATCCTCTCAAAGCAGTTCGGGGAAGAGCTGCGGCGTTTGGGTGACTGGGAAGACGGGTCCGATAACGATTTTGCACGTCTTGATTTGAGCGGTTTTGAAAAGGTGGATGAACCATGATTGTCTTAATAACAGGCGCATCACACACAGGTAAGACTGCGCTGGCACAGAGGCTGCTGGAAAAATATAAGATTCCTTATTTTTCAATAGACCACTTGAAGATGGGGCTCATACGCAGCGGCCGTACCGTGCTGACGCCAGAAGATGACGATGCGCTCACGAATTATTTGTGGCCCATCGTGAGAGAGATGATAAAAACAGTCGTCGAAAACGGGCAAAGTCTAATTATCGAAGGCTGCTACATCCCGTTTGACTGGCAGAAGGACTTTGAAAGCAAATACCTTGAACACATCAGATACTACTGTCTCGCCATGAGTCGCGATTACATAATAAACCATTATTCAGATATAAAGGGCTGCTCGAATGTGATAGAAAAGCGTCTTGATGACGACAGCTGCACCATGGAGACCCTGCTTAGAGATAATGTACGGTTTTTGGAGCTTGCACAAGAGCACAATGTAAATTATGTGCTTATCGACGATAAGTATGAGATAAACATTGAACTGTGAGGCTGGATTTGGTATTGACAAACGAAGCTTTGCAGCATATACTAAATACATCAAAATATTTTGATGTGAGGTGAGCGAATGGGGACACACCAAGAGGACGCCAAGGTGTTCAAGGCACTGTGTGACCCGAAGCGCCTTGCCATTTTGGAGCAATTGCGCAGCGGCGAGAAATGCGCCTGCGTCTTGCAGGAACCGATGGATCTGACTCAATCCGGTCTGTCCTATCACATGAAGATCCTGTGCGATTCCAGCATCGTGACCAGCCGGCAGGAGGGAAAATGGACGCATTACCGCCTAAGTGCGCCTGGCGGGGAATGGGCGCTGGAAAGATTGCGGGCCATTCTTACACCAAATACAGAACAAGACGACAGCTGTCCTTCCTGCGGCAGATAAACGCCATCATATATTGATGGCGTTTATCTTGAACTGAAATATCAAAAATTTTTGATATGTTGTTAATTTTGAGCAAAGCGAGGTTTCCATCATGGGCATATGGCAATTCATACAAGACCAGGTGCTGGGGATGAAATGGCTGAATGGGCTTATAGGCAGCGGCCTTTCTAAGTTGGGCTTGGACACGGGTGGACGGCTTGGCGGCAGCGTTCAATTTTTTGTCTATGACGTGCTCAAGATAACTGTTTTGCTGTGCTTTCTGATATTTGTCATTTCCTATATCCAAAGCTACTTTCCGCCTGAGCGCAGCAAGAAGATTTTGGGTCGTTTTCATGGCGTCGGGGCAAACACAATCTCTGCCCTGCTGGGGACGGTGACGCCGTTCTGTTCCTGTTCATCCATTCCGCTGTTTATCGGCTTCACCAGCGCGGGACTTCCTCTGGGTGTGACTTTTTCTTTTTTGATCTCCTCACCAATGGTGGACCTTGGGAGCCTCGTGTTGCTGATGAGTATATTTGGAGCGAAAGTCGCGGTTATCTATGTGCTGGTTGGATTGGCTATTGCTGTTGTGGGAGGCACGGTCATTGAAAAGCTGCACATGGAGAAGTACGTGGAGAGCTTCATCCTTTCCGCCGGGAGCGTAGATATTGAATCTCCCACCCTGACCAGGACGGAGCGTTTGAAGTATGCAAAAGAGCAGGTCTTTTCAACATTCAAAAAGGTTTTCCCCTATATTCTTATAGGCGTGGGAATTGGTGCAATAATCCACAACTGGATACCGGAAAGTTGGATAGAGTCGGTCCTGGGCAGCAGCAATCCCTTCGGGGTGATCCTGGCAACGCTGGTGGGCGTTCCTATGTATGCGGATATATTCGGCACTATTCCGGTGGCTGAGGCGCTGCTGGCAAAAGGCGCACAGCTTGGCACGATACTGGCCTTCATGATGGCAGTCACAACGCTGAGTTTGCCCTCCATCATTATGCTGCGCAAGGCCGTAAAGCCGAAACTGCTGGCTTTGTTTATCGGCGTATGCACAGCCGGCATCATCGTGGTAGGCTATTTGTTCAATGCGTTCCAATTCATTTTTATTTAATTTGGAGGTTAGAAGTATGGGACTTTTCAGCAAAAAAGAGAAAACGACATCCTGCTGCTTCGGGGGCAGCTGCACACCAGAGACAATGGCCAGGGCGGAAGCCGGCAAGACTTCCGCCGGCATAAAAGTACTCGGCTCCGGCTGCTCCAAATGCAATGCTTTGGAGCATGCGGTCCGTGAGGCGTTGGCAGAACTGGGCATGGCCGCTGAGATCGACCATGTGACGGATTTTGCGCAGATCGCCGCTTATGGTGTGATGACGACCCCGGCGCTGGTGGTTGACGGCAGGGTTGTGTCCTACGGCAAGGTTTTGAAAAAGGACGAGGCCAAGGCGCTGATCCAGAAAATTCGGGGATAAGCCATGCGCCTGGAGCAGCCTTGTATGTCCTAAATTACAGACGCAGTCAGACCTCGAAGCCCTCGACGACCTTGTTGAAGCAGTATTCCGGCGTGGGGAAGCTGCCTTCCAGCGTCTCCCGGTGGAAGGTGTTGAGGCCCTCGACCATGTCGCGGCGCACATGGGCAAAGTGCTTGACGAACTTGGGTTTGAAGTCGCCGTACATATCGAGCATGTCCTGGGTAATAAGCACCTGACAATCAACATAGGGACCGGCGCCGATGCCGAGAATGGGGACGCTTACGGCTTCGGTGATGGCCTTGGCCACGCCGTTGGGTACACACTCGACCACTATGGAAAAGACGCCCGCGGCCTCGAGGGTCTTTGCGTCCTCAACGAGCCTGGCCGCCGCCTCGGGTGTGCCGCCCTGTACCTTGAAGCCGCCGAAGCTGGTAGCGCTCTGCGGTGTCAGGCCGATGTGGCCCATGACGGGGATACCTACATCGACCATGCGGCGGATGGTTTCCGCCATGCTGCGTCCGCCCTCGAGTTTGACGCAGTCGCAGTTTGTCTCCATGAGGATCCGGCAGGCGCTGCGTATGGCCTGCTCCGGGCTCTCCTGATAGCTGCCGAAGGGCATGTCGCCCACTACGAAGGTGTCCGGCGCGCCCTTCACCACCGGGCGAATGTGGTGTATCATGTCGTCGAGCGTAACGCCGACTGTGGTGCTGTAGCCGAGCATAACCATGCCCAGCGAGTCGCCCACGAGGATGACCTCGGTCTCGCTCTCGTTGATGATGGAGGCCATCGTGTAGTCATAGGCCGTTACATAGGTGAACTTGCGCCCCTCCTGCTTAAACTTCTTGAAATCGAGTACGGTCATTTTCTTCTTGGCCATTGATGACATCTCCTTTGCAAATTTATAGTCTGAAAGCTCAAGTGCGCAGCTCCAGGAGCATGGTAACGGCGCAGTAGACCAGCAGCAGCGCCATCACCGCGTTAACGATCTTGGCGTAGTTCTTGAAAAACCGCTCAAACACTGCGCCGAAAAGCGCCCATAGCAGGGTACACAGAAAGCCCGTCACAGACAGTATGACGCAGAAGAGCGCCAGCACGGCCACGCTGTCATAGTGCGGCAGGATGAACGAGCTGAGCGAGGTTATGCCGTAGAGTATGACCTTCACGTTCACAAACTGCAGTGCCGCGCCGGCAGCGATGGTGTTCGTCCGCGTGAAGCGGCTCTTCTTCTGCGCGTGCGGCTTGTCGCGCCAGATGCCCCAGGCCAGCCAGAGTATGTACGCCGCGCCCAGGACCAGCATGTAGGGCTTCACCGCGGGTATGAACTCATACAGCAGCGACGAAAACGCCGCGCACAGACCCATGACTACCAAAAAGCCCAGCAATACTCCTACGTTGAACGGGAATGCCTTTTTGAAGCCGTACTTTGCTGCATTCGACATCGACATGATCGTGTTTGGCCCAGGCGTTATAGCCGTCAAGAGCACATATGAGCAAAACGCCGCCCAGTTCATTACCAATACCCCGCTTCCGCTTTTTGAAAATATGATAACCTCACTATCCAAGACTGTCAATGCCTCCCTTGACAAAGGCCGAGCGCTGTATTACAATATCGATATACGATATCGAAAAACGATATTTGGGAGGTGCGGCGATGCCTAGAAGGGCGCTGGAGGCGCTTACTGAGCCGATGTTTTATATTCTTATGGCGCTGACCGGCGGCGCGAAGTGCGGCACGGAGATAGTGGCCTGGATATCGCAGCACAGCTGCGGCCGGGTGAGAATAGGTCCGGGGACGCTGTATACGATACTGGGCAGCTTCCAGAAGGCCGGGCTGATCGTTGAGACGGAGACTGAGGGCCGTCGGAGGACGTATGACATGACGGAGCTGGGCCGGGAACGTTACGAGGCGGAGCTGGCAAGACTGCGGCAATGCGTGGAGGACGCAGATAGAAGGGGGGATGTCCATGCGGAAAACGGTGCTTTGCCCGTACACGCGATGGGAGTTTGACCGCGTTGAGGGCTGGTGCGAGGAGATGGAGCGGCGCGGGCTGAGGCTGGTGAGGTTCAAGGGTCAGTTTGCTGTGCTCGAGGACGGCGCGCCGCGAGATACGCGCTACCGCTTCTGTGCGGCGGAGACGGGTACGGATGCTGGATTCAAGGAAGAACGGCAGAAGTACGCGGACTTCAGCTGGGGACTGCTCGAAAACACGAGCGTAGCGCTGACGCTGCCGCTGCTCATATGCGTGCCTCTGCTTCTGGGCTGCCTGATATATTTTGCCGTGCGCACGAACAGAACGGCAAAGCGGCTGGAAGCAGGCGAGCTGGACCGGGGCTTCGACCCGAGAGAGATAAGAGCGAGATACATATTCTTTATATTCACAGCCGCAGTTATCTTTGTGGCGGTGACCACGCTGCTGCTCATGTGGATTAAATGAGACAAAGCCTCCCTTTTGCAAAGGGGAGGCTTTTTTGCGCGCGCGGTTTTATTATTTGTCTTTTGTATCCTGCCGAAATGTGCTATTATTGCTAAAACAGGAGGTGCGCTATGGGAGACACTTTTTCGCTCGGCGGCATGCTGCTGGGCGCGTCCAGCGCGGCCACGCAGGTCGAGGGCGGCGACAGGAACAGCAACTGGTACGACTGGTACCGGCGCGGGAATATCAAGGACGGCTCGGACCCCTCCGTTGCCACCATGCACTGGGAGCACTGGCAGGAGGACGCGGAGCTGATGGCCGCAATGGGCCTGCAATGCGCGCGCCTGGGCCTCGAGTGGAGCCGCATAGAGCCCGAGCGCGGCGTGTTCGACGAGAGCGCCGTGCAGCACTATGTCGAGGAGCTCAAATACCTCGGCGAGCGCGGCATAAAGCCCATGGTCACGCTCTGGCACTTCTCGAACCCCCTGTGGTTTGAGCGCTCGGGCGGCTTTCTCGCGCGCGGGGCGAAGCTGGCCTTTCTTGAGTACGTTGAATATATCGTCCCGAGGCTCGCGCCGTATGTGGACTGCTGGATAACGCTGAACGAGCCGAACGTCTACGCCGTGAACGGCTACATGAGCGGCGACTGGCCGCCGGGTCAGCGCTCTATACCCGCGGCCCTGCGCGTCATGGCCGCGCTCACGCCCTGCCATATCGAGGCCTATGAACTCATACACCGCCTCGTCCCCGACGCGCGCGTCAGCTTTGCGAACCACCTGCGCGTGTTCGCGCCCGAGGACCCGAAGAACCCCGCGCACAGGGCCGCGGCAAAGACGGCTGAATTCCTGTTCCAGACCGCCATGACCCGCGCCATGATGCGCGGCCCCTCCGGACGGGGCAGGTTCTACGACTACATCGCAATAAACTACTACACCCGCTCCACCTGCTCCGGTCTCGCGGACGGCGTGCGCAAGAACTCTCCGCGCAACGACCTCGGCTGGGAGATATACCCCGAAGGTCTCGCGGAGCTCTGCGTCTCAATGTGGAAGGAATACAGTGCGCCGGTTTACATAACTGAAAACGGCACCTGCGACCTGGACGACGCTTTCCGCTGCCGCTACATCTGCGAGCACGTCAAGGCCGCGGCAGGATGCCCCGCGCCGGTGGAACGGTATTACCACTGGTGCTTCTGCGACAATTTTGAGTGGATAGAGGGCAACACGGCGCGCTTCGGTCTGGTGCATACGGACTTTGGGACTCAGGAGCGTGCTGTTAAGCGCAGCGGGGAGTTCTATGCCAAAATGATAAAAAACGGCGGTGTAACGCAGGAGATGTACGATGAATATGTCGCGCCACAGGTCTATAACGTACAATAAGGGGCTGTTCCACCTCCGGACGGAGCACAGCTCATACATGTTCCGCGTGACGCCGCAGGGCCAGCTCGAGCACCTGCACTACGGGGCGCGCATCTGCGATGCGGACGCCGGGGCGCTCAGCCTCAAGCGCGTCCTGCCCTACGGCGACTCGGTGCTCTACCCGGGCGGGGGCGCGGCGGACTGCCTGGATGTGCTGCCCATGGAGTGGTCCGGCTCCGGCAGGGGGGACTACCGCCCCTCGCCCGTGGAACTGGTCTCGGAGAGCGGCTCCTGGACGACGGATTTTTGTTATGTAAACCACGAGCTGCGGGAAGGCTCCGCGCCCATGACCTGCGGCCTGCCCACGGCATACGGCGGGGACATGACGCTCGTCGTGACCCTGCGCGACGCGGCGGCGGAGCTCGAGCTGAGGCTGTTTTACACGACCTATCCAGCCGAGGACGTCATCACACGGCGCGCGGAGCTGCGCTGTCTCAGAGGTTATGTAAACCTCAAGAAGCTCATGAGCCTGAGCCTGGACCTGGCCGAGCGCGAGCTGGTGATGACTACCTTCACCGGCGGCTGGATATGCGAGGCGCACAGGCAGGACCGCGCGGTAAAGGGCACGCTGATAAACGAGAGCCGGACGGGCTTTTCCTCGAACAGGGCGAATCCGGGTTTCATCCTGAGCGAGCGCGGGGCGGACGAGCAGCGCGGCCGGGTCTGGGGCTTCAACCTTGTATACAGCGGCGGGCACATGAGCTGCGTTTCGGGAGACGAGCACGGCTCGGTGCGCGTCATGTGCGGCATCAGCCCGGACAGGTTCGAGTGGAGGCTCGAGGGCGGCGAGAGCTTTGAGACGCCGGAGGCGGTGATGTGCTTTTCGGCAGATGGCTTCGGCGGTATGAGCCGGGCAATGCACGACTTTGTGAACCGCCGCATCGTCCGGGGCCGCTGGGCCGGGCGGGGCAGACCCGTACTGGTGAACGCCTGGGAGGGCTTCATGTTCGACTTCGACGCGAAGCGTCTGCTCTCGCTGGCGAAACGGGCGAAGGCCATAGGCGCGGAGCTCTTCGTCATGGACGACGGCTGGTTCGCCGGCCGGGACGACGACACGGGCGGCCTCGGCGACTACGAGCCGGATACGAAGAAGCTGCCGGAAGGGGTCGCGGGACTGGCGCGGGACGTGACGGCGCTGGGCCTGGACTTCGGCATCTGGTTCGAGCCGGAGGCGGTAAATCCCAAGAGCCGGCTCTATGCCGCGCACCCGGACTGGGCGATAACAGAGCCTGGCCGCGAGCCCGCGTTCTGCCGGAACGAGCTGCTGCTCGACCTCACGCGGCCGGAGGTGCGGGACTACATCGTGGACTCCGTGGGCGGGGTGCTGGACTCGGCGCGCGTGAGCTATGTGAAGTGGGACATGAACCGCCACCTCGCGGGAGTGAGCGGGGCCTTTGCGCACAGATATATACTCGGCCTGTACGAGGTGCTGCACCGGATCTTCGACGCGCGGCCGGACATCCTGCTCGAGAGCTGTTCCTCGGGCGGCAACCGCTTCGACCTGGGGATGCTCTGCTTTTCACCGCAGATCTGGTGTTCGGACGACACGGACCCCATCGAGCGCCTGGACATACAGAAGGGGCTGTCGTACCTATACCCGCTCTCCGCGATGGGCGCGCACGTCTCGGCCTCACCGCATTCGCAGACGCTAAGGCGCACGCCCTTCGGGACGCGCTTTGCGGTGTCCTGCTTCGGCTGTCTGGGTTACGAGCTGGACCTGCGCGAGCTTACGCCTGCGGAACTGCGCGAGGCGAAGCGGCAGGTGGAGTTTTACAAAAAGCACAGGATGACTCTCCAATACGGCCGCTTCTACCGCTTCACGCTGCCGGAGGGCCGGGAGGCATTCTCCTGCGTCGCGCGGGACGGGGCGGAGGCGGTGACGGGGCATTTCCGCCGCCTGGTCCACGCCGCGCCGGCCTTTGAGAAGCTGCCGGCGGCGGGCCTGGAGCGGGACGCGCTCTACGAGGTCGGGAGCCTGCCTCCGCTCCTGCGCATCTCGGACTTCGGCGCGCTCATAAAGCACGCGCTGCCGCTGAAGCTGCGCGCGGACGGAGCAATAATGCGCAGGGCGGACAGGCTTGCGGGACTGCGCCAGGCTGCGGAAAAGTACAGGGCCTCCGGCGCGGCGCTCCTGGACGGGATAAGGCTGCAAAACCTCTTCTCCGGCACGGGCTATGACAAGGCCCTCAGACTGCCGGGGGACTTCGGTTCAGAAATATATCTCATTACAAGGGTGGGAAAAGCAAAATGAAGGCATACGAAAGGCTTATAAACTATGCAAAGGTGAGCACGGCGAGCGAGGAGGGGATAGGCGTATCGCCGTCCACGCAGCGCCAGTTCGACCTGGCCCGGATGCTGGTTGAGGAACTTCGCGGACTCGGCGTTGCGGACGCGGAGCTGACCGACACCTGCTATGTCTACGGCCACCTTCCGGCCACGCCGGGCCGCGAATCGGCGCCCTGCCTGGGTTTCATCGCGCACATGGACACCTCGCCGGACTTTTCCGGGGAAAACGTCAAGCCCCGCATCATCGAAAACTATGACGGCGGCGACGTGGAACTGGGCGCGGGCCGGACCCTGAGCGTGAAGCGCTTTCCGCACCTGCCCGGCCTGAAGGGCAGGACGCTCATCACGACGAGCGGCGACACGCTGCTGGGCGCGGACGACAAGGCGGGCATCGCGGAGATCATGACGCTCCTGGAGGAGCTGCAGAAGGACGGCGCGCCGCACGGGCGTATAGCAGTGTGCTTCACTCCGGACGAGGAGGTCGGCTGCGGCACGGCGAACTTCGACATCCCCAAGCTGGGCGCGGACTATGCCTATACGCTGGACGGCGGCCCGGAGGGCGAGGTCGTGTTTGAGAACTTCAACGCCTGCGCGGCTGTGGTCCACATCATCGGCGTGAACGTCCACCCGGGCAGCGCGAAGAACGTGATGGTGAACGCGGGCCAGGTAGCGACGGAGTTCAACGCGCTGCTGCCGAACTGCGACACGCCGCGTTATACCGAGGGCTACGAGGGCTTTTTCCACCTCACGGCGATAGCGGGGACGGCGGAGCGCGCAGAGCTGCGCTACATCCTGCGCGACCACGACGGCAAGAAGCTGGAGATGCGCCGCGAGATGATGGAGCACATCGCCAAGACGCTGAACGCGCGCTACGGCGAGGGGACTGTCAGCGTGTCCTTCCGGGAGCAGTACCGCAACATGGCGGAGAAGATACGCCCGGACCACATTCACCTGGTCGAGAACGCGGTGAAAGCCGCGGAGGAGTGCGGCGTGAAGCCGCTCCGCCAACCGATAAGGGGCGGCACGGACGGCGCGCAGCTCTCCTGGGAGGGCCTGCCCTGCCCGAACCTGGGTACGGGCGGCTACGCATTCCACGGCCCTTACGAGCACGTCACGGTAGAGGGCATGGACAAATGCGTGGCAATAATCCGCCGCATCGTGGAGATCTACGCCGAGAGGAGTAAATAAAGGTGACAAAGCTGGAAAAGCGGAACAAATATTTCTTCGGCCTCGGCACCGTCGGCCGGGATATGTTCTATGCCTTTGAATCGAACGCGCTCTTGTACTACCTGTCGAACGTGCTGAGCCTGCCTGTGGGCGTGTTCGCGGCGGCGAGCATGGTGCTGACGGTGCTGAGGATACTCGACGCGCTCAACGACCCCATCACAGGCCTGGTCATAGACAACATTCGGAGCCCATGGGGAAAATACAAACCGCCCATGCTCATAGGCGCGGTGACGAGCAGCGTGTTCTTCCTCATCCTGTTCGCGGACTTCGGGCTGACGAACTACTGGTTTGTGGTCGTGTTCGGCCTGGCGTACATACTTTGGGACATCACCTACGGCGTGAACGACATCGCCTACTGGTCCATGCTTCCCTCGCTCTCCATGGATCAGAAGAAGCGCGAGAACATGGGCGCGTTTGCCAGGATATGCGCGAACGTGGGCATGTTTGCCATCATGGTGGCCTGGGAGCCGGTGACGGGGGCGCTGGGCAATACGCCCAAGGGCTGGTTCATCGTGGCTGTGGCCGTGACGGTGGCGATGCTGGGCTTCCAGTGCTTCACGCTCTTCGGCGTGAAGGAGGACCGGACCCGCTTCAAGCAGGAGGAGGGTACGAGCCTCCGGCAGATGTTCTCCGTGCTCTTCAAGAACGACCAGCTCATGTGGACGACGCTCTCTATGGCTCTGTTCATGGTGGGTTACTGCACGACGACTGGCTTTGCCATGTACTATATGCAGTACATCTTTGGCGACAAGGGCATGTACGCGATACTGGCGGCGGTGGTTGGCGTGTCGCAGCTCGCGGCGCTGGCGGTGTTCCCGGCCTTTTCGAAGAAGCACAGCCGCAGGCAGCTCTATACCTTTGCCACGGCGTTGCTGACGGCGGGCTATGTGGTGTTCTTCTTTGCCGAGGCGAGCATATATCTGATCGCGGCGGCGGGCGTCATCGTGTTTGTGGGCCAGGCGTTCATCCAGCTGCTGATGCTCATGTTCCTCGCGGACACCATCGAATATGGCCAGTGGAAGCTGGGCAAGCGGAACGACAGCATCACGTTCTCCATCCAGCCTCTCATCAACAAGATAGGCGGCGCGCTCTCGACGGGCATCATCAGCGTGACGCTGGTCGTCTGCGGCATAAAGACCGGAGACACGGCGGCGGAGGCGATAGACGCCGCAGGTCAGATGACGCTGAAAGTTTCCATGCTGGTCATCCCGCTTATACTGATAATCGTGGGCTACTTCATCTACCGGGCGAAGTACAGGATAGACGAAAAGATGTACGCAGAGCTCGTGTCGGACCTGAAAGCCCGCGGGGATATAAGGCAAAATTGAATATTATCGGTTGACACCTGAATAACAGGCGAATATAATAAAAGGAGTTAATTCCCAAACCGCCCGCCGGGTACCCGGCGCCGTCTTTTCTCGAAAGAAAAGACGATAACACTTGAAATAAGAGAGGAGAAAAAACATGAAGAGGACAGTACTTGCCCTGCTGTTGGCCGTGTTCATGGCGGCAACACTGATGACAGTAGGCGCAGCGGCCGAGGGCAACGAGGCGGCTATAGGCAGCACGGAGTACGCCAAGCTGACCGAGGCCCTGAGTAAAGCGCAAAGCGGCGATACCGTCAGGCTGCTCAAGAACATCGACAACAGCATAGACGCCGAAGGCTACAAAGGCGGCATCAACTACAGTCTCAAGGCGGGCGTGACGCTTGACGGTGCCGGCCACACCATCAGCGGCCACATAGGCGTGCGTATAAACGCCGCCGGCGGTACGGTGAAAAACGTCAAGTTCGTGAACATCCACAACGATGTAGTGGTGGATGCGGATACCTGCGACAAGTACGGCTGGGATAGCAAGACCGGCAACCAGAGCGCCATCTACGCCTCCGGCCTGACCGGCAAGGCAGTCATCACCGGCTGCACTTTCGACAACATCGACTGGGACGCCATCCAGATAACGCCAAAAACGACCACGGCAGAAATAGTAATTACAGACAATGTGTTCACTCATACTAATACGACCGGTACTCAGCTGCGATATGTACATATCGAACACAATACGGCCGCGTCCTTCGGTTCCAAAATTGAGCAGCTGACGGTCACGGACAACCAGTTCTATAATACGCAGAACACGAACGACATCATTAACTCCATTGGTATATGGTTTGTAAAAGATACTACTACCAAGCTCCAGCTCAGAGGAAACTACGTTCAGGATATTGCGACAGTGGCAGTGGATTACGGCATGAAAACCATCGAGCTGTATCCAATGCGTTCCCGGCCGAATGTTGATATCGACGATATTGCGCCTATTGCATATGACGAGGATGAGAATGTTTACTTTGAACTTCAGAATGCAATAGATCAAACTGAGCAGTGTGTCTACTTGATGGCCGACGCCGCAGACCAGACCGCCACGATACCGGCGGGGAAAACGATCAATTTCTACCCCTACGGCCATAACATTGGCACGCTCACTAACTATGGCGAGCTGACCGTTTACGACGCTGAGGTCCCCAAAACTTCCACAATTATAAATTACGGGGTGCTGGACCTTTACAAAGACAGCGCTACGGCCTATGAGGTTGAGAATAACGGCACTCTTCTCATAACCGGCGGAGCCACCTACGATCTGAACAAGATCACAAACAATGCGGGCGGCACAGTGTCCATAACCGGCGGCACCTTTTCGACAAAGCCCACTGCCGACTGGCTTGCGCCCTGGTACAAGGCTGCGGAGAGCGGCGACCCCGTAGTCTACAAGGTCAGCAAAATGACTATTGCCGAAGGTGTTGCAGCGGGCATGGTCGCAACCAGTGCCAGGTCCAGCGGCGACTACTACACAAGCGTTGCCGAGGGCTTGAACTCCACCACAAAAGCGCAAACACATCTTCAGGTAGACAGCGCCGAGGATGCGGTGATTTACACTCCGTATGATGGCGGGCGCAGCCTCTATTCTAATAAGCACAGCTTCACCGGCAGCATTGTCATTGAGGACAACTGCGACTTCCTGAACCTTCTGGGCAGCGATTTCAACCTGAAATATGTAGAGGGCGACAGGCTCCGCATAGGCTTTTACAGCACTCCGGCCGATGTAGCTATTCAGGACGCTGACCTTGACCAGCTTGAGATAAGCGCTTCCGGGGTCTGCACCGTCGAGGGCGGTTATTATGATGATGTTGTAGTGCACGAGTACTATGCAAATGCGTCGGCAACTGCACCTGAGTACAGTGCCAAGCTCGTCATAAACGGCGGCTCCTTCGGCAGCAACGTGGTTACGCTTAAAAATGCTAATCACACCACCGCGACTGAAACCCTCCCCATCAAGGACTTCCTTGCCCCGGGGCTGGTGTATGAGCTGAACAACGGCGGCGTTTACAGCTACTACAAGACCGTCGATGAGGCGCTGGCTGAGGCGGAGCCCGGCGCGGTAATCAGCTACATCGGCGGCGACGCGCCCACCACGTACTATAAAGTGACCATCGTCTACGGCAACGGCATGAGCGAAGAGGTCAAAGAGATCGCAAAGGACAGCGCCCTTGTGCTTCCCGCGGCGCCCAGCAAGAACGGCTATATCTTCATGGGCTGGAAGTGCTCTGACGGGCATACGCATGAGGCCGGGGAGACCGTGGTCGTGAACAGTGTCCTGACCTTTACCGCTGTGTGGAGCGCGCTTCCCGACATTGAGCCGGGCGAGCCCTCCGGTCCGGACGAGCCCGTCGAGCCGAGCGCCCTGCCGTTTGTGGACGTGAGCGCGAATGCGTGGTACTACGAGTCGGTGAAGGCGGCCTACGAGGCGGGGCTGATGAACGGCGTGACGGATACGGAGTTTGCGCCGAACGCGACTCTGACTCGTGCAATGATCTGGACGATACTGGCCCGTGCGAGCGGCGTTGACACCGAGGGCGGAGCCACCTGGTACGCGAAGGCCCAGGAGTGGGCCGTAACTAAGGGCGTATCGGACGGCGAGGACCCGATGGGGAACGTGACTCGCGAGCAGCTGGTGACGATGCTGTGGCGACTGAATGGCTCCGAGGTGATGACGGGCTACATAGGGAACTACATAGACACAGGCGACATCAGCGAGTGGGCGAACCAGGCTATGCTGTGGGCGGTGCAGAACGGCATAATCGAGGGCGACGAGAACATGGCGCTGGCCCCGAAGGCGGATACGACGCGCGCGCAGGCTGCGACGTTCTTCGTCCGCTACCTGACTGTGGCGTAAGCGCAAGATAAAAAAGAACAGACCCGGGAGGGCTCAGGCCCTCCCGGGTTTTGATTTGCCGTTATGCTTATCTTCTTCCGCCGCCACCGCCGCCGGAGAAGCCGCCTCCGCCGAAGCCGCCGCCGAAGCCACCGCCGGAGAACCCTCCGCCGCCGAAGCCGCCGCCGCGGAAACCTCCGCCGCCGGGGCCTGGGCCGTGCGGGGGACGCGGGCCTCTGGGACCTCTGGGACCTCTCGGCCCCGGTCCGCCGCAGAAAAAGAACGTTGGCCACACGCCGTAGCTCCTGTAGTAACGCCTGCGGCCAAAGCTGTTGGCCATCAGCAGAACAAAGATGAAGATGATAAAGAGCAGCGCCATGACGGAGCCAAAACTCCAGCCGTCGTCATAGTATCCGCCGTCATAATACCCGTCGTCGTAGTATCCGCCGCCCTGGTTCCCACCGGTTGCGCCGCCGGTGCCTCCATAGAGCTGGTCTGTGTTGTATATGCGAGCGAACTCGTCTATGAGGTGGGGGAACAGCGTGGCGACCGCCTTGTCATACTCGCCGCTGTCAGAGTAGGGCCAGAAGTACTCGTCCATGAGCGAGTTCACATAGTCCGTACTGAACTGTGTCGTGAGTCCCGCGCCGACGGCCAGCCAGCCGCGGTCCTCCATGACGACGTGCAGGAGCAGCAGCCCGTTGTTGAGCTGTGAGCTGCCTACGCCCCACTCGTTGAAGAGCAGGTTGGCGTACTGCTCCGAGTCATAGCCCGAGGGCAGGTAGTCTATCGTGACGACCACTATCTGCGCGCCGCTGCAATATTTCTCGAGCGGGCCGCTGGCGTTTATTATGAGGTCCTTGGTGCTCTGGCTCAGCGTACCCGCGCCGTCGTAGACATAGAAGTCCTCGCTCGGCTCGGGAACGTCCGCGGCGAGCGCGCCCAGCGCCAGGGCGGGCAAGAGCAGCAGGACCAATAAAAGTGCAAAAAAACGTTTCATCAAAGGCATACTCCCATTTATTCAAAACTCACCGGCGGTTCAACTCCGGCAAAGGCGGCCAGCCGCGAGGCGGGGAACTTGTTGAAAACGGAGCGCATGAATTCCAGTACACTGCTGTTGTAGCTGTTCTGCTCTATCATTTTGGATGCGCCCTCATAGGTGCTGACGTAGCTTTCAAGGCTCTTCTGCTCGCCCTCGCTGAGCTCCGCGCCGTCCAGGGCGGACTCGGCCCCGGCGAAGGCCTTGTCGAGCTCGGCGTTGGCGTCGTACATTGCAGCGATATCCCGGCTATCGTAAGCGCTGAGGAGGGAGCTGCGGCTGACGGAGAGGTCATCTGCCGCGTCTGCGTCCACGCCCTCGAGGATGGTCCAAAGCCCGTTCGAGGCGTCAAGCTTCTCCTGCAAGCGGGAGTAGATGCTCCGCGCGCCGGGGGTGGAGGTGAAGAAACCGTCCTCGACCGCCTGCACCGCCTCGCCGAGCTTCATCTGCGTGTTGAGCACCAGCGCAAAGCCGCAGGTGATTATTGCAACCAGCAGCGCGGTTATTGGATGTTTGAGCGATCTCTTGTACATTTCATCCCCTCAATTCAAGCAGCTTTTGCTTCAGCTCGCCCTCGATGCGGCCCAGCTCTACCTCGGCCTCTGCGCGCTTTTTCGCGCCCTCGGCCTGGATCTGGCGGACCTCCTCGAGCGTGCTGATGAGCTCCTGGTTGGTCTTTTGCAGAGTCTCGATATCGACGATGCCGCGCTCGGACTCCTTGGCTATCTCCACGCTGCCCTGGTGCAGCTTTTCGGCGTTGGCCTGGAGGAGGCGGTTCGTCATGTCGTTCACCTCGCGCTGGGCCTCCATGGCCTGCTGGGAGTGGTGCAGCGTGAGCGCAAGGGTCATCTGGCTCTTCCAGAGCGGGATGGTGTTCACAATGGAGGAGCGTATCTTCTCCGCCATGACGGAATCGTTATTCTGTATCATGCGTATCTGCGGGGACATCTGGACCGACACCATGCGCGTAAGCTCCAGGTCGTGCAGCTTTTTCTCGAACCGGCCGAGCATGTTGGCGTAGTCGTTCGCGGCCTGCGCGTCCTCGGTCTTGCCGGACTCCTTTGCGACCTGCTGGAGCCGGGGCAGCTCGGTCTCGCGCAGCTCCTTGCAGCGGAGTTTGCCGGCGATGATGTACATGGTCAGCTCCTTGTGGTACTGCTGATTCATCTCGTACATCTTGTCCATCATGGCGATGTCCTTCATGAGCGTGAGCTCGTGCTTTTGAAGCTGGTCGGCGATCTTGTCCACGTTGACTTCGGCCTTGTCGTACTGGGCCTTGAGCGCGGCGATGCTCTGACGCTGCTTTTTGAAGAAGCCCAGGAAGCCCTTTTTCTCCTCCTCGTCGAAGTTCATGCCCTGGAGCTGGACGACCAGGTCCGAGAGCTCCTCGCCCACCTCGCCGAGGTCCTTGGTGCGGACCTTGCTGAGCGCGGCGTCGGAGAAGTCCGCAATGTTCTTCTGAGCGGCGGAGCCGTAGTTGAGGACCTGCTCGGAGTTCGTGACGTCTATCTGCTTTGCGAATTCCTTCACCGCGGCCTGCTCTGCGGGGGAGAGGCGTTCAAGTTCGAGCTTTTCAACGGGGACTTCCTTTTTCTCCTCCAGCACCGGGGCGGCCGGCTCCTCCGGCAGCTGCACGGCGGAGGCGGCGGAGGCCGCGTTCGGGTCAAGCGTCAGGGAGGGGATGAATTCCTTGTTTTCGTCCATCTTAACTGTCCTTTCTTATTCCGTCTTGCCGGAGCGCGCGGCCTTTATGATGGTGTCCGCATCGTCGTCCGAAAGGCCCTCGCGGGCCAGCATCTGGTTCATGACGCTGATATCCGTCTCGATATCCAGCGCCTGGTTGGCAAAGAGCGAATCGAGCTGCTTTTTGAAGGCGTCTATCGCCGTGTCGAGCATGTCCTCGATACTGGACATGGACTTCGACAGGTTCGAGCCCTCGATGCCCTGGTCGCTCATGCGGTCGTAGGCGTTGAGCAGTTTTATCGTTGTGGGCAGGTAGTAGTCTAGGAACTTGCGTATCTGCGGCACGTCCGAGGGGTCGTCCACGGCGTCCTGGACGATCTTATCCGAGACGCGCATGAGTTCGTTTATGCGTTTTCTGACGTCGTTATTCTTGATGGAGGAGTAGAGCCTGCCCATTTCCTTCATTGCGCGCTTGCCGTCGTCTATTATGGCCTGGACCTCGGGGCTGAGGGCGGGCTCTTCTTTCTTGACGGGTTCCGGCTCCGGCTCGGCCTTGGCGGGCCTTTTAGAGAGAATGAAGCCGGCGGTATAGTAGGCGACTACCGCTGCTGCGGCGGAGACTGCGGCACTGCCCGCGAGTCCCGCCAGTGTATACATGGGTATGAAAAAGGAACAGACGATCCACGCCACTGCAAAGGCGTATATTGGGATGTAAGCCCTGGGTTTTTTGTTTTTCAAGGATAGCTCCTCCTATACGGTAAACTGCGATATACCATATTATTTTATAACCAATACTCTCCTGCGTCAAGGGCCAAGACTCGACCTGCCAAGGCAACGCCCGGGGCGCGGCAAAACATGAATGCGGGGGCTTTTCAAGACTGTAACGGTGTGGTAAAATTGCTTGTAAAATCAGTGTATATTAAAGGAGAAATCATGCCGGATTTTCACGTAGTCAGCAGCTATGTTCCGTCTGGGGACCAGCCGGAGGCCATAGACGCGCTGGCATCTGGCCTGGAGCGCGGGATAGCTGAGCAGACCCTGCTCGGCGTCACGGGTTCCGGCAAGACCTATACGATGGCCAAGGTCATAGAGCGCATCCAGCGCCCGACGCTGGTGCTCGCGCACAACAAGACCCTGGCCGCCCAGCTCTGCTCGGAGTTCCGCGAGTTCTTCCCGGAGAACGCCGTGGAGTATTTCGTCTCGTACTACGACTACTACCAGCCAGAGGCATACATCCCCACGACGGACACTTATATCGAAAAGGACAGCTCCATAAACGACGAGATAGAGCGCCTGCGCCACTCCGCGACCTCCAGCCTGTCGGAGCGGCGGGACGTGGTGGTGGTCTCGTCCGTGTCATGCATCTACGGCCTGGGCGACCCGATCGACTACGCCAACATGGTCATATCGCTCCGTCCCGGCCAGCAGAAGGAAAGGGACGAGCTTTTGAAAAAGCTCATCGAAATCCGCTACGAGCGAAACGACATCGCCTTTGACCGCAACATGTTCCGGGTCCGCGGCGACACCGTCGAGGTGTTCCCGGTCTATGCCTACGACAAGGCGATACGGATAGAGTTCTTCGGGGACGAGATAGACCGCATCTCCGAGATAAACCCGGTCACCGGGACGCCGACGAGGATACTGAACCACGTAGCCATATACCCCGCCAGCCACTACGTCACGACCAAAGAAAAGATGGCGGCGGCGGTGAAGGAGATACGCCGCGAGTGCGACGAGCGCGTGGCGTTTTTCAAGTCTCAGGACAAATACCTGGAGGCGCAGCGGATAGAGCAGCGCACGAGCTTCGACATCGAGATGATACAGGAACTGGGCTACTGCACGGGTATCGAGAATTACAGCCGTATCATCTCCGGCCGGGAGCCGGGCAGCGCGCCGATGACGCTTTTGGACTATTTCCCGAAGGACTTCGTGCTCTTTGTGGACGAGTCCCACGTCACACTGCCGCAGGTGCGGGCGATGTACCGCGGCGACAGGGCGCGGAAAGAGACCCTGGTGAACTACGGCTTCCGCCTGCCCTCGGCCTTCGACAACCGCCCGCTCAAGTTCGAGGAATTCCAGCAGCGCATCGGCCAGGCCGTGTACGTCTCCGCCACGCCGGGCGAGTATGAGCGCGAGCGCTCCGGGCAGATAGCGGAGCAGATTATACGCCCTACGGGTCTGCTGGACCCGGAGATCTCCGTCCGCCCGGTGGAGGGCCAGATAGACGACCTCATGGACGAGGTCAAGGCGAGGATAGAAAAGGGCCAGCGCACTCTGGTCACCACGCTGACCAAGAAGATGGCCGAGGACCTCTCCGCCTACCTGACGAACGCGGGGATAAAGTGCCGCTACATGCACCACGATATCGGCGCCATCGAGCGCATGGAGATAATCCGCGACCTGCGCCTCGGCGAATTCGACGTTCTGGTGGGCATAAACCTCCTGCGCGAGGGCCTGGACCTGCCGGAGGTGTCGCTCGTCGCCATCCTGGACGCGGACAAGGAGGGCTTCCTCCGCAGCGAGACGAGCCTCATCCAGACCATAGGCCGAGCTGCGCGAAACGCGGAGGGCCTGGTCATCATGTACGCGGATACGGTTACGCCCTCGATGCGCGCGGCCATCACGGAGACGGAGCGCCGCCGCAAAAAGCAGGACGCCTACAACAAGGCCCATGGCATAGTTCCGCAGACAATAATAAAAAGCGTGCGCGACGTCATCGAGATCTCCACGGACGCGGGCAAGGCCGGACGCCGCCGCGACGGCATCAAGATGACCGAGTCGGAGCGCAGAGCCGAGATAGAAAAGCTCGAGAAGAAGATGCGCGAGGCGGCGAAGATGCTCGAATTCGAGTACGCCGCAATACTGCGCGACCAGCTCATAAAGCTGAGGGGTGAAAAGTAATGAAGCGCATCCTGACCCTCTGCCTGTGCGCGGCGCTGCTGCTGAGCCTCGCCGCCTGCGGCTCTGCCCCGGAGGTGACGCTCCCCGCGCCCGAGGGAGAGGCGGAGGCGGCGCCCACGACGGAACCCACGCCGACCCCGACCCCGGAGCCCACGCCGGAGCCGACGCCAAGCGTCGTTAAGCTCACGCTCGCGGGCGACCTAGTTATGCACACCCCGCTCCACGACGAGGCGCTGCAGCC
>ENA-OZAF01000311-OZAF01000311.1-human-gut-metagenome-genome-assembly--contig:-NODE-311-length-22213-cov-8.479917_pt1 | contig 22213 bp, 18 predicted proteins | sample MGYA00244207_ERZ653498 | MGnify/ENA primary metagenome ERZ653498 (study PRJEB26926, sample SAMN06165156) | human gut metagenome | biome: ENVO:00009003; feature: ENVO:2100002; material: ENVO:00002003... | reverse complement strand
TATTGTATATATTACACAACTGGGTTTTGAAAATAGAGAGTTTCGCAATCACCTATCTCGTTATGTGTTAAGAAAAGCTTAAAAATGCCGGTATCATAATCATCAGCATAATCACGATTAACAGTAAAATCATGGGGCCCAGCAGCTTTGTCCCTGCCTCTTCCCCATACCGTCTGGCAAGATTTTTCCGCTCCTCCAGAGCATTTAATTCCTCCTGTTCAAATATGGCAGTAAGTCCCAGGGTGCCCCTCTTTACATTTTGCTCTAACAGAGTCATCAGCTTAATATAGCAGGGAAGCTTCAGCCTTCTTCCCAGCTGGTAATATACCTGTTCCTCGGAAATGCCCAGTGCCAAGCTCTGCTTTGCATGCTTCAGCTCCCTAATCAGTACCTCCCTGTAATCCCTCTGTTTCATACGCTGTCCTTCCGTGCTCCTCTCATATTCTTCAATCAGCATTGCAAATATATTTTTTACCTGCATTCCTGCCCCCAGCAGTAATGCCAGTTCATTTACAAACCAGGGAAAGCTTCTTTTTAACATCTCCTCTCTCTTTTTTTCCTGGTTTTTTACATCCTCCCTTTCCCGAAGCAGCAATAATCCCGCTATTATAATACCGGTAACCAGCACATGAAGTGGTGACACCCCGGTTTCATCTGTCCTTGTAAGCTGTACACCATTAATATTTGCCGGCAGAATAAATTGTTCCTCATATAACGCTTTGTCTTCCTTATTATTAATTTGCTCCTTTACCTCAGAAAACTGCTCCTGAAGGCTGCTTTCCTCCCTTGGAAAAACTACAATTTCATAAATTTGCTGTCTGCTCACTTCCCCATACCATAAAACCACCTTCACCTGTGTGGTAATACCCGTCTTGAGCTCCCGCTGCCCATAGCCTAATGCCATCAATTCCTCCCTTTTATTTTTTACCCTCCCCTCTCCGTCAATTAATGCATAATCCTCTGTCTGGAACTCCACATCAAAAGGATATTTTTCATAATCAAGGGAAAAATCCAAATCTTTGGTAACTCTTGAAAGGGTATCATTTTGTCCCTTCAGGTGCCCGTCAATATAAGCAAATGCCTCCTTCATTTTTTCTTCCTGCTGGTCTTTTGTAAGCCTTCTGGGACGGACATTTAATGTGACCATTTCCGTAGTGTTTTCTTTTTCCAGTAAAAGTCCAATCTGTTTTTCATTTCCGGTATATCCCTCTTTTTCTATGACAATATCACCACTGTCATTAACAAAAGTGAGATAAAAGCTGAACATATTCGTGACAAAGAGCAGGATAATCACCCCTATATGCTTTTTTATCCATAAAATGCCCTTTGGAAGGCTTTTGTCCTCTCTCCCCTGTGACAGCCACCATATAATTGATAATGCCAGAAAAATTACAAACAATATTCCATTTATGATTCTCATACCTGTATCTCCATAATTCTGGATGCCCATATGTCAGCCGCATAAATCATAACCAGGAACAGAGTCATCAGCATAACCCCTAAAGCATTGTGGTACAAAACCTCCAGAAATTCTCCATTGCTCACCCTTAAATAGAAAATGATGCCATAGGGCATTACCATCATAATGCGCTCCTCCAGTTTCTTTGCAGCCACCAGGGTTTCTATTTCCTCCTCCACTGCAATTTTATCGGCAATGCTGTTCACCGTTTTCTGAATAATCCGGATTAAGCTGCCTCCGCTTCTCTTCGCTGCCATAACCACATTGGCAAAATTATTTATATCATCAATATCACTGCGTTCACCAAAATCCTTTAACAGTCTTTCCAATGGGATATTCATTCTAAGTCCCGACAAAATGATATCCAGCTCTTTAAAAATAAATTCCTGCCTGTCGTACAGCAAAGCTAAATCCTTCTTTGCATCCTCAAAGGCGTGCTCCAGAGAATATCCTGCATTTAAGGAAGCAACCAGTGCCTCTATCATGGATTTGAACTGAAGAGTCAGCCTGTGCTTCTGCTCCGCCAGCTTTCTCTGCCGCAGGTTTTGATAATCTATAAAAGCAAAGGGAAGCATTAACACTGCCGCTTTACAGGAATCATAGAACAGGTAGCAGATAACCACCGCCTTAACCAGCTGTTTTAAACCGTATTCCACCCAATCCCTTCCACAAAAATCATATACACTGTAGTCATATCGCTTTTTTTTGCTTTTCTCCTTTTCTTTCCTTTTCTTCATCTTCCTTATTCCTCCATTCGCTCTGCAGTAATTTTTGAATATTCTTAAGCTCTGCCGTCTGCACTAGCACTCCCTTAACCCTTCCCTGCTCTTCCCTATCCTCCCGGAATTTAAATATTGTCTGCATTTTAATCTCTCCACCTTCTACCCCGGTAATCTCACAAATTTCCAGTACCCGTCTGCTGTTATCCCGGAGCCTTCCCAGGTGTACGACAATATCAATGGCTGCGGCAATATGCTGGCGGATTGCCATTACCGGCATATCATATCCCATTAAAATCATGGTTTCCAGGCGCAGCATCATCTCCCTTGCAGAGTTTCCGTGTCCGGTGCTGATACTCCCGTCATGTCCGGTCAGCATACTGTTTGCCATATCCATAGCCGCCGAATCCCTGACCTCCCCCACAATAATGCGGTCCGGGCGCATGCGAAGCGCCGCCTTTATCAATTGGGACATGGAAACGGCATTCTTTCCTTCCACATTGGCATTTCTTGTCTCCAGTCTTACAAGATTGGGAATCCCCTTAATCTGTAATTCTGCGGAATCCTCTATTGTGATAACCCTCTCCGTTTCCGGAATATAGTTGCTTAAAACATTCAAAAAGGTGGTCTTTCCGCTTCCGGTTCCCCCGCTGATAAAAATATTATATTTTGCCCTGACCAAAGCTTTAAGAAATTCCGCCGCTTCCCCGGTAATAGAATCCATGGCAATTAATTTATCCATAGTAAAAAATTCCTTTGGAAACTTGCGGATTGTCATGACGGCTCCGTCTAATGCCACCGGCGGCAGCACCACGTTTATTCTTGAACCATCCTTTAACCTGGCGTCTACAATGGGTACTGTCTCATTTACAATCCGGTTACAGCTGCTGACAATCTGCTGTATCACATTTCTAAGCCTCTCCTCACTGGTAAATCCCTCCGCTGTCTCAGACAAAACTCCATTTTTCTCAATAAAAATATGCTTTTGTCCGTTTACCATTATTTCTGAAATGTCCTCATCCTCCAGCAGCTGGGACAATACATCCAGCTTGCGGAAGGAGTTAAAGAGCTCTCTTTTTAACAGCTGTTTTTCCGCCACTGACAGGTAAGCTTTTTTTCCTCTTTCTAGCACTGCCTGTTCAATAACTTCCTCTACCTCCTCATCCGTCAGCTCCCTGCTTAAATTGAGCTGCTCCGTCAGCTGTCTTTGCAAATCCGCCTTTTCCTGTTTTATCCTGTCTGTCATCTGCCTTCCCCTCTGAACACCTCATCCATTTGTTCCGTGACCTCCTGTTTATTTTCCATGTCTATAAACCTTATCTTTTCATCCTCCAGTTCGTACAGCTTCAACAGGCTTTGAAAATTGTTTTTCTTTATCAACGCTTTTTCCTCCTTCAAATAGGGGACTAAAATATAGTCAAACAGGGAAAAAAAATCAAAGCCTTGCAGTACACCGGTTCCAAAATCACAAACCATACCGTGATATCCGCTGTCCCTTAGCACATTTTTAAGCCATGCCATATCCTCTGCGTTTATCTGTCTCCTGTCAAAAACCGACCATCCCGAAGCAATTTTCCCGGCACTTTTCTCCATAAGAGCCAGCAGCTTTTCTGCCTGATGCTCCTTTAAGTAGTAAATAAAATTATCGGCAGCTGCGGTATCCTCCGCCATATCCGTACTCTCCTGCTGTAACGGAAAAGAGCTGTAATCCTCCATTCCAATGTAGAGCCACCTTCCATAACTCTCATTTTCTGCCACCCTCAGCGCCATGGTGGTCTTTCCACACCGTCCCACCGGCGAATAAACTGCCACCATGGCTTTTTCCCTGTGCCCGGACATTTGTGCCTGATTTACCATGTTTTCTATTGCGGCACCAATCACCTTTGCACTCTGGAACCGATACACGAACTGGAAGGAGATATCCTTTTTCTTTACCTCCCGCTGGTCTGACAACCACAGGAAGGTAAGTCCGTTATATTCCTCCTGCAATTTTTTAAGTTCTTCCACACTGGTACCGGCTATCAAATCCAGTCGCTTTCCTTTCAGATAAGACCTCACTATCTCCCGGTCTGTAAATGCTGCTGTCATCCACCTTCCTTTGCCAAACCTGCCCAGATATGCTGACAAATTTTCAACGTACTCCCTTTCATCATCCAGTATTCCTATTCTCAGCATCCGCATATTACACACCTCCCCAGATTTTTAACGGAGCATATTCCACAATTGAACGGCACCCGTTCCCAAAGCAATGGGCACAGAAAAATTCAATGTCTCCCTTTGCCTATAAATTTTTTCTCGTTTCCATGCCCGGATAAACATCCGCCCTCCTGCAATGGCGGCGCCGGCAAAAAATGAAGCAGCAATGATTGACACCGCATCTTCCGGAAAAATGAATGCCAGCATTCCAAGCAGCTTAATATCTCCGGCTCCCAGCCCTTTAATGGCAAATAGAAAAAATAAAACGGCTGTTACAATGCACATCATTTTTATGCCCTCCAGCAGCCGTGAGGTTCCTCCTTCTACACAGCCACAGACAAAACCTGCTGCCAGTCCCAGGCAAATTAAGCGGTTTTCGATTTTTCCGGTTTTTAAATCCGTATAAACTGCCCTTATAAGCAGCAGTGCCGTAATACCCAGCTGTATCCACTTAAGCACTTTGTTTCCCCCTTTCTTGTTTATTTTTTGCCATTATAGTGTCTGGATTTTTTCCTGTCTACGATTTTGAACAAGATATCAGAATAAATTTTCCAGGTTCAAAAAGCCTGTATTTTCATGAATTTTCCAGCGGGATTTTTTATTTTTTCATTCAATTTTTCTAATAAGCATACATAAATTTGAACCCATATTTAAGATTATTAACTTTATTTAATTTTTCTGAAATATGAATATATTTCCAAATCCTGTCCTATAATGAAATATAAGACCAGGTAATTGCGAAACTCTCTATTTTACACAACGTGCGGTTTCAAAAACTGAGTTTCGCAATCGCCTAAATTATCTGGACATATGAAAGGAGCTCCTATGCATATAAGATTATTTACCCCCCGTACAAAATCCCCACACAAAAAAAAGAATCCATCATCACAACACAGTGTGATGACAGATTCCTGTCTCCTTGAGGACCTTGGCAATGCCAAAAAAGACATTGACACGATTCTCCTGCATTTAAATTATCAAACAGACCCTGACCTGATTGATTCCTACACATACCAGCTAAAGGGAGCCTATCTCCGCTACAAATTTCTCCTGCGGGAAATCCAGAAAGCTGCCAGTATATAAAACCGCTTAAAAGCTTCCGCTAAGCATATGTAAGCTTTTACTCTTCCACGTCCACATATTTATTAAGGGTCTCCACTACATCATTTAAGTTATATGGCTTAGCAATATAATCATCCAGCTTTGCCTCTAAGATACGTTCCTTATCCCCGAACATTGCCCGCGCCGTGACAGCTATAATCGGAAGACGTTTTCTCTTTTCCTGACGCTCAATGGCGCGAATTTCCTGGGTAGCTGCAAGACCATCCATTACCGGCATCTGCACGTCAAATAACGCTGCCTGGTATTCCTTCTGCCGGAACAGCTCTACCGCCTTTTCACCATTTTCTGCAATATCATAAGAATAACCTGCCATTCCCAGCAGCTTACCAATTACCTGCTGGTTTACCGGCTCATCCTCTGCCACTAAAATTCTCGCCCTTGAATGACCTGCCAGTGAAAATACTGCCGGGTCCTCCACCTTCATAGCAGTCTCCTCCGGAGCTTCCTGTGCCGGTTTAATCAGCTTCAACGGCACTTCCACAATAAATGTGGAGCCTAATCCCTCTTTACTTTGAACCGTGATATTTCCACCCATCAGCTCCACAATCTGTTTCGTGATGACAAGACCTAAACCAGAGCCTCCGTATTTCCGGGTATCCGATGCATCCACCTGGGAGAACCGGATAAATAATTTATTTCTGTCCTCGTCCGCAATACCAATACCGGAATCTGCGACAGCAATTCTAAGCTTTATCTTATCAAGTACATCATCCATACAGGCAACCTTCACCCTGACGCCGCCGTCATTGGTAAATTTAATTGCATTGGACAACAGACAGTTCAGCACCTGCTGTATCCGCTGTCCGTCTCCTCTTACTAACGCCGGCAGGTTACCGCCAAAGTTACAGTCAAGAGTTAACCCCTTATCTCTTGCCAGAGGAACCTGCGCTGCCACAGTCTCTTCAATCACTGCTTTGATATCAAAATTTTCTTCCCTTAAGTTGTATTTACCTGCCTCCAGCTTGGAAATATCCAGAATATCATTTATCAGACGCAGCAATGTATCTGCACAGTTTTTAGCTGTAGTTAAATTATCCCTGTGGTCTGCCTGTAAATCCTCTGCCATCAGGGTTAACTGAAGCATTCCCAGAATCCCATTAATCGGTGTTCTGATTTCATGGGACATATTTGCAAGAAACTCTGACTGTGTCTTATACGCCGCATTGGCATCCTTTATAGCCGCAGACAGCTTATTTTCTGTTTCCTTCTGCTCTGTAATATCAATAACCACCATATTGATATAATCGCTCTCTGACTTATACATAACCGTATTGAAAACCTTGTTAAGCTTTTCCATCGTGATTTCCACGGTGAGCAGCTCGCCTAACTTTGTACCGGAATTATTATAAGCCTCAAACCATGCATTGATATCCTGTAACACCTCAACACGGCTCTCTGAAATGACCTTCCCATAATAATCCGAAGGGTCAAGCTCAAACATACGGGCAAAGGTCTCGTTTGCATCTGTAATGCGGTAACCCATATTTCTTCTTGTCTGGGTATCCCTTAAAATCTGTGCCTGGGCAAATCCTACCGGCAGGTTTAAGAATAATTTCTTATACTTATCACTTTTCACCGTGGATACCCGCTCCTCGTCCGCAGCAAACTTAAACATGGCGGCTCCGATAACCATTGCCATTGCAATAATGATAACGGATATCACAATCATGGCTCCTTTTATATCTCCGGCTGAACCCATACCCATCGCACCGGAAACCATACTGTTGTCCAGTTTGCCAAAAATGATAACATCCCCAACAATTACCACCGCAATCAGAACTACAATCAGTAAAAAATAGATTACTTTTACTCTTGATACTTTCTCACTCTTCTCCATTTGCATTGTCCTCCCTTAACATTTTCCTTTCCTGTTTTTTTCTTTCCCTCTGCTGTCTCTGCAGGCGTTCCACCTTACAAAGCATACAGAAAAATAATATTCCAAATAAAGTGGTGATAAAGCCCTTTAACAATCCAGGACAGTGATACACCAGCTTTATTGTATAATCACCCTTTTTAAGTCTCGCACCCAGAAAGCCCTCCAGCACTACACAGGTTTCCACCTTTTCCCCATTAACATAAAGGGTCCAGCCTTCATCATACGGAATCGAGGTCATAAACACCCCATCCTTCTGCGGCGATATGGTTCCCTCTATCTTTGTGTCACTATATTCTGTGACTCTCATTCCCTGATTTGACAGTATCTGATAAAATGCCTGGAACTGCTCCTCCACATACTCCATCGGATAACAGTAAATCGTGCCGCTTAAATCTTCCCCATCATTAAAGATAAACTGGATATCAACCAGCTGTCCGGCCTTTACCTCACCTACCCGGAAAATCTGCCCCTGGTAACGGTCAAATGCCACCTCATTGCCATCAATCAGCAATGCTATTTTATGGACATTGCTCCCCCGGCAGTTGATATATAAATCCATATCATAGGGTATGGTATAAATCATGTCTGCCTTTGCACTGGCATTTGCCTTGCTGTAATCTGCATTATATTCATCCTTTAGCGTAACATCCACATTGGTTCCATATGTGGTCACCTGCATATCCTCCGTGATAGAAGAGAAGACAGGTTCAATTCCGGTCAATGCTCCACAGAGTTCATTCTGTACGGTAAAAGGACCATTATCTCCCGTATCAAATGTCAGGATATCCTCATTTACCATGTATCCTATCGGTAATGCATAGGGATTCTGATATACGGAAATGTGCTCCTCATCCGCAAAATGATTCATATCTACGTTAACAAAATCTCCATCCCTTGTATATACATATTTTACACCAAGCAGGGCATTGGTAACCGGTGTCGCCCCATAATAAAGATATTCATTTGCCCCCGTATAAAAGCCTAATTCTCCCATGATGTCTACCAGTTCACCGCGGACAGTAGAGCCAAAAATTCCCACGCTTTTTAAATTATACCAGGTTGCCTCATCTACTAAAAGCGGCTCCAATATATCGGAACGGTAAAAATCCGTATTTCCCTCTTCTACTTTATCCTTCAGCTTCTCAAAGGTTTCCGTATCCCCATAATAATATTCCGGCTCAGAGGTTCCCACCTGCTTAAATGCCACAAGCCCGTTAACTGCCATCTCAAGGACTGCCACAAAAATAAGAATATATCTGGCAACCCATTTCCCCTTAGGAAGCTGCAAATAAAGAACAAACAGTACCAGATAAATGGTAAGAAAAATACCAGTAATTATATAGGTTCTGATATCATACGTAACCTCCGCATTATAGTAACAATACACCACAAAAAGCATGCTGACTACATAGGCGGCAATAATCATTGGCAGACGCAGCTTCTTTCTCTTTAAATATACCTCATATGCCATAACCAGCAAAAGAAACAGATATAAAAAAGCAAACCGGTTAGGAATCCCATATTGATTGTGGAATCCGTGCCATATATAGTTAAGCAGCTGGTTATTAAAGCTGATTACAAAAAGCAGGAGCAGTAAACCGTATTTTACCTTTTTCTCCAGGGAAATGTCCTTTACAAAAAAGAACATAAATGCCAGAAGAATTGTAAAAATTCCACAGTACAGATTGGTTCCGGCATCTCCCACCTGATTTGTCATCACCTCGGAACAAAATAAATGTGACCGGAGTGTATCAGCAAAGGAGCCATAAAATTCCCATTCCGGCAGCTCAAATTCAGCAGATGCGGTTGTCATGATTCCCATATAAGCCGGCACCAGCACCACTGCTCCCAGGGCTGCCGCTATTAAAGAGGAAACCGCAAAACGGATACCCTTTTCAATCAAGTCCTTAAAGCTCCGGAAAGAAAATGTAAAGAACCATAATACCAAAAAAATGCATATCATAAAGCTGATATAATAATTACAGATAAAGCTGTAAAGCAATGCCAGAATATACATCCTGCTATCTTTTTTTGTAAACATTTTTTCTATGCCCAGAATAATGATTGGAAAAATGAAAATACAGTCTAACCACATCAGATTCCAGTAATATCCAACCACAAAGCTGCTGAATGCATAAAATAATGAAAATACAACAATTGCCGGGTTCTTTACAGGCTTACGTCCTGCATGCATTAAAAAATATGCAAAGCAGAGACTTGCCAATATTATCTTTACAGAAATAATTATATTCAGCGCCATAGGCAGATGGCTTTTGGAGCAGAGTATAATAATTAAATTAAGCGGACTGGAGAGGTAGTAAGACCACAGGGATATAAAATTATTGCCCAGCCCCACATCAAAGCTATACTGTAAGCTGTCAAGATGCTGCAGCTTTTCCTGGTACTCCGAAAAAAACGGCAGGTACTGGTGTACACCATCCACTACCACCAGACATTTACCCCCAAAAGGACCTACTTCACCGATATACCACGCTCCAATCATCATAATTAACGCAATTCCAAAGGTAACTGTATATACGTATTTGTCTTTTAAAAAATCCCAAACTTTTTTCTGCCTCATTTTAATAGTCCATTCTATATTCAAAACTTATTTTTTCATGTCAGCTCTCTGGCATCCATCATGCGGATAACTCTGTCATATTCAAGAGTACCACCAAAAATATCCAGTGCACTTCCAATGGTTATATTCAGTTTTCCCCTGCCCAGTATCCGGATTGTTTCAATATCCTCGTAGGAGCCAACCCCTCCGGCATAGGTAATCGGAATACTGGCAAATTCGGAAAGCATTTGGACAAGCTCCCGCTCCACACCGTTTGCCTTTCCCTCCACATCCACTGCATGAATCAGAAATTCATCTGCATACTCCTGAAGCCTCTCAATTGTCTCCTTTGACACTGCTTCTTCTGTAAACTTCTGCCAGCGGTCCGTTACAATATAATATTGTCCCTCCCGCCTTCTACAGCTTAAGTCAAGCACTAAATGCTCTCTGCCCACTGCCTTGCACAGCTCCTTTATCCGGTTATAATCCACCCTGCCATCCCGGAACACATAGGATGTGACAATTACATGGCTTGCTCCCATATCAAGAAAGCCTTCTGCATTCTCTGCGGTAACGCCTCCGCCTAACTGTAACCCACCGGGATATTCTGCAAGCGCCAGCTTTGCCTCCCGTACATCCTCTTCATAATAGGGAGTCCCTGCCTTATTGAGCAGTATGATATGACCACCTTGTATATGGCTGTCCTTATATAATTTCGCATAAAAGGAAGCATCCTGCTCTGATACAAAATTCTCCTCTGCCTGATTACCGGCATCTAACAATGAGCCCCCCACAATCTGTTTTACTTTTCCATTATGTATGTCAATACAGGGTCTGAACTCCATAACCGTCTCCATTCATAATCTGTATATTTTATCTGTTGCAAACCACAGCAGAAGCAATATCTGCATAAACCAGTAATTAGTACCATAGTACCATATTTCCTTAGTAAATACAATCAAAAAGAACCAGACAAAACGCCTGATTCTTATTTTTTAATTTTTCCCAATCGGAAGCAAAATATTCCTGTTATTACCGGCACCTGTCTTTCTTTGTGAAATCCCTGTTCAGCTCTCTTTTTACTGTGTTCATCCGTTTCTCAAATTGCACAATTGCAGGATATTGCCGCTTGACTGCATATAGCTTTCCGCTAAATTGACAATTCAGATTTTTCATAAACCACACATCCCGGATATTCTTGTTACTATACTATGCCTCCTTTGCCGGAATGTGAACTTAAATATTCTGTACTATTTCCATCCTGCAGATGGCATTTCCTTTTTCCACAAACCGGGTCTCATACTCTGTCATAATATTGCCCGCCACATATTCTGAATGATGCAGGTCATAGGTGTAATTGAGAAGAATCCAATGGGAAGCCTCCCTTACCTGCTCCAGTGAAAAATCAAAGAGGTCCCTGTTATCCGTTTTAAAAATTACATGCCCTTCTCTGTCAAGGATTTTTTCATAACGCTCTAAAAACTGCAGCGAAGTAAGCCTTCTCTTTGCATGGCGGTCCTTCGGCCATGGGTCTGAAAAATTCAGATATATCCTTCCCACTTCCCCCGCTGCGAAGACATCTGCAATATTCTCCGCATCCATCCGGATGAAAAAGAGATTCGGCAAATCCTTTTCCTCCTGCTTTTCTATGGCTCTGACTAATACAGAAGAATATTTTTCAATACCTATATAATTAATGTCCGGATTCTCCTCTGCCAGGGTCATAATAAACTGTCCCTTTCCCATACCAATTTCAATATGAACAGGATTCTCGTTTCCAAATACCGTACTCCACTTCCCCTTATATTCCGTCTCATTTTTTATCGTAAAACGGCTCTCAGCAATCGTATCTCTGGAGCCTGGTACATTCCGCAACCGCATTATAACGTCCTCTCTTCCTGTTAAAATACACAATTCGTCTTTTTGACCGTCTTGCTTTTTTGAGTATATACTACCTTCTGTTGAAAATCAATTTAAATATGATTCTGCATTTCGTGAAAGCCTTTTTCATGTTATACTTATTATCAGAGACCACATATACCATTTAACATAACCGTCTTTGATACTTATTTACGGAGGAAAGGTAGTTTTTTATGAATTTTTCTGATGAAAGTAATAAAAATTTTACAGACTTTTCTGCTCTTTATGAAAAACAGCTTCAGTCGGTTTCACTGCCTGCCAAATTAGCCGGAAGTTTTACATTAAAAAATTGTCTGAAGCACTCCGGGCACAGGGAAATATACCTTTTGGCAGATAAAACAGGAACCCTGTATATCCTGAAAAAAACGTCCGGAAAACAGCTTCCCCAGTTAAAACAGGAGCAGCATATTTTTGAGATATTAAAGGACATAAAAGACCTGGCAATTCCCCGGTATATTGATTGCTGGGAAGAGCAGGGCTGCTGTTATCTTCTACGAACCTACATTGAAGGATGCTCCCTGTCCGACTATTTTAACCACCGTCTATATCTGTCCGATATGGAAATTATCCACTACATGCTCGCCATTTGTGACTTGATTTCCACACTGCACCACCAGCATCCGCCGATTATCCACCGGGATATCAAGCCGGAAAATTTTATTATCCAGAAGGGTACTGGTATTTTGTATCTTGTAGACTTTGACACCGCAAGGGTTTATACACCGGATAAATCCAGAGATACTATGCTGGTTGGTACTCCCTCCCATGCTGCACCGGAACAGTTTGGATTTTCGCAAAGTGATGTCCGGACAGACATTTATGCCCTGGGGAAAACCCTGCTATATTTAACCTATGGCAATACGGAAATAACGGATTTAAAATCCTCTTCCATAGCAAAACCGTTCCAAAAAATGATTACACATTGTACTGACTTTACGCCGGACAAGCGGTATTCCGATATAAACCAGCTTATCCGTTCCTTAAAGCACTACCAAAGGCATTTGAATTTTTCCAGGTCCTATGCCCGCCAGATGGGAACCTCTATTCTTTTGCTGGCATTTGGAATTTTCCTTGGGTATATAACTGGCTCCATACAGGGGAAACAAAATCTGACTGATTATATTGACACAGACAACAATATAAATACCAGCAGCCAGGAGGACAACAATCCGGCTGATACAACGGATTTGAACAAAGCAGACAATGCTTCCACTGAAAACAGCACTTCCTCTGAAAACGATACGGAACAGACAAAAAATGATTCCCCTGACGAAACCACCTCTGTAAAATCCCCTGTAGAGGTCTCTCTGCTTGAACAGTCCGGTGTCCTGGAATGTGACCTTTTACAATTTCAGGATATGGTAAATCAGATTATTCTTGATTATTACAAAAGTGACCCGGATGCAATGGTAAAGGACTACGAAATATTAACCAATGCCCTTTATCAGGATGAGGCTTTGAACCAGATAACCGGTACCGACTATGGGGACTTTGACGAAGCACCTGACAGTATCTTTCAGGCTCCGATTGTACGGATTCGAGACCTCCTCGCCTATCGGAATCAGATTCTAAAACGATATCAGGGCTCCTACGACAGCTACAAGGATGCTATTTTCACGAGCATGAATGGCTATCTCGACTCACAGACTGCAAATACAGAATGCGCTCTTTATCTATATGCCACCTCATCCGATGAAGAGGCTGTTGATAATTATTATCAACATGCATTGGCCGATGTTTTATGTAGCCTTATAAATTCCTTTAATATGGTAGATGAAGCGGAAGATACACAGCCTGATTAATAAAATCAACCATGCCTGCAATTTTTAACACCAAAGAAGCCGGTTCCCATGAACCGGCTTCTTATCGTCTTAACCTGTAAATAACGACAGTATCTTATTTCTTAATCTTCACCTTAGAGCCAACGCCCTTTGCCTTCAAGATTTTCTTATAGCTTGTGAGCTTCTTCTTTGGCACCTTGATGGTTGCTTTTGCATGAATCCCCTTAAATGCCTTACTTCCCACCTTCTTGCTTGTCAGCTTGGTGGTTTTGATGGTGATAGTCTTTAATTTCTTACAGCCATAAAATGCCTGCTTACCAATCTTACTTACCTTTGCTGGGATGGTAATCTTTGTAAGAGCTGTACACTTATAAAATGCCTTGTCACCAATGGTAGTAATATTTGCTCCCATGCTGACTGTTTTTAACTTAGTGCAGCCGGAAAATGCATTTACACCAATCGTCTTTACATCCTTGCCAATGGTTACCTTGGAAAGCTTCTTACAGCCAGAAAACGCTTTTTTACCAATTGAGGTCACATTAGACGAAATGCTCACCGTTGTAAGCTTGCTGCTTCCGGAAAATGCGTTGTCTGCTATGGCAGTTACCTTGTATGCTGTACCATCGATTGTAACGGTAGAAGGAACCGTAACCTTTGCTGCTTTCTTATCACTACCGGTATAGGTAACGGTCTTTTTGTTATCTGCCACACTGGTAATCTTATAGCTGCTTCCATTAACGGTTGCGGTATCCCCGGTTTTTGCAGGATTTTCGGTCTTTGGATTGTCTGGTACCTTTGGAGCTGCCTTTACCGTAATTGCCTGTTTTACAGTGTATTTTCCATATGTAACCGTAATCTCCTTATCGGTTTCCTTTAAGGCTGCGGTTGGTACCGTGTAGTCTGTAATTTTCTCTGTACTTCCGTCAGAATACACTAATTCCACTACCATTCCTGTCTTATCAAACTTCTCGCCTGCTATATAGGCTGTCTTTTTTGGCGCAGTCGTAATCTTAATACCGGTTGGGGCTTTTACTGTAATCCCCTGTTTTGCGCTAAAGTCCTTATATGCCACCTCAATTTCTGTATCGGCTTTCGTCAGGGCTGCGGTTGGTACCGTGTAACTTGTAATCTTCTGGGTATTTCCGTCAGAATACACTAATTCCACTACCATTCCCGTCTTGTCAAACTTCTCTCCCTCCTTATAGGATGTCTTGTTTGGTGCTGTTGTAATCTTTATCCCCGTTGGCTCGCCCTCACAGGTATCCTCACACCAGTAAGACTGCTCCGGATTCCAGTCCCCCGGATTGCCATCCAAATAAGTAAATGTTCCAACTGCCTTTAAGTCAAAGCCCAGCTTTGCATCCTCTGTAATCGTCACTTCCGCAGTACCTTTTATCGCCTCTGATGCATTGAGCGCTTTTCCATTTACTTTTACATAAACCTCATCATCATAGGTATTCTCTGTCATAATCTGATAGCTAAAATCTGCCCAGTCATCCTGCTTGTTCGGGATAATATAGAAGGTCTTTCCTTTTTTCCTCTCATATGTCATTTCCCTTATAAAGCCTTCCTCTGTCATCTCATCCGTTTCATAAAATCCGATTCGCGGATAATCCACATGAACCGTAATGGAGGAATCCTGATACATCAATGTGTAATCCCCCACTGCATAGAAACAGAATTCAATCAGCTCGTTATTTTCCGGATGCGCAGAATACGTCACCTGCTCTTTTGTGGCAGCAGTCCCCTCATATTGAACAGAAATATCCTCTGCTGATACAACAGCAGGGTCTTCTCCTTCATTTTCCACATATCCAAGATACATAATCATTCCATTTAAATCTGCTGAAATTTCTTTTGCAAATTCTGCCTCAGGGTTGACAGAAGGAACATCCCCATCCCAGTCAATCCAGTCCTTTGCCACCAGACCTTCCTTTTTTTCTATGTAATTTATATCAACACCTCTGCCTAGCGGGTAGGCTTCCTCTGCAAAGACATTTTCACCTTCTTCATTTTCATATACATCCGTTTTCTGTACCTCTGCCTCAAACCCGAAACTTTCCTGTTTATTAATACTTATTTCGTACACATAATCAGCTGCTTCAAGACAATCCTCAGGTGAATCTAAGGAAGGCAGGTCAGCCGGTGCAGTAATCGTCACATATTCCGAAATATCAGCTGCTTCCTCTCCATTAATACGGTATACAATATTTTCTAAATCCAGCTTTGCGTATTCACATCGATGGAGAATCATATAAAACGTGTTATTTCCATCCTGTTTATAATCAAAATTATAGTCACGAATCAGCGTATCGGCGGACTTCTCAGCTGATGTATAAAATCCCACCTCCGGGTAGCCTACATGAAGGGTAATGCTCTTATCTGCTGTCCCGCTGCCTTTATATGTTATTGTATAATCTCCTGTTTCCTGAAATGAAAAATCAAGAAAATCACCATTTTGTTCATTTGGTTCACAGGAAACAGCATCTCCCGCCTCTTCTCCATTTAATGTAATGGAAATATCCTCTTTTGTTACCTTTTTCTCCTCACCTGCCTCTAAGTATGCAAGATACATTGTATACCCAATAAGGTCAGGCCAACCCTCTTTTGTAAACTCTGCATTTTCATTCAGATAAGGTACTCCGTCTTCCGTCCAGTCAATCCAGTCCTTTGCAACCAGACCTTCTGTATTTTCTTCTGCATTTGCCGGTATTCCGGTAAACAGGCTTGCCACCATGCAAATGACAAGAAGAAATGCAGCACTCCTCTGTTTCTTCTTTGTTCTCATTTAAACTCCTCCTTTTCCGTTTTAACTTCCCCTTACTGTATGTCAGGGTGAAATTAATTCTAACAGAAACCATTCTTTGTTTGGTGGGCTGTACTGCCCACTATTACAGAATTGTGCTGCATTTTCTGCCTATTTTCTTTTATATTTTTAAAAATGGGCAAGATTGCCCACCAAAATTAGAGTTTACATGATAAAATATTATTGATATATGTTATGATTACTTATGGGATGAGGTATTTATGAAATCAACAGATGAGTTATTAAATTTACTACAAAACTTAGATATAGAAGAATTTAAAAAAGAAGATTCTTTTCAAAATATTAATATCTCCGAATATCTGAATGAATTATTGCAGACACAGGGTCTTTCGCCAAGAGATATTATAATCAAACTGAACATGGAGCGCTCCTATGCATACCAGATATTGAAGGGACGGCGGAATCCAACAAGGAATTTTCTGATACGAATCGCATTGCTATGCCAATTAACAGTAGAGGAAACACAGAAGCTGCTTACGGCTGGCAACCGCCCCATTCTATATCCCCGCAACCGGTTTGATGCCGCTGTACTGTACTGTATTCAGCACAAGCTAAATGAAGAAGAATTAAACGAATTATTACTGGATATTGGAGAGGAAATGTTAAGTTAATTTATTTCCTCTTTTTCTTTTCCAGATTATCCAGATAATGCATTTTACCATTTTCCCTATCAGGGCTTGTCTTTGGCTTTTCTCCCATCTGCTCAAACATGGCACCTTTTAATTGTCCCGCCAGTTCCTTGGTACATCCGTAACAATACCTTCCAAAACGCAGAGAGCAGCCGCATCTTTCACACTTTATGTAAAATTTACTTCCCTCCGGTATTTCCAGTCTTCCGTTTCTTAAAAATAAATTCACGATTTCCAGCGCAACACCTGTATCTTCAGAAATAATACTGGCAGGAGTCGGACCGTTTTCATCCAGGTATCGCTTTATTTTTCCAAAATCATCTAACTCCGCTGCACCGCAATCCTCACAAACATATTCACCACTGTTCTGATAAAATAGCTTTCCTCCGCATTTTTTACAAAATATAGGGCGTCTGTCCATAACTAATTTTTCAACATCGTTCATATTTCATCCTCCCTCCATTACCAGATATATATAAGCTATCCATTGGAATAGTCTTTCTCAATGCAAATAATATTTTATCATATCTTCACAAAAAACAAAACTATATTAAAAACTTTATTTTATCTATTATGCTCCCGCCTTCGGAAAGGTTGACACTTATTCCCAGATATAATAAAATAGTTATAATTATGTTTATTTATCAAAGGAGTATCTTGCAGATGAAAAAAACGTTTGCCGTTCTGTTCGCCCTTTTGTTTTTATTTACATTTTCCCTGCCTGCTTACGCAACGGAAAACACAGAGGCAACCACAGAACATCCTGAAACAACTGAATACCCGGATGAGCCCTCCAGAGAACCTGACCTTGTGGCAAATGCCGCCATTGTAATGGATGCTTCAACGGGTCAGATATTATATGAAAAAAATGCACATGAAAAAAAATATCCTGCAAGTATAACGAAAATTATTACCACTATTATTGCTTTAGAGCATAATGTTGACTTTAACGATATTGTTACGATGTCCGAAAATTCCATCTGGGATGTGGAGCGTGACAGCACCCTGATTGGATTGGATGTAGGAGAAAAGGTTACGGTCAAAGACCTGATTTATGCAACTATGGTTAAATCAGCGAATGAATGTGCCTATGCCCTGGCAGAATATGTCTCCGGGGATAAAGAATCCTTTGCCAAGCTGATGAACGAAAAAGCTTCTGATATTGGATGTGAAGATACTCATTTTGTTACCCCAAATGGTCTCCATGATGAGCATCATTACACCACAGCCTATGACATGGCACTTATTACAAAATATGCGTTACAAAATGATACCTTCCGTGAAATTGCAGGCACCTTGTCCTATACGGTTCCTGCAACCAACTTAACCGATGAGACGAGACCTTTATGGAACGGCAATAAAATGATTAATCCGGCTGAACCTTATTACTATGAATACTGTGAGGGTGGTAAAACAGGTTATACTTCTAATGCCAACAACACACTTGTCACCTTCTCCAAAAAGGATGGTCTTGAACTGATTTGTGTTATTATGGACTGCGATGGTGCAAAATATAGCTATACAGATTCCAGGGCTCTCTATAATTACTGTTACAATAATTATACTTATTTCTATCCCCTGTCGGATTTTTCCTTCGAGTCAGATGAAGAAAGCGAAGAAGAAAGCAACACAATTTTAAATAATTACTACTCCAGTCTGAACCATGAAATGGTGGATTTAACTGTGGATAAAACATATTCCTTACTGATAAGCAAATCGGTGGATACCACTAAGATTGAACAGGAGGTTGTACTGTTTGACAGTGCACAGGACAATGCATTAGGAGAAATCAGATTTTCTTATGATGGGGAACAAATTGGCTGTACTCCTATCACAAGTACCTCTCCTCTGCTATCCTCTACCATGTCCCAGGAAACACCGGAAAATAAAACCACTACATGGAAACAGGTTAAAGGAGTTTTATTTAAAATTTTGATTGTGATTGCCGCACTTGTAATCATATTGATAATTTATCTTCTTTTTGCCGCTATTGTAAGAAATTTACGGCGCAGCCGCAGAAAAAACAGATACAGAAGAAGACGGAAAAAACGGGATGATGATTATTACTTTTAGCGAATGAGAAAGGATAAATATGCCAAAGGATGAAACCAACCCACTTAACATTATAGAGGAAGCCAATTCCAAAACTTTGGATTACTTCAACAAAACCTATGTAAATAATCTGGAACTGGTGCAAAATCTGAAAACAGAGCTGTTTGAGCTGGAGGTACAGATTGAAACCCTGGAGAAAACCAGGGATTTATATACTTATCACGTTGATAACCGCCGTAATGTATTTTCTCCTCTTGCCGGAGAAAATGATTCGACTACAACAAAGGGACATCAGATTGAGCTGCAAATTAAGGATTTGGAGGATGCAAAGGAACGTCTGGAAAAACGTATTTCGGATTTGGAACAGGATATTACCTTTTATAAGGAACAGGTAAGCATGCTGTCCAAAGCCAATAAATGTATTCATACTGTTCTAATTGGAAGCAGTCATGATGAAGAATCCCGCTCTTCTGATTATGACGACGGCATTGAATTTATTGAAACAGAAGACACGGAAGCCAAGGCAACCCATCCCTATACCATGCTTATGCTGGAGGATTATGAAAATTACCAGCAGGCTGTCAGTCTTGACCAGAACATCAAGCAGGAGCTGATTTCCAACCTGAATAAATTAGATGTGTTAAAATGGCTGCTCCACTCTGACATTGGAAGGGCAAAGGTTACTCTGGATGAGCTTCACACATCCCAGCAGTCCATTCTAAATTCCCTGGAGGATGTGCTGGAGCATTTAAACTATAATATTGATACCAAACAGCCAATATGGGACCAGGTGGACAAGCTGATTGCAGGCTACCAAAGGGAGCATCCGGAATGTATGATTGACTCCTCCTGTGACTGCACAGAACACGAGTTAAATCTTCCGCCGGTAATAACCATTCGCTTAATCAAGATGCTACGTGAAGTATTTGACAATATTTTCAAGCATTCCAATGCCAACCGGGTAACCTCCAAAATATTTATCAGCAGTCGGTTAATTGACGTCTATGTCAACGATAACGGTGTAGGTATCCCGGAGGATTATTTAGAGCGTTCCAGCTGGAGTTCAGGACTTCACAAATTACATGAGATTATTTACCAGTTAGATGGAAAATTACAGATTCAGGGAGATTTGATTTCCGGAACTAACGTACGTTTTTCATTTCCTATTAAAAAATAAAACATATACCAGATTTAATAAAACCAGGAGGCTATTTTTATTATGAAAGAACAGGTTATTGAGCTGATTGCTTCAGCCGCAGATTTAGATAAGGAAACCGTTGCAGGAATTTTGGAAATTCCGCCAAGGGCAGACATGGGAGATTATGCATTTCCATGCTTTCAGCTGGCAAAATCCCTGCACAAGGCGCCGCCGTTAATTGCTGCCGATATTGCAGAAAAAATAACTAAGACAGAAATTATTGATAAGTTAGAGGTTAAAGGCGCTTATCTCAATTTCTTTTTAAAAAAGGATATGCTTGTAAAAAACATGGTGGAAAATGCCAGTGTTCCTGATTTCGGCGCATCCACTCTTGGCAATGGAAAAACTATCTGTATTGATTACTCCTCTCCAAATGTGGCAAAGAATTTTCACGTGGGACATCTCCGGACAACAATTATTGGTAATTCCCTTTACAAAATTTACAGCAAATTGGGATACCAGGTAGAGCGTATCAATCACTTAGGCGACTGGGGCACACAATTCGGAAAGCTGATTGTTGCCTATAAGGCATGGGGAAATAAGGAAGCTGTTGAAAAGGATGGGGTTGCAGAGCTTATGCGGCTCTATGTGAAATTCCATGAGGAAGCAGAAAAGGATGATTCCCTGAATGACCAGGCAAGAGACTGGTTTACACAGATGGAAAAAGGAAATGAAGAAGCCCTGTCCATCTGGCAATGGTTTGTGGATATCAGCCTAGAGGAATATAAGAGAACCTATGAGTTACTGGGTATGGAATTTGACCACTATCTCGGTGAAAGCTTTTACCGTGACAAAACCGCGGATGTGGTAAAACGGCTGCAGGATGCAAATCTGTTACAGGAAAGCCAGGGTGCCCAGATTGTTGATTTAGAGGAATACAATATGGCGCCATGCCTGATTATGAAAAAGGATGGCAGCTCTATCTATGCAACCAGGGATTTGGCTGCTATATTCTATCGTAAGGCTACCTGGAATTTTGACAAATGTCTCTATGTAACCGGTCAGGAGCAGAAGCTTCACTTTGCCCAGGTATTCAAGGTAGTAGAGCTTCTTGGAAATGAATGGGCGAAGGACAGTCTGGTTCACATTCCTTATGGACTGGTCAGCTTAGAGGGCGCCAAGCTCTCCACGCGAAGCGGTAATATTATCTATGCAGAAGATATTTTATTAGAGGCAATTGATAAGGTAAAGCAGATTATCCTGACAAAAAATCCCGACTTAGAGAACAAGGACGAAACTGCCAAAATGGTAGGAGTTGGCGCAATTATTTTTCATGATTTATATAATCAGAGAATCAAGGATGTTTCCTTTAAATGGGACAAGGTTTTAAACTTTGACGGTGAGACAGGTCCCTATGTACAGTACACCTATTGTCGTTGTGCCAGCATTCTCCGCTCCGTTTCCTATGATGAAAATGCGGCAATTGATTATAACCAGCTGCTGGATGAAGAAGCCATTGCACTGTTAAAGGAAATTAACCGGTTTCCTCAGGTAGTTCTGGATGCTGCAGAAAAATATGAACCATCTGTAGTTGCCCGTTTTGCCATGGATGTTGCGCAGGCTTTCTCCCGTTTCTATAACGCATGCCGCGTTAATGTTGAGGATGACAATATCCGTAACGCAAGAGTAAAACTGGTATCCCTAACAAAAACTACTTTACGGGATGCTCTTGATTTACTTGGCATCAGCTGTCCGGAACAGATGTAGCAATGTAGAAATTTAACTGTGGTTAAATTTTAAAAGAGTATAAAATTACAGGGAGGTCTCTATGCTTCTTATTAAAAATGGTTATATTTTAGACCCAAAATCCCGGCGTCAGGGAGTTTATGACATATTAATTGAAGATAATCTGTCTCTTATACACATCTGACGCT
>ENA-OZAF01000307-OZAF01000307.1-human-gut-metagenome-genome-assembly--contig:-NODE-307-length-22533-cov-5.257274_pt1 | contig 22533 bp, 17 predicted proteins | sample MGYA00244207_ERZ653498 | MGnify/ENA primary metagenome ERZ653498 (study PRJEB26926, sample SAMN06165156) | human gut metagenome | biome: ENVO:00009003; feature: ENVO:2100002; material: ENVO:00002003... | reverse complement strand
GGCCCGCCATTATCTCGACCGCCTGCATGAGGAAATCGAGCTTCTGGACGTGGCGGGCGACCCCTTTGACAAGCAGGCCGTGCTGGAAGGCCGCCTCACGCCGCTGTTCTTCGGCTCGGCGGTCACCAACTTCGGCGTGGAGCCCTTTCTGGAGGCATTTTTGTCCATCACGCCGCCGCCTCTGTCCCGCATGGCCGACATCGGCGAGATTGCGCCCACCGAGCCGTACTTCTCCGGCTTCATCTTCAAGATTCAGGCCAATATGAACCCCGCCCACCGCGACCGCCTGGCCTTTGTGCGCGTGGTCAGCGGCGAGTTCCAAAAGGGCATGACCGTCTATCATTCCGGCACGGACAAGCAGATCCAGCTCAAGCAGCCCCAGCAGTTCATGGCCGACGAGCGCGAGGCCGTCGAAAACGCCTATGCGGGCGACATCATCGGCCTGTTCGACCCCGGCTTTTTCCACCTGGGCGACGCGCTCTCCGCCGGCCCCAAGCTGCATTTTTCCTCCATCCCGGTGTTCGCGCCCGAGCACTTCGCCCGCGTGCGCCCGGAGGACAGCATGAAGCGCAAGCAGTTTTTGAAGGGCATCCTGCAACTCGCCGAGGAGGGCGCCATCCAGACCTTCCGCCGCACCGAGACGGGCCGCGAGGATTTTCTGGTCGGCGTGGTCGGCGTTTTGCAGTTCGAGGTGCTGGAGCACCGGCTCAAGACAGAGTACGGCGTGACCATGCTCATGGACCGCCTGCCCTTCCGCTACGTGCGCTGGGTGACCCAATCGCCCGTGCCCGTGGAAAAGCTCAAGCTGACCTCCACCAGCGGCCGCGCCTTCGATTCCGAGGAGCGCGAGGTGCTGCTTTTTGAAAACGACTGGTCCATCCGCCTGGCGATGGAAAACAACGAAGGATTGGAGCTGGCCGAAACGGCCGTGCGCAGCGTATATGCATAATTTCTACCTGGTTTCCCCGCTGGCGGGGGTGCCTCCCGCGGCCGCATAACAGCATCCGAAGGCGCCCCGACTTTACCCAGCAACAAAGGAAAGAGGCTATTTATGATTCGCAACGATATCCGCAACATCGCTATCATCGCCCACGTTGACCACGGCAAGACCACTTTGGTGGATGAAATGCTCAAGCAGGGCGGCGTTTTCCGTGAAAACCAGCAGGTGGCCGACCGCGTCATGGACTCCGGCGACATCGAACGTGAGCGCGGCATCACCATTCTGGCCAAGAACACGGCCGTGCATTACAAATCCACCAAGATCAACATCGTCGATACCCCCGGTCACGCCGATTTCGGCGGCGAGGTGGAGCGCGTGCTGAAGATGGTGGACGGCGTGCTGCTGCTGGTGGACAGCTTTGAAGGCCCCATGCCCCAGACCCGCTTCGTGCTCAAAAAGGCCCTGTCGCTGAAGCTGCCCGTCATCGTGGTGGTCAACAAGGTGGACCGTCCCGACGCCCGCTGCGACGAGGTGGTGGACGAGGTGCTGGACCTGTTCATCGAGCTGGGCGCGGACGAAACCGCGCTGGACCGCCCCATCATCTATGCCAGTGCCCGTCAGGGCACGGCTACGCTGGATTTGAGCCAGCCCGGCGAGGACCTGCGCCCGCTGTTTGACGCGATTCTGGAGTACATCCCCGCGCCCGAGGGCGACCTGGAGGGCCCCGCGCAGGTGCTCATCTCCACCATCGACTACAACGACTACGTGGGCCGCATCGGCATCGGCCGTATCAGCCGCGGCACGCTCTCGGAGGGCATGACCGTCATCAAGACCAACTACGATACCGAAAAAACCTCCATGCCGCTGCGCCTGACGAGCCTGTACACCTTTGACGGCCTCAAGCGCGTGCCCGCCAAGGAGGCTTCGATGGGCGACATCGTGGCCATGAGCGGCATCGAGGACATCGGTATCGGCGACACCGTCTGCGCGCCCGAGCAGGTAGAGGCGCTTCCCTTTGTGAGCATCACCGAGCCGACCGTGACCATGACCTTCTCGGTCAATAACAGCCCCTTTGCGGGCCGCGAGGGCGAGTACGTCACCAGCCGCCACCTGCGGGCCCGGCTCATGCGCGAATTGCAGACCGACGTGTCCCTGCGCGTCAACGAAACCGACAGCCCCGACGCCTTCGAGGTGCGCGGCCGCGGCGAATTGCACCTGTCCATCCTGATTGAAAACATGCGCCGCCAGGGCTATGAGTTCCAGGTATCCAAGCCGCAGGTGCTCTACAAGGAAATCGACGGCGTGCGCTGCGAGCCCATCGAGCGCATGGTCGCCGATGTGCCGCAGGCCTATGCCGGCGCGGTGATCGAGAAGATCGGCCGCCGCCGCGGCGTGATGGAGAGCATGCACGGCCTGGACCGCGTGCGCCTGGAGTTCCTCATCCCCTCGCGCGGCCTGTTCGGCTACCGCTCCGAATTCATGACCGACACGCGCGGCGAGGGCATCATGTCCAGCGTGTTCGAAAAGTATGAGCCCGTCAAGGGCGACATCCCCCACCGCAGCGCCGGTGCGCTGGTCTGCTTTGAGGACGGCGAGTCCACCAGCTACGGCCTGTTCTACGCGCAGGAGCGCGGCACGCTGTTTATCGGGCCGCAGACGCCCGTGTACAAGGGCATGATCTGCGGCCAGAATGCCCGTCCGGACGATCTGGTGGTCAACGTCTGCAAGCAGAAGCACGTCACCAATATGCGCAACGCCTCCGCCAGCGAGGACAGCCTGCGCCTGGTCAGCGTCCATCCTCTCACACTGGAGGAGTGCCTGGAATTCATCGACGACGACGAGCTGCTGGAAATCACCCCCAAGTCCCTGCGTATGCGAAAACGTGTCCTCTCCCATGAGGAGCGGGCCCGTGCCGCCCATCGCGCCAAGGGCTGACCCTTTTTTCCGCGCCTCCGGCGCAGTCCTCAACGAAGGAGGTTGAATACGTATGAGTGTGTTGAAACGGCTGTCCGCTCTGGTTCTGTCCCTGTGCCTGCTGATGGCGGCGTTTTCCCAAGCGCTGGCCGAGGAATCCGCCGGCGACGAGGTGACCCGTTCGGACTTTTCCTTCTCGCTCCTGCTCCACGCGGACGGCTTTCCCAACGACGGCGCAGCACATTACGCGGACTGGGAAACCTTCCTCTCCAAGCTGAGCCTGGAAGGCGTCGTGGACGTACAGCGCTTTTTGACCAACATCAGCCGCGTGTATTTCGACGGCGGCCTGTGCGTCAACGGCGAAATGGCCCTGCCCTTCGTCTACGACGGCTACCACAGCTACCGCTATGTGCGGGCTGACGCGCTGCGCGGCGACAGCATCCACTTTCAGATGCACAACTTCTTTGAGTTCATGCTCAAGGGGTATTATTTCATGGGTCTGCCCACGCAGCTGATCGCGCTGCCCCTCTATCCCGAAGCCAGCTATTACCTCGGCGCCAGCTATTATCAGCCCATCGCCGAAGCGGTCGCGGGCGAGGGTGACCGGACCGTGAGCCATGCCGACCTCTACGAGCTGTGCGAAACCCTCGACCTGATCGTCAACGACGACTGGGACTATGAGCGCGCCTACTTCTATTTCACCTCCATGCTCATCGACCTTGGCGCGTCGGACATGGCGCTGCAAAAGCTGGGTTATCTGGAGGACTGGCTGCTGTTCATGGACCCGGAGGAAGAGGGCCTGTTCATCACCGATGACGGCGTCTCCCAGACCTACACGTTGGGCGGCACGCAGGTGTTCACCCACACCAAGGATGCCTCCGGCGAGCGCTTTTCCCTTTGCCTGCCGGATGCCGACGGCTATGAGCTGACGGTCTCCTATGAAAATACCGGCGCGGAGATTCACGGAAGCCTCCGCATCACGCTGGAGGGCGCAGAACGCCTGACTTTGAATGTGGATGTGGACGGCCTGCCCGTGGACGGCGCGCTCGCCGCCCAGGGTACGGCGGCCATCGCCTTCGGCGGGGAATGCTTCAGCGAGCCGCCCGCGCCGCTTTCCTTTGCCTACCGCTACAGCCGGGACGCCGCCGAGCTGCCCTATGCCATGACGCTGGACGTGGACTGGCTGCATCCCGAAACCGGGAAGCCCGCTCTCACCTTTGCCTATCAGGCGGCTATGAAGCAGCTGCCCGCCAGCGCCATGGTGGAGCGCGTCTATGACAACCAGAACGACTTCTTCCACCTCAATGAGAGCTTTATGGAGGAATACAAGCAGCTTTATCTGCCCACGCTGGCCTTGTCGGCCGTTCCCGTCCTGGTGGAAATGCCCGCGGGCGTGATCAGCGATATCATGGGCTTCCTGTATGAGACCGGCTTCCTGGCTTTCCTGGGGCTCGAATGACGGAGGAGACGCGCGTGCAAGACAAACCTTTGGAAAAAAAGAGCCAGAGTCCGCTCTATCAACAGCTGATGACCCGCTTGAAAAACGATATTCTGGCCGGGGTCTATCCCTCCGGGGCACGCATCCCCAGCGAGCAGCTTCTATGCGAAACCTACGGCGTAAGCCGTGTGACCGTGCGCAAGGCCATGCTGGACCTGGTGCAGGAGGGCCTCCTGGTGCGCAAGCAGGGCAAGGGCACCTTTGTGGCGGACGAACGCATCCAGCGCGACCTTCTGCAGATCACCAGCTTTTCGGCGGCCTGCCGCCAGAACGGCCACTGCGCCGGCACCAAGGTCATCAGCGCCACACTGGAGGAGGCCGCGCAGGAGGACATCGAGCACCTGGGCGCGGCTCCCGGTGGACAGGTGGTGGAGATCTGCCGCCTGCGCCTGTGCGATGGAGAGCCGGTCATGCTGGAGATCAACCGCTTTCCGGACAGGTATGCCTTTCTGACCGGCGAGGCGCTGGACGGCTCGCTCTATGATCTTCTCCGGGAGCGCGGCGTCGTGCCCACCTCCGCGGTGCACGACATCTCGCTGGGGCATGCCACGCCGATGGTCAGCCGGCACCTGGGCACCGCGCAGGGCGACGCGCTGCTGCTGCTCAACGAGCTGGTCATGGACCAGCACGGCCAGCCCCTGCATTCCAGCCGGCAGTGGATTCGCGGCGACAAGTACACCTTCCGCATCTGAAAGGGGAAACGATTCCGATGAGCAGCTCCAAATTCGCCCTCTTCGTGGACCTGGAAAACTGCGGCGCCAAGGTGGATACGCTGCTTTCCGTGCTGGAGAAGGTCAAGATCCGCGGCGACATCCTGCTGGGAAAGGTGTACGGCTATACCGATCAGTACAGTGATCTCAAGGAGGTCCTGCTGTCCAACACCTTTACCGTGGTGCCCAGCCTGCGCTATGGCATCAGCCAGAAAAACAACGCCGACATCCTGCTGGTCATCGACGCGCTGGAGGTAGCCTTCACCAATCCGCTGATCGACAGCTTTTGCATCGTATCCGGCGACAGCGACTATACGCCGCTGGTGGGCCGGCTCAAGAGCATGGGCAAGTTTGTGCTGGGCATCAGCCGTTCCGCGGCGGCCAGCAATATCTTCATCAACGCCTGCAATGAATTTCAGTTCCTGGAAAACGTCGGCGGACGTACCCGCAAGCCCACGGGCAAGAAAAAGGCCTCCGCCGACAAGGAGCCCCTGGACGAGCAGGAGCTCAACAAGGCCCTTTGCGGCATTCTGGAGGAGCAGACCGACAAGGACGAGCTCTATGCCAGCGAGCTCAAGGGCATCCTTTTGCGCCTGCGGCCTGATTTCAATGAAAAGTCCTATGGCTGCACCACATTTCTCAAGCTTCTGGACAAGCTGAGCAAGCAGTTTGGCGCCCTGCATATCCGAAGCGACAACTTCAACGTCATGGTTTCCCTTGCGCAGAGCAGCAAGGAAAGCGCTCCGGAAATGAACAAGGACAACTGGCGCTCCCTTATCCGCGAGCAGCTCGCCCGCTACAAGGAGGACGGCTTCGAGCGTATCAACCCCAGCATTCTCAAGGCCGATATCCAGGCCAGCTTCCCCGGCTTTTCCGAAAAGGCGCTGGGTTTCAAACGCTTCAGCGACATGCTCAAGGCCATGGAGAAGGAAGGGCTCATCAGCGTGGAGCTGGACGATCAGAAGAACATGCTCATCAAGGTGAGCTGACAGGGAGGGAGCCGTTATGCCTGAAGGATTCGCGCGCATTGCCGCAGTCAGCCTGCCCGTTCATCTGGGCGACGTGGAGGCCAACGAGCGGGAGATTACGCTCGCGCTGGAACGCCTCCGGGGCCGGGGGGTTCAGGCGGCGGTATTCCCCGAGCTGTGCCTGACCGGCTATACGCTGGGCGACCTGCTTTTGCACGGTCTGGTGCAGGACCGCGCCTGGGCGGCGCTCAAGCGGCTTCAGGCCCATACGGACGGGCTCACGGCCGTGGTGGGCCTGCCCTTCTGCCACGAGGGCCGTCTGTACAACTGCGCCGCGGTGCTTGCCAATGGCGCCATCCGCGCGCTTGTCCCCAAGACCTACCTGCCCAACGGCAACGAATTCTATGAAACCCGCTGGTTCGTCAGCGGCGCGGGCGTATGCGAAACCGTGGCGCGCGACGGCCTGACATTCCCCCTCAGCGCGGATACGCTGTTTGAGATGGACGGCTTCGTCTTTGGCGTAGAGCTGTGCGAGGACCTGTGGGTGCCTCTGCCCCCCAGCTCGCATCTGGCGGTGGAGGGTGCGGACCTGATTCTCAATCCCAGCGCCTCCAATGCGCTGGCGGCCAAGCATGCCTACCGCCGCGGACTGCTCTCCCAGCAGAGCGGCCGCCTTTACGCGGGCTATGCCTACGCGGGCGCGGGCTTTGGCGAAAGCACCAGCGACATGGTATTCGACGGCTATACCGGCATTTTTGAGAACGGGCGTGCGCTGAGCGAGGGCGAGCGCTTTTCCATGGCGGGAAGCCTCGCTGTGGCTGACGTGGACGTCGGGCGGCTGCGCTATCAGCGCCAGCGCAACGGCAGCTTCCATCAGATGCCGCGCCCTGCGCGCGGCGTTCAGCGCGTGCCTCTTGGAGCGGCGCATGACGCCCCCCTGCCGCTGATGAGGCCGCTGGAGCCCCTGCCCTTTGTGCCCTTCGGCGCGGAGGCGGAGGAGCGGCTGGAGGAGATTGCCGGTATCCAGTGCATGGGACTCCAGACGCGGCTGTATGCCGTCCATGGGCGCACGGTGGTGGTGGGCGTATCCGGCGGGCTCGATTCCACCCTGGCGCTGCTGGTGGCCGTGCGCGCGTTCGACGCGCTAGGTCTGGACCGCAGCGGCATCCATGCCATCACCATGCCGGGTATGGGCACGGGCGGACGGACCCACTCCAACGCGCAGAAGCTCATGGAGGCGCTGGGTGTGACGGCGCTGGAAATTCCCATCGGGGACGCGGTGCGGCAGCATTTTCGCGACATCGGGCAGGACGAAAGTGTGCATGACGTGACCTATGAAAACAGCCAGGCCCGCGAGCGCACGCAGATTCTGATGGACTATGCCAACAAGGTCGGCGGCATCGTGCTGGGCACCGGCGATTTGAGCGAAGCGGCGCTCGGTTTTTGCACCTACAACGGCGATCACATGAGCATGTACAACGTCAACTGCTCGGTGCCCAAAACGCTGGTCAAAAGCCTGGTGGGATATCTGGGCCGCTGCTTTGACGAGGCGGTATCCGCCATCTGCCAGGACGTGATCGACACGCCCATCAGCCCGGAGCTGCTGCCCGCCTCCCAGGGAGAGTTGCAGCAGCGCACCGAGGATATCCTGGGCGATTATGCCCTGCACGACTTTTTCCTCTACCACCTGATGGACAGCGGCGCGTCGGCCGGGAAGCTGAAGATGCTGGCCATGCAGGCGTTTCATGGCGTATACGGCGAGGCGCGCGTGGATGCCCAGCTTAAAACCTTCCTCAAGCGCTTCTTCGCCCAGCAGTTCAAGCGCAACTGCGTGCCCGACGGCCCCAAGGTGGGGTCGGTCAGCCTCAGCCCGCGCGGCGACTGGCGCATGCCCAGCGATATGCAAGCCGGCATGTGGCTGGATTTCTAACCCGTTTTACCCGATATACGAAAGGGAGAACCCTGCATTGAGTACCACGCGTACCGCCCGCTTCGTTCAAAATACGCTGTCCACCGCGCTCTACCAGCTTACGGCCATGGTGATGGGCTTTATCACCCCCAGGCTGATGATCCTCTACTACGGTTCGGAGATCAACGGGCTGATCGTATCGGTCACGGAGTTCCTGACCTATTTTAAAATGCTGGAAGCCGGGCTGGCCGCCTCCGTCAACGTCGCGCTCTACGAACCGCTGGCCCGCCACGACCATCAGGCCGTCAGCGGCATCGCGTCGGCGGCGCGCCTGTTTTACAACGCGGCGGGCTGGATGTTTACGGGGCTGACGGTGGCCTTCACCATCGCCTATCCCTTCTTTGTGCCGGTGCGGGATTTAAACGGCCTGCCCGTGAGCCATCTGAGCGTGATGGTGCTCATTCTGGCGATGGGCCTGTCAGGCATGCTGGAGTTCTTCACCATGGCGCGCTACCGCGTGCTCATCGCCGCCGACCAGCGTACGTACGTGGTGTCGCTGGCCTCGATGAGCTCGCTGATGCTCTCGACCGCGCTGATCGTGGTGCTGCCCTACCTGGGCATGGACGTGATCGTGGTGCGGCTGGCGGCCTCGCTGACCATTCTGGTGCGGTCGGTGCTTCTGTCGCGCTATGCAAAAAAGCATTATCCCTACGTGGACCCCCACGCGGCGCCCAACCGCGCCGCCCTCTCCACCCGCTGGGACGCGCTGTCCGTGGAGCTGACCAACGTGTTCCAGCAGGGCGCGGGCGCCATTCTGGGCACGGTGGTGACGCGCGACGCGGGCCTTTTGAGCGTATACGGGGTGTACCACATGGTCACGGTGGGGCTGTGGGGAATCCTCAAGATGGGCACCACAGGCATCAACTCCATCTTCGGAAACCTTCTGGTCAGCGGCCGCAAAAGCGCCTTCCAGCGGGCGTACCGCGATTTTGAATGCCTGTATTACATGCTGGTAAGCATCCTCTTCGGCGCGGCGGCCGTGCTGATCGTGCCCTTTGTGACGCTCTACACCCACGGCGTGACGGATGCGGCCAACTACGACGCGCCGCTGCTGGGCATGCTCATCATCGCCGAGGCGGTGACCAACCACGCGAAAATGCCCATGGATCTGATGATCACCACCAGCGGCAAGTTCCGCGAGGTACGGTCCCACTGCTTCTGGCAGATCGGGCTGACCGTGGTGTGCGGCACGGCGTTGGGCCTTTTGCTGATGCCCTACGGCACCATGCGCGCGCTGTGCGGCATCGTGGCGGGCGTGTGCGTGGGCAACCTGGCGCGCACGGTGTTCCAGCTGCGCTTCATCCCCAAAGAGGTCACGGGCATCGCCTGGCAAAAGACGGTCTGGCGCATCCTGCGCATGTTCATGACGACGGTTCTCATCGCCGCTCCGTGCCTTGTGCTGGTGGACCCGCCGCAGCGGTTTTTCTCCTGGGCCATGTACGGTGTGATGCTGGTGCTGTATGCCTCGGCGGTCACGCTGGCCGTCACCTGGCTGTTTGACCGCAAGGCCCTGCGCTCGCTGCTGGAGCGGCTGACCTTCATGCTTCGGCACATCGGCCACTGATGAAAAAGGAGGCGCCGGTATGCCGCGCTACGAGCTGATCATCCCCCCGGCGCTGGAGGGGCGCACGGTGCGCCAGGCGGCCATGGGCGGCCTGCGGCTGAGCAGCGGGCAGTTCAAACGCGCCAAGTTCCATGGCGCGCTGATGGTGGATGGCGTGCCCGTGCTGGCGGACCGGCGCGTGCATGCCGGCGAGCGCCTGTCCGTGGACGTGCCCGAAGCCGTCGCGCCCCCGCCCGAACCATTTCAGATTCCTTTGCGCGTCCCGTATGAGGACGCGCATTTCTGGATGATCGACAAGCCCGCGCCGCTTCCCTCCTCCAGCTCGCAAAAAAAAGAGGGCCCCACGCTGGAGAATGCCCTCTATGCCTATGCAGGTTGCCCCGAAGGCTTTGTGTACCGGCCTGTGAACCGCCTGGACAAGGGAACCAGCGGGCTGATGCTGGCGGCGCGCACCGCGCACGCGCAGCACCTGTTGCAGCGCCTTTTGCACGGATCGGAGTTTATCCGGGAATACCTGGCCGTGGTCGAAGGCGCGCCGCCCCGGGACCTGGGCGTGATCGACCTGCCGATCGGCAAGGCGGACGGCGCAACCATCCGCCGCGAGGTGCGCGCGGACGGAAAGCCCGCGCGTACCTATTACCGCGTGCTGGAAACCTACGGGGGCCGCAGCCTGCTGCGTCTCCGGCTGGAGACGGGCCGCACCCATCAGATCCGCGTGCATCTCTCCGCACTGGGTTGTCCGGTGGCGGGCGATTTTCTCTATGGAACCGAGCTGGACGACCTGCCCGGCCGCTTTGCCCTGCACAGCGCGCTGGTACGGCTGCGCCACCCTGTGACCGGCGAATGGATTGAGCGGGAAAGCCCCCTGCCCTCGGAGCTTTCAGCCCTGCTAAGCCGGGAATAAGCGCCGCTTACGCAAGGGTTTTGTCGTAGGCCAGCTTACCGCTGCCTTGGAAGATGACCACGCCGCGCCGGACGAAGCCGCATTTCTCCAGCACATGCTGCATGCGCAAATTGGGGAAATCCGTATCAGCGCGGAGGCTCCTAACCCCCCGCGACAGGCACAGCCGCTCGATCAGCGCGAACGTATCCGCCGCCAGCCCCCGCCCGCGAAACGCCGCGGCGAAGGCCATACGGTGCACCACCGCATACGGTTCTTTCGTTTCCCACCGGCCCTCAATGTCGGCATAGGCCGGTTCGCCGTTAAAATCCACGCACATGTATGCGGCAATCGTCCCATCCACCTTGAGGACGAATCCCTTCCCTTCCTCAATGTCCTGGCGAAGGGTCTCACGGTTGGGATAGTCCTCCGTCCATTGAACAAAGCCCTGCTCGTTTTGAAATGCCCTGCCCTCGCGGATGATCTCCCAGCATGCATCAAGCTCGTTGGGCCGGGCCGCTTCCAGTGTATTCATCATTTTACCCCTTTCTTTTTGGCTCCTTCTCGTGTATCATAGCATCGGAAAGGATGCAAAACAATTTCAGTTTTTTGAATCTTTTCTTCAAAATATTTGAATTGTTGGAGAGCCGCCATGGAGCTTAAATATCTTCACACCTTTCAGACCATCGTGGACGCGGGCAGCTTTGCCAGGGCTGCCGAAAAGCTGAATTACACCCAATCCGCCATCACCTTTCAAATGGGGCAGCTGGAAAACGAGCTGGGCGCGAAGCTCTTTGAGAAGGTGGGCCGCAAAATGGCGCTGACCCAGGCGGGCGCGCGGCTGCTGCCGTATGTGCAGGAGGTGTTCGCCTCCATGGACCGGCTGCGCTGCTTTGAAAAGGAGCTGGAGCTATGCCAGGGCGATCTGCGTATCGGCGTGGGCGAAACGCTGCTGTGCTATCGCTTTCCCGGCATCGTGAAGGAGTTTCACAGACGGGCGCCGAAGGCCCGACTGTTCCTGCGCTCCATGAACTGCTACGAGATCCGGGACGCGCTGATTGTGGGCGAGCTGGATATCGGCGTATTCTATGAAGATGTCGGGGGCTTCGGCTCCAACTTGACGGCAGTCCCATTCGGGCAGTATCCGGCGCTGCTGGTGGCCTCGCCGGAGGTGGCACGGCGCTATCCGGACTTCATCACGCCGGACAGGTCCATTCCCGTGCCCTTCATCATCAACGAACCCAACTGCATCTTCCGGCAGATGTTCGAGGGCTATCTGCGCGACCGGTCCATTCTGCTGGATCACACCATCGAGCTGTGGAGCGTCCCCACCATCGTCAACCTGGTCAAAAGCGACGCGGGGGTGTCCTTTCTGCCGCAATTTGTGGTGGAAAAGGAGCTGGACAGCGGCGAGCTGGTGGAAATTCCCACGGAAATACCCCGGTCGCGGCTTTCCGCCGTGTGCGCACACCATAAGAACAAATGGGTCAGCCCGCTGATCGAGCTGTTTATGGACCTATGCAAGGAAGCGGCCGCAGAGTAGCGACCGCTTCCTTCCTTGATTCGGTTTTTCGGGGTCCGGACACGCCTCATTCCTCGTCCGGCCATTTGAGCGGATATTCCTCCACGGCATAGTCCAGACGCTTGCCATTTTCGCGCAGCGTGCGCAGGACGACCTCGATGCTGCTGTCGTCGGTATACGGGGTGGGAGCGAAGTCATTGTAATCCGTGCGGCTGGAAATGCGGCAGGGGATGATCTTAATGGCCTCGCTGTTCACCTCGCCGTCGCGCAGGCGCATGCGGATCTGGAACAGGAAGGTCGTCATATCGCTGGGCTTGTTGTTTCCCGCAAAGGAGAAATTGCCCAAGGAATAACAGATATACTTACCGTTGTAGTACTCAATGGGGTTGATGCGGTGGCTGTGATGGCCCACGACCAGGTCGGCGCCCGCGTCGATGGTAGCGCGGCCGAGACGAACCTGGTTGTCATTGGGATAGTAGTCTTTCTCCGCGCCCCAGTGATAGCTGACGATCACAATATCGCAGCCCTGATCGCGCAGGGCCTGGATATCGCCGGGCACCTTCGCAATCAACTCGTCATGCCGCCCCCCGAAGGTCTGGTAGGCCAGGCTGCCGATCTTGACGCCCTTGACGGTGAGGATGGCAGGCTCGCCCTCGCTGGCGTAGGGAATCCCGGCGGCCAGCAGGGTCTCCTTGGTTTCCTCAAGACCGCTGTCGCCCATATCCAGCACATGGTTGTTTTCCAGCGACACCGTATCCACGCCGCCCGCGGGCAGCATGTCCACATAGCTGGGATCGGCGCGGAAAAGGAACTCGTTCTCCGTCTTGTCGGGGTTGCGGCCCTCGGTGGTGAGCGTGCCTTCGAAGTTGACCATGGTCAGATCGTCGCTGAGCAAAATGTCGCGCACGTTGCGGAAAGGAAAGTTGATGTCGCCCTTCTGCTTCTCCAGCTCCTTGTCAAAGATGGAAGTGCCGCTGGACTGCACATTGGAGCCGATGGTCATGTCGCCGGCAAAGGTCATCGTGAGCAGTATGGACCCGTCCGCCTCATACACGGGCAGGCTGGGGTCCACCGTCGGCTCCGGCGTCACCTCCGGTTCGGGCGTCTCGCCCAGGATAACCTCGCCGTTTTCGTCAAAGATGGTGATGGATACCTCCTCCGTGTCCCCCTCCGAAAGGGCGGTCAGACACAGGGTCAGGCACATCAGCAGCACAAGGGCGAGGGAAAAGCGCTTGTTCTTGGGGATCATTGGGCCACCTCCGGGTTCTGATCAGAAGGGAATTACAGGGACGCCACAAAGTCCGCCATGCGGTCGAGCGCCTCGGTGAGCTTGGCAATGCCGGTGGCATAGCTGCAACGAATGTAGCCTTCGCCGCTGGCGCCGAAGGCCGTGCCGGGCACGGTGACGACCTTCTTTTCGCGCAGGAGCCGCTGGCAGAAGTCCTCGCTGCTAAGGCCGGTCTTTTGTATGCCGGGGAACACATAGAACGCGCCCAGCGGCTCAAAGCAGCTCAAGCCCATGTCGCGGAAGGATTTCACCATCAGCCGGCGGCGCTGGTCGTAGCTTTCGCGCATGGAAAGCACGTCCGCGTAGCCGTCCTCCCGGCCCTGCCGCAGCGCCTCCTCCGCCGCCACCTGGCCCTGCCGGGGCGCGCAAAGGATGGTATACTGATGGATCTTGCACATCACATCGGCAAAGGCGGCGGGCGCACACAGGTAGCCCATGCGCCAGCCGGTCATGGCAAAGGCCTTGCTGAAGCCGTTGAGCACGATGGTGCGCTCATGCATGCCGGGCAGGCTGGCGATGCTGGTATGGCCTTCCTCGGTATAGGTCAGCTCGGAATAGATTTCGTCGCTGATCACGATGAGGTCGTTTTCCACAAACACGTCGCGCAGGCGCTCCAGCAGCGGGCGATCCAGCACCGCGCCGGTGGGGTTGTTGGGATAGGGCAGAATCACGGCCTTGGTGCGGGGCGTCACGGCGGCGGCCAGCGCTTCGGGCATCAGGGCAAAGCCGTTTTGCTCGCTGGTGGGCACGGGCACGGGCACGCCGCCCGCAAACACCACGCCCGGCGCGTAGCTGACGTAGCTGGGTTCGGGGATGAGCACCTCGTCGCCGGGGTTCATCAGCACGCGCAGGCTAAGGTCAATACCTTCGCTGGCCCCGACCGTCACCAGAATTTCCTTCTTGGGGTCGTAGGTCAGGTGGTAGCGGTCCTGCATATAGCGGGCGATTTCCTGGCGCAGGCTGAGCGTGCCCCAGTTGCTCGTGTAGGCGGTTTCGCCGTCCAGGAGGCTGTTGATAGCCGCGTTGCGGATATGGTAGGGCGTGACGAAGTCCGGCTCGCCCACGCCCAGCGAGATCGCGCCGGGCATGGTGGCGGCCACGTCAAAAAACTTGCGGATGCCGCTCTTGGGCACCGCCAAAATGGTCTGGTTCAGGTAACGCGAAGGTTCGAAGCTCACGCCGTCACCACCAGCCTCTTGTCGCCATCATTGCCCTCAAAGATGACGCCGTCGCTTTTGTAGCGCTTGAGTACGAAATGCGTGGCCGTGCCCGTAACGGTTTCCAGCGTGCTGAGCTTGGTGCTGACGAAGAAGGCCAGCTCCTTAAGGGTATGCGCCTCCACCAGCAGCAGAAGGTCATAGGCCCCGCTCATGAGATAGACCGATTTGACCTCGTCGAAACGGTAGATGCGCTCGGCGATGGCGTCAAAGCCCTGGTCGCGCTGCGGCGTAACGCGCACCTCGATCATGGCCTCCACGCGCTCGCGGTCCGTCTTATCCCAGTTGATGACAGGCGCGTAGCGCAGGATGATGCCGCTGCGCTCCATATCGTCGATCACGGTCGCCACGGTCTCTACGGTGGAGCCGGTCATCACTGCCAATTTCTCCAATGGCAGGCGGCAATCCTCCTGAAGCAGATGTAACAGTTGCATTTGCAGGCTTTGCATGGGAAACCTCCTTATCAGCGCACAGCGCCTGGCGGTGTGTTGCGCAAAATCATCAAAATCAGAACAGGCCGGTGATTTCGCCCTGCTCGTCCACATCGATGCCAAGGGCGGCGGGAACCTTGGGCAGGCCGGGCATGGCGATGATGCTGCCCGCAAACGCCACCACAAATCCCGCACCGGCGCTGAGCCGTGCCGAACGAATGGTGAGGGCGTACCCCTCCGGCGCGCCCAGGCGGGAGGCGTCGTCGCTCATGGAATACTGCGTCTTGGCGATACACACGGGGCAGCTGGCATATCCGTCAGCCTCCAGCTGAGCCAGGTCCTTGAGGGCCTGCGGCGCGAAGCTCACCTCTGCGGCATGATAGATGCGGGTAGCCACCGCGCGGATTTTGTCCTTGAGCGGGGCCTCGTCGGGATAGGTGTAGCTGGGAACCGGCGCGGGGTTGGCGTCGGCAGCTTCGCAAACCAGCTTTGCCAGCTCCGTGGTCCCCTTGCCGCCTTCGGCCCAGCCGTTGCAGGGCGCGCAGGCCACGCCCTGCTCCGCCAGCAGTGAGGCGACCAGGTCCAGTTCCTCGGCCGTGTCGGTGGCAAAGCGGTTCAGCGCCACCACCACGGGGCTTTGCCACACCTCACGGATGTTTTTCACATGGCTGAGCAGGTTGGCCATGCCGGCTTTGAGCGCTTCGGGGTTGGGATCGGCGTAGGCGCCCTTGGCGGCCCCGCCGTGATGCTTGAGAGCGCGCACCGTGGCCACCAGCACGATCACGTTGGGCCACAGGCCGTTCATGCGGCACTTGATGTCCAGGAACTTCTCCGCGCCCAGGTCCGCGCCGAAGCCCGCCTCCGTCACCGTATAGTCGGACATGCGCAGCGCCAGCCGGGTCGCGGCCACGCTGTTGCAGCCGTGCGCAATGTTGGCAAACGGCCCGCCGTGCATCAGGCAGGGGGTATGGCCGATGGTCTGGATGAGGTTGGGGCTGAACGCGTCGCGCAGAAGCGCAGTCATCGCGCCCGCCGCGCCCACCTCGCCCGCCGTGACCGGCGCGCCCTGATAGGTGCGCGCGACCACGATGCGGCCCAGCCGGGCTTTGAGGTCCTTGAGGTCGGAGGCCAGGCAGAAGGTGGCCATGACCTCGCTGGCAGCGGTGATGTCAAAGCCGTCCTCCCGCGGCGTGCCGTTCTGCGTGCCGCCCAGGCCCTGCACGATGTGGCGCAGCTGCCGGTCGTTGACGTCCAGGCAATGGCGGAAGCACACCCGCCGGGGATCGATGCCCAAAGCGTTGCCCTGCTGAATGTGGTTGTCCACCATGGCGCACAGCAGGTTGTTGGCGGCGGTGATGGCGTGCAGGTCGCCGGTAAAGTGCAGGTTGATGCTCTCCATGGGCACCACCTGGGCCCAGCCGCCGCCCGTCGCGCCGCCCTTCATGCCAAACACCGGACCCAGCGACGGCTCGCGCAGGGCCAGCATGGCGTTTTTGCCGATGCAGCGCATGCCGTCGGCCAGGGCGACGGACACCGTGGTTTTGCCCTCGCCCGCTGGCGTGGGGTTGATGGCCGTCACCAGCACCAGCTTTGCGCGCTGCGGGAGATCCTCGTAGGCGCGCTGGTCGATCTTGGCCACATACCGCCCATAGGGAGAAACGGTTTCCGGCAGAAAGCCCGCAGTCCGGGCGATGTTTTCAATGGGTTCCAGCGTTGCTTCCCGCGCGATTTCCAAATCCGTCGCCATATTATGCACGCACCTTTCTGTAGCCCAAAAGTAGAAAATAAAGAAGAAACAGGCTTGCCACCGCAAGCGAATACCATCAGTATACCCGAAAATGGCAGCCCTTTCAAGGGGGCGGGAGGAGGGGCGAAGGTTTGGCAAAAGCCGTCCCCGGCGCCGGGACTGCGCCCGCGCCGGAGACGGCCATGCAGATTGCGTATGTCAAGCCTTGGGCTGTTCCTCCACACCGGCGCTGCCGCGGGCCAGCGCCATGGCGGCCGCAAAGCCCAGGGCAAAGGTAACCAGACTGATCACGATCATCAGCCAGCTGACGCCGGTCATATCCGTGCGCAGCAGGATCGCCACGGGAGAAGCCACCACCAGCCCCAGCACCGCACAGTAGGTCTGCGTGGGGAAACGGGCCAGCAACCACTCGATCAGCTTTGCCACGCCGAAGATGCCCAGCGCCACACCCACGCAGAAGGGCGCCAGCATCAGAACCGGGCCGCCCATGGCGGCAAAGTCCATGCTGAACACGGCATTTTTCAAAGCGTCCACGGCGTTGAGCACGGGATTGTAGTAGCCCAGCAGCATCAGCACCATGCTGCCCGACACGCCGGGGATGATCATGGTGGCGGCCGCGACCGCGCCCATCACCAGCAAAATGATCATCTGTCCCACATCCACCGTAAGGGAATCGGGGTTGGATACGTCGCCGGTGAGCGCCATGGCGATGATACCCGCGAAGAACAGAACGAACACCCCGATGGAAATCCCGCCCAGTTTCTTGTGACGGATCTTGGCCAGCAGCGGGTTCAGCCCGCCCAGGATGAGGCCGATGAAGGTCGTGGAGGTAGGCAGGGGATAGTTGGCAAAGAGAAACTTGAGCAGGCTGGCCAGCGCCACGATGCCGATCAGCATACCCACGGCATAGGGCAAAAGGGTTTTCACGCTCTGCCTGAACTCGCTGAAAAGATGGGTGATGCAATGGATCAGCGTGTCGTAAACCCCCATGGACACCATCATCGTGCCGCCGGACACGCCGGGGATGATGTTCGCCACGCCGATGACCACGCCGCGCAGAATCTGATTGAGCAGTTTCATTCGCTGTGAGCTTCCTTTCAAAAAAATGGGATGCGTCCCAGTGTATCACCTTTCCGCCGGCACGTCAACGCCCGGCCCCGACCGGTTCCACAGGCCGTACTGCGCTTCGTTTTTCAAGGCGCTGAGCATGCTTTCCTTGAGGTTGGGATACCGCTTGCAAAGGAACGCAAGCAGCTCCTTCATCTCCTCGCGCTTGGTGTGGCCGTTAGCCGGGCAGGGGTTTTTGAGCACGGGCAGGTCCAGCTCACGCCGCATATGAATGACATGCTTTTCCGGCACGTAGATCAGCGGGCGGATAACCGTCAGATTGCTGCGGCTCATGTAAGAACAGGGATGGAAGGTATGCAACCGCCCCTCGAAGATCACGCTCATCATGAGCGTCTCCAGCGCGTCCTCCCGGTGGTGGCCCAGCGCCAGCTTGTTCAGGCCCCTGTCGGTGCACATGTCGCACAGCATCCCGCGCCGCATCTTGGCGCAGAGCGCGCAGGGATTGGGGTCCTTGCGCCATTCAAAGAGGATCTCGTAAATCTCGGTGTGGCGGATGACGATGGGCACATCCAGCTCGCGGCACAGCGCCTCGATGGCGGAGGTATCCGGCTTTTCCCGGCCCATGGTGAGCATCAGGGCCGTCATGGTGAAGTCGTGATGGCGCACATAGCGGTACAGCGCCAGCGCGCGCAAAAGCAACAGGCTGTCCTTCCCGCCGCTTACGCCCACGCCGATGCGGTCGCCCGGCTGAATCATATGAAAGTCCTCATCCGCACGGCGGATGCATCCCAGCGTTGTTTTCACATTACCTCCCGCGGGGTCACGCCCACGTATACGGTATCCGCCTTGGCGGGATAGGTGTCGCTGCTTACCTTTTCGCGGCCGGTTTCCACGCCGTCCACGTAGATGATCAGATACGCGTCCACCTTATAGCCCTCGCGGCCATTGATGGTCTTGGTTTCGTCCACATAGGTCACGTAGGTGGCGTCCTCGTCTTCCTTGATGATGGCCTCCTCCGGCTTGGGGATGACCTCGACGGTCTCCGTCACAAGCTCATAAGAAGTGCCGTTGAGGGAAGGCCCGTAGATGCGCACCTCGCACTGGAGGTTCTTTTTGCCCGAACCGATGACATGCGCCGCCAGGTATACCGTTCCCCCGGATTCGTTGCGGAAGGAAAAGTCGATCTCGCGGCCGCGGGTGTCGCTCACGGTGGCGTCCTTGCCGTATTCCGTGTAACTGACGGCCATGGAATGCGGCTCGCGGCTGAGAATGGTCATGCCGCTCTGGATGGCCGCCAAATACACCGTTGTGCTGGCCTGGCACACGCCGCCGCCCCAGCCCCACTGCTCGGTGCCATAGGCATATTCGATGGCGGGCAGGAAGCCGGTCGAAAAGTTGCGGGGACCCACGGTGTCGTTGAAGCTGAACTTGCTGCCGTTGGGAATGCTCATCCCGTTGATCTTGGAAAAGGCGATGCGGATGTTTTCGGTACGGTCCTCCGTGGAGGCGCTGGAAATGGGCGTAGTGGCCCGATAGCGCAGCTCCACGGTCTTTTGCAGATCGGCCACGGTCACGTTGGGCACGATGGTTTCGGGCTCAAGCATCACTTCGCCGCTTTCCAGATTCTGCACCATCTGCAAAATGCGCTCACGCACGGCGGTGGTGTCCAGCCGCTGGCCATAGACCTCCTGCTGGAAGGTGAAGGGATTATCCCTGTCGTCGGGATTGAAGCTGATGATATACGCGTCGCTGGGCTCACGGTAGGCCGCCGCCTCCAGCGTCTGTAGGATTTCGTCAATCGGGGCGGTATTCGCGCTCTGCTGCGCGCTGTAGAAAGCGTTCTGCGTCTCCTGGGCTGCCTCGATCTCCTCCTGAAGCTGGAAGATGTCCTTGCGGTCCTCGCCGTCCACGTCGTGGCCAATGGCCCACGCGGCGTTCAGCGCCGCCGTGGGGTCAAAGGAGATGCCCAGCGTCTGTGCGGTGATGTCCTTGTACTGTCCGTTGGTGTTGCGCAGGCGCACATACCAGCCGTTCTGCTTCTGGTTCACATGGTCCCAGACCAGCTGGCTGCCTTCCTCCCAGGTCAGGCCGGAGAGGTCGATGCCGTCCACGCTCACGTTGTCCAGAAACACGTTGAGATAGGGGCGCACGTCGCTCTGAATCTTCCAGATATAGCCGTACACGCCCGCGCCGGCCAGCAGGATCATAACCAGCAGCACCTTCACGAGCTGCCACTTGAGGCTGCGCTTTTTGCGCGGTCGCTTGCCCTTTCCGCCGGCGTCGCGCGGCGGCTTGGGCGGCTGGGAGGCGCGCCGCTGTCTGGGCGCCGGCTGAGAGGCGCGACGCCTCTGCGGCTGACCGGGCCCGGCCTGGCCGGGCGCAGGCACATACCAGTTGCCTTGCGCGTCATAATAGCCGCTCTTGGTCTGCCCCGGCTGGGGACGGTATCCCTGGTTATACATCCTGCTGCTCCTTTTGCAAGTGGTCTATCGGCGCGGCCGGCTCCCGTTCCGCCGTCAGGGCGGCCAGATCCACCGCCGCCGTCAGCGCGGCGATGTCGCGCTCCGGCGCATGCCAGCCGCATGGCAGGCGGCCCATCCGGGCCCGCGTGCCCGCGTCTCCATGGTAATCGCTGCCGCCGGTCACCAGCAGCCCTTCCGCCCTTGCCAGAGCGTCCAGCTGCCGGGCGCCACGCCTTCCGGCCGACGGATGGTATGCTTCCACGCCCCGGAGGCCGCGGGTCTTCCAGTCCCGGATCAACCCATGCAGCGCCGCCGTTTCCAGCCCCAGGCGCATGGGGTGCGCCAGCACCACAACCAGGCCCATGCCGCAGAGCGCCTCCACCGTATCGCCGGTAGCAAGGCGCGCACGCGGCACGTATCCCGGCCGTCCCTCGGCCAGATAGCGCTCGAAGGCCTGCTTGACGTCGCGCGCCTGACCGCTTTCCACCAGCGCACGCGCAACATGCGCCCGGCCCACGCTGGGGATGTCCGTAAGCGCGCGCATCTGCGGCGTCACGGTCAGACCCGCATCCTCCAGACGTTCCATCATGCGCATGGCACGCGCGCGGCGCTCCGAGGAGACGGCGGTCAGAAACGCTGCCAGCCGCGCGTTTCGCGGGCTGGCTCCATAGGCCAACAGGTGCGTGCGCCCGCCGGGGCCGGTGCTGATCTCCACGGAGGGGATCAGCATGAGCAGCGGCTGCCCGCGCAGCGCGCGCGCCCGGTTTTCCGTGCGGACAGCCTGTGCCATGGCATCCAGCCCGTCCACCGTGTCATGGTCACACAGCGCCAGGTGCGTTATGTTCAGGCGGCCGGCAAGGGCACAGAGCTGCTCCGGCGTTTTCAGCCCGTCGGAGTAGACGCTGTGCACATGCAGATCCGCCCGGCTCATGGTTTCATTCCCCGTCCTGGGGTTCCACAAAGGGATCGCCATCCTCTTCCGCATCCTGGGAGGCAAAGCCGGGGGTCGCGGCCCCGTCGGCCTGCGCATCCGGCGTGGGGTCGTCCTGCGCCGTGCTGGAGGGCTGCATCTTTTCCACCTCGGTCATGGGCGGAAGCGGCTCGCCCCGCATCACGCACTCAAAGTCCGCGCGGGTCAGCGTGTCGCGCTCCAGAAGCGCCTCGGCCACGGCGATGAGCTTATCCATATGGTCCTTGAGCAGCTTGCAGGCGCGGGCATAGCACTCATCCAACAGGCGCTTGACCTCCTGGTCGATGGCGGCGGCGCTCTGCTCGCTGTACTCGCGGCTCTGACCAAACTCCATGCCCACAAAGACCTCCTGGTCGCTGCCCAGGTACATGGTGCCGATGGTGTCGCTCATGCCGAACTGCGTCACCATCCGGCGGCACAGCTCGGTGGCGCGCTTGATGTCGCTGGAGGCCCCGGTATAGATGTCGTCCAGAGACACATGCTCGGCCGCATGCCCGCCCAGGGCCATGGTGACCATGCCCAGCAGAGCGGTGCGGCTGTAGTTGTCGTTTTCCTCGTTGGGCAGGCTGAGCGTGTAGCCGCCCGCCTGGCCGCGCGGCACGATGGTGACCAGGTGCACGTCGTCGCACTCCGGCAGGAGGTTGGCGATCACCGCATGGCCGGCCTCGTGATAAGCGGTGGTCTTGCGGTCGCGCGGGGTCACCTTGTGGCTGCGCTTTTCCGGACCCATCTGTACGCGGCTGACCGCGTCCACCAGGTCCTGCTGGCTGATCTTTTTCTTCTTGCGGCGCACGGCCAGAATGGCGCCCTCGTTCATCACGTTCTCCAGATCCGCGCCGCTGGAGTAGGGCATGCGCTTGGCGATGTTCTCCAGATCGACGTCCTTCTCCAGCGCCTTGCCGCGGCTGTGTACCTTGAGGATATCCACGCGGCCTTCCAGGTCGGGGTAGTTGACGGTGACCTGCCGGTCGAAGCGGCCGGGGCGCAGCAGCGCGGGGTCGAGGATGTCGCGGCGGTTGGTGGCCGCCATGACGATGACGCCCTCGTTCATCGTAAAGCCGTCCATCTCCACCAGCAGCTGGTTGAGGGTCTGCTCGCGCTCGTCGTGACCGCCGCCCAGGCCCGCGCCGCGATGGCGGCCGACGGCGTCGATCTCGTCGATAAAGACGATGGAGGGCGCGGCCTTCTTGGCCTGGTCAAACAGGTCGCGCACGCGGCTGGCGCCCACGCCCACGAACATCTCCACAAAATCCGAACCGGAGATGGAGAAAAACGGCGCGTTCGCCTCGCCGGCCACGGCCTTGGCCAGCAGCGTCTTGCCTGTGCCCGGAGGGCCCACCAGCAGCACGCCCTTGGGGATGCGCGCGCCCATATCAGTGTAGGCC
>ENA-OZAF01000301-OZAF01000301.1-human-gut-metagenome-genome-assembly--contig:-NODE-301-length-22753-cov-7.648515_pt1 | contig 22753 bp, 23 predicted proteins | sample MGYA00244207_ERZ653498 | MGnify/ENA primary metagenome ERZ653498 (study PRJEB26926, sample SAMN06165156) | human gut metagenome | biome: ENVO:00009003; feature: ENVO:2100002; material: ENVO:00002003... | reverse complement strand
AATTCTTAGTTTGTATTATAACCCGTGTTTTTGCTAGGTCGAAGCTCGTTTGGAAAATAAATATCCGCCTTAATGTCTAAACTAATTTGCTGCAAGGCTTTAAGCACAACATATGGCTCGCTAATATCAAACAAAACAACCGATTCGGTTTTTGCTTTTAAATATATATCCCCAACCTTAAATAATTTATCTATGATGCCAACTTTCAAATTAACACTAACAATGTCTGAGTAATATATATTGCGAAAGTCTATACCAATCACCCCTGAACGCATGATAATTCTTTTGTTGGTAAAGGCATATTCTATGTTTTTATGTTCAATATTTGCTCTAATCATTCCATATATCCAAAGCCAAACAGGGGTTAGATGAATAATAAAAAATGGAACAAGAATAAACCAAACAAATGTTGGCATACCACCCGCATATTTAGCTAAAACAACAATAAACGCAACATCAATTGCTAGCCAAATAAGGGCAAAGGGCAACATCTTAAGCACATTCGACCAAATGTATGCTCCGCGTTTTGGTTTCGCTCGCCACAAAATTTTTTCGCCCTCTATAAGTTCATCGTCAATTGAGTTCTTAACATTTGATGAGTTTTTATACTGAAAATATTTTTCGTTAATCTCTTTCACTTTTACCACCTAATCTTTTAATAGTTCAACACCTATTGCTACAAAACCATATTTTTCAATGTCTTTAGCGTTAAATCTATCACGAAAAATATCCTCTATAGCATCTACAGAAGTTGTTTCGCGGAAACCGCATTTATCTTTTCCAACCATTTCTACAAGCTCTTTTAGGGTTGTAAAGAAAAGTAGCGAAGAAACCTTTGCTTTTATAACTTTTTTTTCACTTTGATTATCACTTTTCAATGTTAGCAAATTATCTTGTTTATAAAGTTGTTTAGCTTTATCATTAACAGAAATTAGGTATGCAAATTTTCGATTTAAAAATTTTTGGAAAAGCTTATCATCAATAATTAACTCGTAAATATCTTTCATGGCACTCTCCTCCGTTTATGCTTATTATATTATAAATAAATTTTATTAGCAACTTATATTAAATAATTTTTTTCACTTAAAATAACAAACACAAAAGTGGCTCATTAAAATCGATAAACATAAATTTTTTTGGTTTTTTGCACTTTTTCAACATAATTTAAGGTTTCTTGATATCTAATTTGCGTTTTTTCTAAACACAAATTTTCACCCATCCATTTTCTAACAGTTCCCTCGCCAGCATTATAACAGGCAAGAACCGTTGTTTCGTCATTATATTTATTAAACAGATAACTCAAATATTTTGTACCAATCTCAATGTTTATACCAGGGTCATAAAGTAAACTCAATTCAAAATCATCACCACCATAAAAGCTCTTCGCAGTGGTTGGCATAATCTGCATAAGCCCAATAGCCCCCTTGCTAGAAACTGCATCATTTTTATATCTACTTTCACTATAAATTATACTTGCTACCAAACTATACTCTAAAGCATATTCATCACAATACTTAACTATTAGGTTTTTATATTTAAATGGATAAACAATATTAAAACCAAATAATATAATTGATAGTATTAAGCATAAACCACCAATTAAGCCAAATATTGCGAAAATTGTTCGTTCTTTCATCTTTTTATTTTATGCAATCAAACAAATTTTAATTAAAAACCGCATTGAAGTTGTGAAATTTCTGTGCTAAAATTAACATAAAAGTAAAATTAAGGAAAGAAATTCACAAAATCAACTAATTAATAGTGCAAAGTTCGCAAATTTAATAGAGTTAAACACAGAAGTTATAACTCAAGGAGAAATAAAATCTGCATTAGACACATGCAAAACACAAGTTATAATAAATCGCTAAATATGAGTAACTTTCTGTCTACATTTTTAAAACCATCCTCATTAGAAAAAAAAGACGCCCAAATGAGCATCTTTACTAGTCTTACTACTGAAGAACCAAACGAAAATTTCGAACCATAAAATATATGGTTCTTTTTTTAATGTCCATCCGACCATCTATATGAAGAGGTTACATCGCACACAAGCGGAACCTTCAATTCATACGCAGAATTCATAGCCTCTCGAACAAGTTTCTCAACAGCATCCTTTTCCTTTATCGGACAGTCTATAATAAGCTCATCATGAACCTGCATTATAAGCTTAGCCTCAAAGTTACCTTCCTTTAATGCTTTATAAACCTTAAGCATTGCAAGCTTAATTATGTCGGCTGCGGAGCCTTGAAGAGGCATGTTTTGGCTTGCTCTCTCTGCCCTAGTTCTTATTAAGTAGTTGCTTGAATTTATATCAAGCATTCTTCTTGTTCTGCCAAGCAAAGTAGAAACCCTTCCCGTTTCTCTTGCGGTTTTAACAGCCTCATCCATATATTCTCTAACTTTTGGATGATTCGCGTAGAAGTTTTCTATAAAGGCTCTTGCTTCTTTTGTTGAAGTTTTTAAATCAAGTGCCAATCCATAATCACTAATTCCATAAATTATTCCAAAGTTTACTATTTTAGCAATTCTACGCATTTCAGAAGTAACATTTTCTTTTAAAACTCCAAAAACTTGGCACGCTGTTTGCGTGTGGATATCATAACCTTTATTAAATGCCTCCATAAAGAACGGATCGCCCGAAAAATGAGCAAGCAACCTTAACTCAATTTGAGAGTAATCTGCATCTATTAAAACATTGTCCTCACTTCTAGCAACATATATACTTCTAACTTCTCTACTTTCATCCGAGCGTATAGGAATGTTTTGAAGATTTGGTTCAACGCTAGACAATCTTCCCGTTGTGGTCAAGGTCTGTTTAAAGCTAGTGTGAACAATATTATTTTTATCAATATGTGGTTTTAACCCCTCAATGTAAGTGCTATATAGTTTTGTAACCTTTCTGTATCTTAGAATAACAGGCACGATTTCATGCGAATTTACAATTTCTTGCAAAACCTCAGCGCTGGTAGATTTTTTTCTATTATGCGGCAATGCCAATTTGTCATACAAAATATCTCCAAGTTGTTTTGCTGAATTTATGTTAAATCGCTCCCCAGCCAGTTTATATATATGGTCAACAAGGCTATCTATTTCAGTTTTATATAGCGAGCCCAACTCGTCTACCCTGTTTCTATCTACCTTAAAACCTGCATTTTCCATATCAAACAAAACTACAGACAAAGGCAACTCAACTTCGTAGTATAGTTTTTCCATACCATACTCTTTAAGCTTTTCTAAAAGGCTATTGTAAACCAAACAAATACTTCTTGCTGGATTTTTAATATTAAGCCCAGGCCCTTCAAGAACATCTTCAGGATACTTAATCGACACTCCTTCAACAAGATGTGCCATAATACTTATATCCTCAAACTTGCCACAAATGTTAATTCCCTTACTTTGCAATTTATGCCTCATAAGCTTACTATCAAAAAATAGTTTTCGAATGTTCTCATTTTCAAAAATAGGTTTCAAAATGCCATATATATTGCCCTCATGCCCAAGAAAAGAAAACATGTCTAAAACCGAGCGAACAATCCATTCATTTTCTCCAGATGAGAAATAGAAATTATCATCATCGTCAATATATGCAGAAAACAAACCATTTTCTTCAATAGTTTTAAGCATGTTTTGCAAATGATTTATAGATTCAATGTTTTTACACTCGAATTTAAGTTTCTTGCTTTCTACGCTCTTTTTCCCAAAAATATCTTCTCTTTTAAGCAAACTATTAAATCTACATTTTTCCATAAATTCATAAACTTGCTCTGAAAAAGGGAAATCGTAAGTTAAATCTTCTAGTTTACAATCAATATCAACCTCTCTATTTATCTTGGCAAGTTTAAACGACATTTCGGCCATGTCCTTGCCAACAATAAGTTTTTTTCTAATATTTTGTTTTATTTCTTCAATATTTTTATAAATATTTTTTATTGTTCCATACTTTTGAACAAGTTCCAAGGCTGTTTTTTCTCCAATACCAAAAACTCCAGGAATATTATCTGAAGTGTCGCCCTGAAGAGCTTTTAAATCTACAATACTTTCAGCCTCAATACCATACTCTTCTCTTAAAGCCTCTTTATCCATTATCTTAACATCGGATATACCTTTTTTAGTAAAATAAATAGAGGTGGTTTTTGAAATAAGTTGAAGAGTGTCCCTATCGCCAGTAACTATAATAATTTGCGCCTCGTTATCAAATCGTTTAGAAATTGTACCTAATATATCATCAGCCTCTAAACCATCTTTTTCTAACACTGTAATATTCATAAGCTTAAGCATTTCTTTAACGGGAGCCACTTGAGAGCGAAGCTCTTCTGGCATAGGTTTACGAGTTGCTTTATAGTCTGAATAAATATCATTTCTAAAAGTTTTTTTAGCCACATCAAAAGCAACCCCAATATGCGTTGGCTTCAATTCGTTTATGGTTTTCACAAGAATATTTGCAAATCCATATATAGCATTCGTGTACTGGCCATCTGCCGTCATAAGTGATGGCAAAGCATAGAACGAACGATAAAGTATGCTATTGCCGTCTATTAGTACTAGCTTATTTTTCATAATTAACTCCAAATCAATTATTTACTTTCGTTTAGTATATCAAACTATAAAATTTTTGGCAATTATTAAAATTTAATTCTTCAATAAGTTTTATGTAGTAAATATAATTTAAACAAAAAAAGAGCCCTTAACAAAGGACTCTTAATTTTTTTATTTCTTTTCTTTTATCTTAGCACTCTTACCAGAACGTTCACGAAGATAATAAAGTTTAGCGCGTCTAACATCACCTTTTCTAACAACATCTATATGATCAATCTTTGGTGAGTGCAAAGGGAAAGTTCTTTCAATACCAACACCGAAAGACACACGCCTAACGGTAAATGTTTCTCTAATTCCACCATGCTTACGAGCTATTACCACACCTTCAAAACCCTGAAGCCTTTCACGGTTGCCTTCAACAACTTTAACGAAAACCTTCACAGTGTCGCCAATGTTAAATTGAGGGATATCAGTGCGCATACCTTCTTTCTCAACAGCATCAATGATATTCATGTTTTTGCCTCCTTTATAGTATGGTCGAGTGTTCATGCTAGCTCAAAACGCAGAGGACCACTCAAAATGTACTGGTATTTTATCATATAAAACAATTAAAATCAAGTATTTTAATAAATATAATATAAAATTATATCAAGCAATACTATGCTTCAAACGCGCTTTCAATATGGCATATATCCTTACCAACTATAGATACAACATCAAACCTACATGGCATATTAAGTTTATTCTTATATATATAAAGTTCGGCGGCTTTTATAATTTGTTTTTGTTTATGCTTATCTACCCTCTCCATGGGTTCTCCAAAAACTATAGTAGAACTATATTTAACCTCAACAAAAACTAAAATATCTTGAAGTGCAGAAAGCCTACAATTCAGTGCAACTTTAGATTTAACCTCACTGTTATTATATTCACGCTTTATATCTTTTTTTTGGGTTTTAACTGGATAAATAGCAACAATATCAAGCTCTGCCCCTGCAAATTTGCAGTTTTTTGAAAGTATTTTATAACCCTTTTCTATCAAATATTTTTCTGCCATAGCCTCTCCCATGGCACCCTTGTAAATATTATTCATAAAAATTTATCTTCCTAATTACTTATTGATATTTGGTAAAAATTTTAAAAATGTTTTTCTATGCACCTCTGATGGTCCATATTTATAAAGAGCATCTATGTGCTGCTTTGTTCCATAACCTTTGTTTTGCTTAAAACCATAAACAGGATATTTTTCATCTAGTGCATCCATAAATCTATCTCTAGAAACTTTAGCTAATATACTTGCTGCACCTATGCAATAGCTTATAGCATCTCCATGAACTATCGCCCTACTTTCACATTTAATATCAAGTCCAGTTAAAGCATCAATAAGCATTATGTCTGGCTTAACACTAAGATTGTTTATAGCCTTGCTCATACATTTTTTAGTTGCATTAAGAATATTTATATCGTCAATTTCATCTTCAAATACATATTCAATGCTATAAGATATGGCATCTGCAATTATTTTATCATAAAGCTCTTCTCGTTTTTTAGCAGATAACTTTTTACTATCATCAATGCCAATAATATTAGAGTTTTTAGGTAATATAACTGCAGCACAAACAACTGGCCCTGCAAGCGGTCCTCTGCCAACCTCGTCTGCACCACCAATAAAGTTATAACCAGCTAAATAAAGTTCATTCTCCAACCTTTTCTTTTCTTCTATATTGTAAAGTTTTTTCATAAAAAACGCAAAAATGTTTAGAAATTATTAAAATATGGTATCAAAACTTAATTTAAACCTTATCTAAACAAATTTGCCCCATCCTCCCGCTTCTAAAATCTTCTAAAACTTTAACAGCACCTTTTGTGTAATCTAGTTCTCCACCCCGCATTATACAGCCTAATCTTTTTAATATATCGTCATAAACTTCTACAGGTTCCCTTTCAAAATTAGTAACACCATATCTAGAACTTAAAAAATTAGGATAATAAGATATCATGTATTTAATTAGTTCAAAACCAAGTTCTTCTTCATCTATAACTTCCTTTTTAATACTGCCAATAAATGCAAGTTTTAAAGCCACCATTTCATCCTCAAATTTTGGCCATAAAGTACCAGGAGTATCAAGCAAAGCAAAATTATCTGTTATTCTAACCCATTGATTGTCTTTAGTCACCCCAGCTTTATCTCCTGTCATAGTCTTTTTCGTTCCGCAAAGAGTGTTAATTATTGTTGATTTACCAGTATTTGGAATTCCAATAACCATAACTTTAAAGATCGGTTCTACTCCTTTTAATTTAGACCTTTCATATTTATCTTTAGTTAACTCTTTTAATTTTGATAACAAAACTGCTTTGGAACTAGAGCTTGTGCCCTGAAGAGCTAAAACAAATTTACCTTTATCACTAAACCATTTTATCATACTTGATAAATCTTGCGTTGAAATTAAGTCGGCTTTATTTAATATATATAAGATTGGTTTGTTCTTAACTATTTCATCAATTTTTGGATTTAAGCACGACAAAAAAGCTCTAGCATCAAGAACATACAACACCAAATCTACATTTTTAACATTGTTTTCAATACTTTCCAGCGTCTTTTTCATATGACCAGGAAACCAATTTATACGCATATTACACCACCTTGCAAGCAATTTTGCAGTTTTAATTTTTATGATTATTTTTCGATATTAGATCTGGTCGCCTTTTCTCTGTAATTATTTTAGCTTGGCCTTCACGCCATTTAGCTATCTCAGCATGGTTTCCAGACAAAAGAACCTCTGGCACCTTCAGCCCCATAAATTCTGCAGGCCTTGTGTATTGAGGATATTCAAGCAAACCGTTTGAAAAGCTTTCATCATTTGCCGACTCACTTTTTCCCAGCACACCAGGTAAATACCTAGAAACACTATCAACAATTGCCATAGCAGGAATTTCGCCACCCGTTAAAACAAAATCACCTATTGAAATTTCTTCATCAATAAGCATGTCAATAATTCTTTGGTCAACACCTTCATAGTGCCCACATAGCAAAATTATGTGTTCCATGTTTGACAATGCTTTTACTTTTTTCTGATTTAAAGTATTCCCTTTTGGCGACAAATATATTTTATAAGCCTTTTCATAACCGTCAATGCTAGTTATTGCATTATAAATAGGGCCTGGGGTCATAAGCATGCCAAGCCCACCACCAAAGGTATAGTCATCACACTTTTTGTGCTTATCAAGCGAATAATCTCTAATATTGATAATGTTAATTGTTAGAATTTTCTTGTTTGTTGCCTTACCAATTAAACTAGCCTTTAGCCCGTCAAACATTTCTGGAAACAATGTTAAAATATCAAACCTCATAAACACCCCTAATTGTCATAAACACAAACCTTATTAAATTCTTCCTTATTTAATACTACCTGTTTGTTATCATTATCTACTTTTTCAATTATACCACCAATGTTGGCAAACGACAAATTTTTATACGTTTTTGATTTAATAAACACAATATCATTTGCCCCGAAGTTTTCTACATCATCTATTTCACCCAAAAAAGTTCCATCGGTTAGCACTGCTTTTTTGCCAATTAAATCTTGTATATACACATCATTTTCATTTATTATTAAATCAACTTCACTTTTGCTAGCGTAAAGAAGTTTTCCTTTAAACAACATTGCCTGTTCATATGTATCTACTCCTGAAAGTTTAACCCCATATCCTCCAGAAACCGCAAAAATGCGTTCAATATTGTGAAAATTGGCTTCGTTTTCGGTTTTTAAGGCTGTTAATTTGCAAATATCGTTTGGTTTATTCATAAGCACCGTAACTTTAATTTCGCCTCTAACCCCTTGTGGTTTATTGCATTTTGCCACGCAAATTATATTATCCAAATAAATCTTCTCCTTACATTTTTTACAAATTATAACATATTTTTTTATAATTGCAAATCAATATATTTAATGTTATTTTACATCAAAATAACTTAAATAAAAATTCTATAGCACTACCACATTTAACACTCTACAACTAAGCAAAATAAAAAGAGTTAACCAACTCTTTTTATTCAAAACTAATGTTAACTCTTTTATTTTCCTTCTTGGCACTAGAGCGAACCACGGTTCTAATTGAGTTTGCAATTTTTCCACCTCTACCAATCACTGCACCAAGGTCATCAGGATTAACTTTTACATTATAATTTAAAGTGTTTCCCTTAACTGACTCTTCAATCACAATTTCATCCGGCTTACTTACAAGCTTTTCAAGGATATATAAAATTAAATCTTTCATAATACCTCCATTACTCAGCCTTAGCTTTTTTTGCTGGTTCAGAAGCTGTTTTCTTAGACTTGCTTGCTGGCTTCTTTTGCTCTATAGCACCACTCTTAACCAAAAGAGCTTTAACAGTATCGGTGGGCTGAGCACCTTGAGAAAGCCATTTCTTTGCCTTTTCTACATCAATGTTTACTTCTTCAGGAGTTTTTAAAGGATTGTATGTACCAATTAAATCAACATACTCGCCATCTCTAGTTTTCCTAGAATCAGCAACAACAACACGATAGAAAGGTGATTTCTTATCTCCAAGTCTTGTTAATCTCATTTTAACTGCCATTTTCTATTCCTCCATAGTTTTTTTATATATACAAACTCAAAAGAGTTTAATATATCAAATTTAATAAATATTATACGATTTTCACTAGAAATTTATAAATTTTGCACTTTTTAGAAAAATCTTCTTCCGCCAAACATCTTTTGAAGCCTAGGATTCTTTTGATTTTTCATCATTAGCTTCGTTTGCTCAAATTGTTTAATTAGAGCATTAACTTCTTGAATAGAAGTTCCACTGCCTTTAGCAATACGCTTGCGCTGACTAGCCTTAATTAAGTCAGGGTTTGAACGCTCCTTAGGAGTCATCGACTGAATAATTGCCTTATAGGTTTTTATTTTCGATTCATCCATGTCTTCTGGACGAAACTTTCCTGCCATGCCTGGAATCATTGATATAAGCTCGGTTAGATTGCCCATTTTAGACAACTGTTCAAATTGCACTAAGAAATCATCAAAGGTAAAGGAGTTTTTCCTTATGTTTTCCTCAAGCTTTTTCATTTGCTCTTCATCCATGTTTGCCTGAGCCTTCTCAATTAAGGTTAAAACATCACCCATACCAAGAATTCTTGATGCCATTCTATCAGGATAGAACGGCTCAATATCACCAAGCTTTTCCCCAATACCACAGAACTTAATCGGTTTTCCAGTTACCGCCTTTATAGACAAAGCCGCGCCACCACGAGTATCGCCATCCAGTTTTGTTAAAATAACACCAGTTAAATTAAGTTTTTCATCAAACTCTTTGGCAACACTAACAGCTTCTTGCCCCGTCATCGCGTCTACAGTTAGCAAAATCTCCGTTGGGGAAACAGCTTTTTTGATGTCTAAAAGTTCTTGCATAAGCTCTTCGTTTATTTGCAATCTACCAGCCGTATCAATAATAACAGTGTCAACACCTTTCTTCTTAGCCATTTCTATGGCTTCCTCGGCAATCTTAACGGGCTTATTGGTTCCTTTTTCAAAAAACTCCACACCAGCATTCTGGGCAACAATTTTTAATTGGCTAATGGCAGCTGGTCTGTAAACATCACATGCCACCAACATAGGCTTTTTACCCTGTTTTTTAAGCATGAGTCCAAGTTTTCCACACATGGTTGTTTTACCAGCACCTTGAAGACCACACATCATTATAACTGTTGGTGGCATTGAAGAAACTTCAAGTTTTTGATTCGTGCTACCCATTAAAGAAATAAGTTCATCATTAACAATTTTAATAACTTGCTGACCTGGTGTTAAGCTAGTTAATATTTGTTCTCCAACAGCTTTTTCACTTACTTTATTTATAAAGTCTTTAGCAACTAAGAAATTAACATCAGCCTCTAAAAGAGCAACTCTAACTTCACGCATAGCCTGCTTTATTTCCAGTTCTGTAAGTTTACCTCTTTTTGTTAATTTTGAAAAAATGTGATTTAATTTTTCACCAAGGCTTGAGAACATCCCCATTAGCATTTTCTCCTAAATTATCATGAATTTACTGGTTTTGAAGCACTTTTTCAAGTTTTTTTGCTATATTTTGCAGTTTTTTATTTGGACTTTCGTTGTTTATTTGATTTATTTCTTTTATGCAGCCAATTATTATTTCTCTATTACACAAAAACTTTTCAACGCATTTTAATTTACTCTCAGTTTCTTCAAGCACTTTTTCAGCTGATTTAACACTATCATATATGGCCTGCCTAGACGTGTTAAATTCTACTGCAATTTCTGACAAGCTTGAATCGCAATCAAAATATAAGGTTAAAATTTCTTTTTGTTTGTCTGTTAATAAATTGCCATAAAAGTCTAACATTAAACTACTTTTTATATTCTTATCCATACTAATTAACCCAAATATAAAAACAAAGGCGTAAAGCTTAAAAACTTTACGCTTGCATTATATTATATTTACTATATTCTGTCAAGTATATTTTACAAAATTGCATCAACAAACTCTTTGGCATTGAAATCAATCAAATCTTCAGATGTTTCCCCAACACCTACATATCTTATTGCAATATCAAAGTCTTTTGCAAGACCAACTAAGAAACCACCTTTACTAGTTCCGTCTAACTTTGTTATTGCAACATCGGTTAGCTCAAGAGCTTCGTTAAATAACTCAACTTGGCTTATAGCATTTTGCCCAGTGGCTCCATCAACAACAATCATCTTATGATATTCGGCTTCTGGGTATTCTCTTGCAACAATTCTTGAAATCTTTTTTAGTTCGTCCATTAGTACCGACTTATTGTGTAGCCTACCTGCTGTGTCTATAAGCAAAACATCAGCACCTCTAGCCTTTGCTGAAGATATACTATCAAACACCACGGCTCCAGGGTCAACTCCATGCTCGTTTGTTACAATTTTTACTTTTGCTCTATTTGCCCAAATTTCAAGTTGGTCTGATGCTGCAGCCCTAAAAGTATCTGCTGCGGCAAGAACCACCTTTTTCCCCTCGTCTGTAAATTTTTTGGCTAGTTTTCCTATTGTTGTAGTTTTTCCTACTCCATTAACCCCAAGCACCATTATCGCGCATGGATACTTTAAAGGCTCAGGTTTTGTTTGCGTTAGTATCTCTACTAAAATTTCTTTTAAAAGTTCTTTACACTCTTCAGTTTTTTTAAGTTTGCCTTTCTTTGCCCTTTCTTTTAGTTCGTCTATAATATATTCAGTTGTTTCAACACCAATATCTGATGAAATTAGAACATACTCAAGTTCTTCATAAAAATCTTCATCAATATCATTTCCAGTGAAAATGTATTTAAGTTTTTCTGAAAAAGATTTTTTAGTCTTTTTCATTCCCTCGAATAGTCTTGAAAAAAATCCCATTAACTTGCAACCTCACTTGACTGTTTAATAGCATCACTAAGCTTAACCGAAACTATTTTAGAAACGCCTTTCTCTTCCATTGTAACACCATATAAGCTATCAGCCAACTCCATTGTTGGCTTACGGTGAGTTATAACAATAAATTGCGTGTCTTTACTAAAGTTCTTTAAATATTTAGCAAATCTTTCTACATTCGCATCATCAAGTGCAGCCTCAATTTCGTCTAACACACAGAAAGGCATTGGTCTTAATTTCAAAATTGCAAACAATATAGCAACAGCTGTTAAAGCCCTCTCACCACCTGAAAGCAAAGTAATGCTTTGAAGTTTTTTACCAGGTGGCTCCGCTATAATGTTTATTCCACATTCTAGTAAATTATCTTCTTCCTCAAGTTTTAGTTCAGCTCTTCCACCACCAAACAACTCTTTAAAGGTTTTTTGGAAGTTTACATTTATTTGGTCAAACTGAGTTTTAAACCTTGTTTCCATCTCGGTTGTGAGTTCCTTGATTATCTTTAAAAGATCAGCCTCTGCTGTTTTTAAATCATCACGCTGAGTTGCCATGTCATCATACCTAGCAGTAACCTCTTTAAGCTCTTCAATAGCTCCAACATTAACATATCCAAGCGCCGAGATTTGTTTTTTAATTTTACCAGCTTCTGCCATACCAGCAGAAAGGTCAAAGTCGGTCAATTTATACTCAACCGCCGTGGCATAAGTCATGTTATATTCTTCCCAAACGCGCTCTTGCATTGTTTCAATGTCGGTATCAATTTTAGCAAGATTCATTTCTTCTTTGGTTTTTTTGTCATTTGCTCTTTGAATCTCAGCAGACATTGCCATTTTCTTTTCGTCTGCAGTGTTCATGTCAAACTGAAGCTGGGTTTTATAAACATCAAGATTCGCAAGCTTGTCACGAACAGTCTGAAGTTCTTGCATGTTACCCTTATAAGCCGACTCTTCAGTCATTTCCTCAAGCGACTTGTTTAGCTCTGAAACTAATGTTAATGTTTTTTGAAGTTCAAGTTTATTTTCTCTTAAGCGATAATTACTTTCAGCCAAACTATTTTCCATTCTTTCTTTATCGCCACTAAGTGAAGCTTGCTCAGAGATGCTTGACGCCATTTTAACTTTTAGTTCAGTTAATGTGTCATATAGCAACTCCCTTTGCTTCCTTAATTTATCAAACCTACTGCTTTCTTTCTTTTTGTTTTCGTTTGCTTCATCCTTCTTGTCGTTCATTTCTTGCTCTTCGCTAGACGCCTTAGCAAGTGCTGTTTCAAGCATATCTAGCCTATCAAGAATAGTGTCGAAAGAAAAATCTAACTGGCGTTTTTCTTTTTCTAGTTCACTAACGCTATCTTCAATTCTATATATCTCGTCTGTTTCCTTAACAAGTGCAACTTCGCTCTCGTGCAAAGATTCATTAAGTTTTATAAGTTTTGAGTTGTTATCCTCAATAGTTGCCTTTAGTTTTTGTTGCTTTTCAAGAAGTTCTTTAACATCATTTTTTTGAACCTCTAAAGCCTTTGTTAAATCTTCAATTTCACGCTGTCTTCCAATAAGATTTGTTGTTGCCTCTTTCTTACTACCACCAGTTATTGATCCCTGCGGATTTATAATGTCGCCATCTAGAGTTACAATTTTTACAGCATAAGAAGTTGCTCTAGCCAAAGAAACAGCATTGTCTAGATTATCCACAATAACTGTGCCACCCAAAAGATGCTTAAAAATTGGCTCGAGTTTTTTATCATAAGTGATAAGCTCGTTCGCAACGCCTAAAACACCCTTTGCATTGAGCTTTGCCCTAACATAGTCTGGAACCGCCCTTTCTTTAACGCTGGCAATTGGTAAAAATGTTGCCCTGCCAAACCTGTTTTGCTTTAAATAGTTTACTATATATTTTGCGTCATCTTCATTTTTTGTTACTATATTTTGCACAGACGCACCAAGAGCCATTTCAATGGCTGTTTCAAGTTTTTCAGGCACCTTCATAAGTTTTGCCACAACGCCAACAATCATACCACCAAGCGTTGAATTAGTTTTTGCCTGCTCTAAAAGCCTTTTAACCGAGACAATAAACCCTTCATTCTCTTCTTGCATTTCTTGAAGAACCCTAGCACGAGATAACTTTGTGTGGTAGTCTACCTTCATGTCGTCTAACTGTTTTATATAGTCATTGTTTTTATCTAAATAATCTTGCGCTTTGTCAGACAACTCCTGCTGCTTCAACTTTTTGTCATCAATTTCGGCCTGGATTTTTGATAAATTTTCCCTGTGACTTTTTAGTTCTGCCTCAAAGCCAACTATCTTACTAGCAACCTCAGCCTGCCTATCTAAAATTTCCTGCTTCTTATCAGTTAGTGCCTGTTTTTCTGTTTTTATGCTTGACAAGTTAGATTTAACATCACTCAACTTGTCTAAAGCCGTATAAATTTCGCCCTCATGCTCTTCTGCCATCTTCTCGCCAGCAAGAATTCTATCGGCAATCTCTAAGTATTCGGCATTTATTTTTTCAGTTTGCCTTGATAGCTCTTCAATCACATGCTCAAGCGTTTCTAATTGTTTTTGTTTTTCTTTAAGAGCTTCCTCTAGGTTTTTAGATAAAATTTCATCCTGCTCAATATCTGTTTTTAGTTTATCCGCAGTTTGATTGTAATTTCCAATTTTTTCTTGAATAAGCTTTGCTTCTCCACTCTTCTTTTCTAAACCAACCGTTAAATTAAGCAGTTCATCTCTAAGCTGTTCAATAGTTCTGTCTAGCTCACGAATCTTTTGCGAACTTTCATTAAAAGCTTCAACCGCTTTCTCAAATTCTGCAGTTTTAAGAGATAATTCTTCATCAATGGCCTCAAGCCTCTCACGAATAGTGGCCTTATTTACACTTGCAGAATCATACTGGTAAACATAAATATTAAGTTCAAGTTCTTTAAGCTTATCTCTATATTCTAAAAATTTCTTTGCATTTTCCGACTGCTTAGCTAGCGGACCAAGTTGCCTTTCAAGCTCAGATATAATATCGCAAAGCCTAGTTAAATTATCTCTAGTTCGCTCAAGTTTTCTTTCCGCCTCTATTTTACGACTTTTGAATTTAGAAATACCAGCAGCTTCTTCAAAAACAGATCTTCTTTCTTCTGGTTTCGCAGAAAGCAAAGCATCTATTTTACCTTGACCTATAACACAATAACTATCTTTACCAAGCCCAGAATCTCTAAGCGTGTCTACAATATCTTTAAGTCTGCATGGGTTTTTGTTTATTGCATACTCGCTTTCCCCCGAACGGTAAAGTTTTCTAGTTAAAACTACCTCATCGTAGTCTAAAGGAAAAATTTTCTCAGTATTGTCAAAATATAATGAAACCTCTGAAAAAGATTGAGGTTTTCTTGTATCAGTGCCGTTAAAAATAACATCCTGCATGCTAGAACCACGCATAGACTTAGCACTCTGCTCGCCCATAACCCAACGAATAGAGTCGGCAACATTACTTTTTCCACAGCCGTTTGGGCCTACAATTCCTGTAACCCCAGATTCAAATTTAACCTCAAGTTTATCTGCAAATGATTTAAAACCATAAATTTCAAGTTTTTTAAATTTCATTATATGCCCCACTTTTGTTTAGACTTTTTTAATTTGTTTAATTGCTTCAAACGCTGCTTTCTCTTCTGCATCACGCTTTTTTTGAGCCGCACCTACGCCTAGAACAACTCCATTCACCAAAACCTTTGAGTGGTATATTTTTTCTTGACCTTCTCCTACAGCTTTCGTTTGATAAACAATTTTTTCATTCTTAAATTTCTCTTGAAGCATTGATTTCTTGCTATCTGGCACACCGCTTTGCTTAATATCTTTCAACGCTGTTTCAAGTTTGTTTAAAACAAAGTTTCTCGCTTCAAGCAAGCCACCATCAATATATATAGACGCTACAAGTGCTTCAAACGCGTCTGCCATCATAGCAATTGTTGGTTTAGACTTTTCAAGCCCAACACCTCTAATTATATATTCGCAAAGCCCCAACTGCTCGAATATAAACGAAAGAGATTTCTCAGACACCAAAGAAGCTCGAATTTTAGAAAGGTCACCCTCATTATTGGTATAATGATTATATATGTGGTCAGTAACAATTAAAGATAAAACACTATCCCCTAAAAACTCAAGCCTTTCATTACTTTCTGCCTTATGCTCATTTGCGTAACTTGAGTGTATAAAAGCTTGCTTTAAAATTTGCTTATTTTTAAAGCAATAGCCAATCTTTTGCTCTACCACATTATAATCAAACTTTTGCATAAATCCTCTTTACTACTTAGTTTCTTCAAGCCCCTCTTTTAGTTTTGTTATAAAACCAGAGTTATGAATTTGTATAACCTGCTTAACGCAAGAGAAAATTGTTTCCGCCTTACTTGTTCCATGAGTTTTTAGAACAATTTTGTTTACACCCAAAAATGGAGAACCACCTAAAGAATTGTAATCCATCTTGGTTTTAATTTTCTTAAACACGCCCTTTAGCATACCAGCACCAAGCTTTGCAAAAACACTCGCCTCTTTAATACTTTGCTTTAGAAGTTTCATTGTGTTTGCAACTGCTCCTTCGGTTGCTTTAAGAGCAATATTCCCAGCAAAACCATCTGCAACAACAACATCCACCGTTCCGCTTAAAAGCTCTCTTGCTTCAACATTTCCTATAAAGTTGATTTTTGAGCACTTTTCTAAAAGCGAGTATGCTTCATGAGTTAAACTATTACCCTTCTTGCTCTCGGTTCCAATATTTAAAAGCCCAACTCTTGGATTTTCAACACCAAGCATACTTTTCATATAAACTGAGCCCATTATAGCAAACTGCTCTAGATATTCTGGTTTGCAATCTATATTTGCGCCGCAGTCTATAAGCATGGTTTTTCCATCGTTTAGGTTTGGCAAGGTTGGAGCAAGTGCAGGGCGAAGCACACCTTCCATTCTTCCAATTAAAAACAACCCACCAGACAGAACCGCTCCCGTACTTCCAGCGCTAATAAACCCAACAACTTCATCATCTTCTTTAAGCTTGTTTAAACCAACAACCAAAGAGCTATCTTTTTTGCTTCTAATAGCAGCCGTTGGAGATTCTTCGTTTGTTATAACATCATTGGCTTCAAGAATTTCAATTCTATCGCCCTTATAACCATACTCATCTAATATATCTTGAATTGGTTGTTTTTTACCAGTTAATATAATGGAAACATCCTCAATTAAATTAACACTTGTTATCGCACCTTTAACAATTTCAAGGGGTGCATTATCACCACCATAAGCATCAATAACTATCTTCAAAGCCCTATCTCCTTATCAGTAAAAATATACAAAATAATTATATAACAAATCTTTTTTTGCATCAAACGAATTATAAGTGTTTTCAAGATTTTATTAAACTAATAACAAAAAAGCCAGCAAGCAAAAGCAATGCTTACCGACTTTATACATAGTAAATTAGCTATTAAAGGGTAAAATTATTTCTTTTTTTCGTCTGAACTAACTAGCATTTTCTTTTCGCCATTGTAGTATCCACATTCTGGGCAAACTGCATGAGCCACCTTTTTAGCGTGACATTGTGGACATTCAACAAGAGTTGGAGCTGACGCTTTCCAATTTGCTACTCTAGAACGACCCCTAGATTTTGATACTTTATGCTTAGGTACTGCCATGATGTTTTCCTCCTAACTAATTTAGCTTTATAAATCCGCTAAAGGATTGTTACCACTTTATTTTTAATTGCTGCAATCGCAGTTGCCCTCATTTAGATTTGCACCACAGAGCATACACAGCCCTTTGCAATCTTCCCTACATAAAACTTTAGAGGGAAAGTTTAAAAGAACATAGCTAGAAATAACTTTTTGCAAATCTATAATAGGCATATCGTAGCTCAGCTCATCTTCCTCGCTCATTTTAGGACTAATCTGCTCATTTAGTTCTAAATATAAGTTCCTTTCAAAGCTAGAACCACATCTATCACACAAAAACTTGCATGGAACACGAATGTTTCCAGACAAGTGAAGAATTGAATCATAGTCCACAAAATACTTTAGGTTAACGCTTGCCTCGCCCAAAATCTTGTGCGGATAGAAAGCATCTTCTTCAATATCAAGCGTTACATTTTCACTAAGTTCAAATTCTTTATTTGGTGCTTCAAGCGCTTGAGAGAATTCTAATTCAAGCATAAATCCCCCTTAAAAGCGCAAAGTAATTATATACTCACGCCCATAGTTTTGTCAACGCATTTTAAAAATTATTTTCCAATTAACTTCTTTGTGTCGCGAAGTATAACCAATTCCTCGTTTGTTGGGATAACATATACCTTCACTTTACTATCTACAGAAGAAATAAGTTGTTCTTCACCACGCTTGAAATCTTTACCATTTTTATTTTTATCTAGAATAATTCCAAAGCACTCTAAGCCTTTCAAACATTCTTCACGATATTCATTACCATTTTCGCCAACACCTGCTGTGAATGCAATTGCATCAACACCACCCAAAACAGCAATGTAGCTACCAATATATTTTTTAACTCTATATGCACTCATTTTTATAGATAGCCTTGCATCCTCTGCCCTTTCGCTTTGTTCATTTGAAAAAGCAACGTTTTCAATATCACGCATATCTTCAGAAATTCCTGAAACACCAAGAAGCCCGCATTTTTTATTTAAGTAGTTTATAACCTCGCCAACACTCATGCCCGTTTCTTTTGTTAATCTTTCAACAACACTTGGGTCTATATCTCCGCTCCTTGTGCCCATAACTAGCCCCTCAAGCGGAGTGTAACCCATTGAAGTTTCTCTACACTCGCCATTTTCTATAGCAGAAATGCTTGCTCCATTACCAATATGGCAAACAATAAACTTGCCGTTTTCTTTGCCCGTTAGCTTTGCAAGCCTTGCTGAAACATACCTGTGAGATGAACCATGGAAACCATATTTTCTAATTCCCCATTTCTTGTATGCTTCTTTAGGTATTGCATATCTATAAGCATAATCAGGCATTGTAGAGTGGAAAGAAGTATCAAATACTGCAACTTCAGTGGCGTTTGGTATCTGCTCTGTGCAAGCTCTTATTCCAAGCACATGCGCAGGCTGATGAAGTGGTGCAAGAGGCGTTAGGTCTTCAATTTCCTTAACAACTTCATCTGTTATTATAACACTTTTTGTGAAGTTCTCACCACCATGAACAATTCTATGACCAACAGCCTCTATTTCATTTAAAGACTTAACTACCTTGTCTTCAATTAAGCTTGATAGAACAACTTTTATGGCTTCGCCGTGAGTTGGCATAGAAATATCTGTTTTAGTGGTTTTACCATTTAATTTTTGAACATGCCTTCCGTCAACCCCAATTCTTTCAGCAACGCCCTTAACTAAAACCTCTTCAGTTTGCTCGTCAAAAAGCTGATATTTAATAGTTGAACTACCCGCATTTATTACTAAGATTTTCATTATATTTATTCTCCTTTTATAACCGATTTAGATTGAAGTGCAGTTATTGCCATAACTAGCACAATTTCGTCTGCGCTTGCCCCGCGTGACAAGTCGTTTATTGGTTTTTTCAAACCCTGAAGCAATGGACCCACTGCTTTAACACCTGCTATTCGCTGAACAAGTTTGTAGGCAATGTTTCCAGAATTTAAATCTGGGAACACCAAAACATTTGCCCTGCCCTCTAGCGTAGACCCTTTACACTTTCTTTCTGCAACGCTAGGAACAATGGCTGAGTCTGCTTGAAGCTCTCCATCCATAACAAGCGAAGAATCTAGCCTTCTTGCAAGTTTGTATGCCCTTTTAACTTTTTGAATATGCTCAGAGTCTACATTTTGATCCGCCTTGGTTGAATAAGACAAAAAGGCAACTTTAGGTTTTATATCACAAATACTCTCCGCAGTTTTAGCCGACAAAACCGCTATCTCGGCAAGTTCTTTGTCGGTAGGGTCTTCAATAACTGCACAGTCTGCAAAAACCATCATGCCGTTTTCCCCAAAGTTTGTTCCCTCTGGCATTTCCATGACAAAAGAGCTTGAAACCTTTGATATGCCCTTTGTTGTTTTAATTATCTGAAAGGCTGGTCGCATAACATCTTTAGACTCATACACAGCCCCTGCAACAACACCATCAGCATCATCACTATATAGCATCATAGTGGCATAATACATAGGGTCTTTTAAAATTTCAAGAGCTTTTTCCTCTGTCATCCCTTTATCTTTTCTAAGTTCGAAAAGGCTTTTTGAATACATTTCTCGCCTTTTCCCCTCAGACTCAACGTCAATAATTTCAATATTATGCATAGCTTTGCGGGAGAACTTTTCTGATAAAAGCGCCTTATTGCCAATTATTGTTATTTTGCAAATATTTAAAAGCGATGCCTTCTGTGCCGCCTCAATTATTCTATCATCATTTCCCTCAGGAAGTACAATTCGTTTGCCCGAGCCTTGGGCTCTAGCAATAATGCCATCAAACACACTATGTTTTTTTATTTTTTTCTTAAACAAAACAAAACCTCCCGTTGCTATAACAAAGATTATAATGTATAATAGATTTATTATAAAACATATTCACAAAAAAATAAAATGTTTGGAGATATTTTTTCATGAAACTTTGTGGTATTATTGCAGAATTTAACCCGCTTACCAATGGCCATAAATATTTAATAGAAGAAGCTAAAAGAAAAACTGGACTAAATGTAGTTTGTATTATGAGTGGAAATGTTGTGCAACGAGGAACTCTGCCACTGCTTGATAAATACGCAAGGGCATCTCATGCAATTAACGCTGGAGCTGTGGCAGTTTTAGAACTTCCCGCTGTTTATACCCTATCGTCTGCAAACCTTTTTGCAGAGGGAGCCGTTAAATGCCTTGCTAGTTTAAATATGGTTTCACACCTCGCCTTTGGTGTAACATTAGATAACCCAAGCGAACTTGAAAGCATTGCCAAATTAAAAGTCAAAGAAAGTCAAATACTTAAAGAAAAAATCAAAGCAAATATAAAAGATGGCAACAACTACAATGTTTCGCTATACAAAGCCTTTAAAAGCGAATACCCATTGCTAAATGATGTTATAGAAAGGGTTTTCTCTAGTCCAAATAACATATTAGCGCTAGAATATTTAACCGCTATTTATAAATTCAATCTAAACATAACACCAATTTACATTAAGCGAACAGATAGCGGATATAGTTCACTCGCGCCTAAAAAGGTTAAAATAAATTCAAAATATCAGTATTTTGCTGGTGCAACCTATGTAAGAGAACAGCTTGTTTTAAGCAAGTTTAATAAAATTAAAAAGTGCGTTCCTTCATATACACTAAATAGTTTGTTAAATATAACAAACAGTAAGATTGAAAAACGCGATGAGCGTTTAAATGCCATTATACTATCCTCACTTCGAGAAAAAAGTCCAAAGGAACTAGCTATGTATAATGATTATAATGAAGGGCTTGCAAGTTTGGTTAATAAACAGGCGAATGTTCAAGGTACTATGTCTAGCATAGTAGCCGAAATTTCTAGCAAAAGCTATCGTAAAAGCAGAATTAACAAACTTTTAATAATCCCCTATTTATCAATAACAAAACAGCAATTTTCTATGTTGAATAATATGGTTTTGCCCCTTAATGTTCTTGCAGTTAGAAAGGAAAACAAAAGTATTCTAGCTAAAATTATCAAGTGTTCAAAAGCAAAAATAATTGTTTCTAAAAAAGACTACGATAATTTAAATGAGCAAGAAAAACAGTCTTTAAAAATAAATCAAAAAGCAAGCGATTTGCTTAATGTTTGCCTTGCAAAACCGTATAGTAAAGACCTAACAATATTTGTCTAAAAACTTCTTTATTTATATTCACAAAGAAAAAGGGATAAAGTTAACATCCCTTTTTTAAGCAACAACTCCTCCATCTTTGCCGTCATTTTTTGAAATGCCATCATTTTTATGGTAAAGCTTTATTCTTTCATTTATCAAGGTTTTTCTCCCCTCGTTATCTATTTCTTCTATAGCTTCCCTATCACTAGCAGGAATGGTTTTTAGGTAATAATATAAAGAAAGCATATCAAGTATAAAGTACATAGAGTAAAGTAAAATCATAGTTAAAGCACCCATACTTAAACCGTTTATAAAAATCACATAAGCCCAAAGAAACAGCGCTAAAACAAGAGCAATTGGTCTAACAAAGTAATACTCACGATACATTAAACATTGTAGAAATGCTGAAAGCCCTAGCATTGAGGCACTTATTGCATCAAACATAGGTAGCACTTGATTTTCTTGAAGCAGTGCGAACGCAAAGCAACAAACAACTGAAAAAACAAATACAACTAAAACATAATACACCGAGTTTCCGCTAAGTTTTTTATCTTTTTTAATAGACATATCCGTTTCATCTAAATTCATTATCCAAACAATAAATTGAAGCGGAATGTAGTAAAGAGTGTATAAAAGAGCATTAACATAAAGCCCATCTATAATTGAAAACATAGCATATAGCATACCCACTACAATAGAAAGCAAAAATGCCAAAAAAGTGTTTATGTCTACAAAGAAATTCCATAGGGCACCTGCAGTTATTAAACAAAGGGCTGGAAAATTTATAAAACTTAATAAATATAAAGTTAACGCAACCGTTATAAAAACACTTGAAATAATTAACCTTGCCAAAAACAAAGATGGAGCCACCTTTGCTCTTTTTTCTTCTACCGATAGGGTTTTAATCTTTACCATTTTGGCCCCTTTTATTACATTTTTTTGTTTAAAAAAACATATAGTCTGTCTCTTATACACATCTGACGCTGCCGACGATCTTACGCGTGTAGA
>ENA-OZAF01000295-OZAF01000295.1-human-gut-metagenome-genome-assembly--contig:-NODE-295-length-23009-cov-4.846693_pt1 | contig 23009 bp, 25 predicted proteins | sample MGYA00244207_ERZ653498 | MGnify/ENA primary metagenome ERZ653498 (study PRJEB26926, sample SAMN06165156) | human gut metagenome | biome: ENVO:00009003; feature: ENVO:2100002; material: ENVO:00002003... | reverse complement strand
ACAGGCTGTTCCGGCGGGGTGATGGCGTTCTGGGCGGGATAGGGATCGCCGCCGGGACCAAGGGGCTCGGGCGTGACGAAGCACGAATCATTGTTGTATCCGATGAGGTAAAGGGCGCGGATGATGGTCTTGATGTCCATGAAGCCGTCGCCCAGGGCGCAGCGGTTGGTATCGGCCATGTGCAGGTTGGTCAGCATGTCGCCCGCATCCCAGATGGCCTGCCCGATGTGTTTCTCGCCCACCAGCATGTGATAGACGTCGCCGTTGATGTGCTGAACGCCGGGATGGTTGAGCAGGCGGATGTAGTCCTTCGCCTGTTCAAAGGTATGAACGACGCTGGTTTCCGCCGCACGGATCGGCTCGATGGCCGCCCGCACGCCATACTGCACAAACAGGTCCGCTACACGGCTCAGGCTGTCGATGCTGCGGGCGATTTCACTGTCGTCATACTTTCCGGGGCGGTCCACTGCTGCCGGGCACACGAGCATGTACTTGCCGCCCATTTCCGCAGTAAAGGCGACCTCGCGCTTGATGTAGTCGATGGCGGCCTGACGCTGGATGTGGCGGTTGGAGGACAGGTCGTTGTCCGCGCTGAACATACCGCAGACGCCCGCGCAGGCGATCCCGTAGTCTGCCAAGACCTTTTTGGTTTTGGCCGCGTCGTATCCCAGGTCGTCTCCGTAGTGATTGCCATGCAGCTCCACATAACGGATGTCGTTTTTCGCCAGGCGCTCCAGAGAACGCTCCAGCGGCTCCAGGCCAAATCCCCAGTTGCTCCAGGAGAAGTTGAGCCGCTTTTCGAGGCGCTGCGGGTGCTCGGCCTTGAGCTGGGCGAATGCGCGTCGGATGTTCTGGCCCAAAACCTCGTAGTTTTGCATGAAAAACACCTCGCTTTTTATCGTTGGGACAAGGTTGCGCAAAGTGGAAGGCATATGTCCTGAGATTCTCCGGCAACAAACCACGTACCCCATGGTTTTGAGCAGCGGATACGGCAGTGGGTAGGCGCTCGCCACCCGCCCCATTTCCGTGCCGGCTCCGCCGCGATGGATCGGGGGGCCGCTCAATCAACGCTCATCCCGCATGGATGCCGATATCCGGCTCATGCCGTTCTCAGGGCAGCCATATGAAAGAGAAAGGCTGCCATCCGGGCCACAGGAGCCGGTTGCTGCCATGCTGCCAGTCTCCTCCTGACAGCCTGGGGGAATAGGATGTGTTCAGCGCACGCGGTACCCATCCAGCAGGTCGAAGCGGAAGCACACGCCTGTCCCGCTTTCATCCGGCGGATAGGCGTAGCCCTCGCGCACCTCAAGGGGATGGGTGGTGTACCGGTCGATGGGGAAGCTGTGCACCTCCAGCCAGCCGGCGTTACATACATCCGACAGTAGGCTGACGTGCAGTTCCTGCATGCCGTGAGTCGATACCGGACAGTGGCGCGCATAGGCCAGCGCGGCCACCTTGAGCCACGCGGTGATGCCGCCCACGTTGGAGGCGTCCGGCTGCGGATAATCGATGCAGGCGGATGCCATCATGTTTTCAAACTCATATACGGAATGAAAGTTTTCGCCGGCGGCGACGGCGATGCCCGCCTGCTGCGTCATACGGCGGTAGCCGTCCGGATCGTCGGGATCGACGGGTTCCTCCATCCACAGGGGCCGGTAGGGCGCGATGGCCCGGCACACGCGCAGGGCGTTCTCCGCGGTCCATTTGTAATTGGCGTCCACCATGAGCGTCCGGTCCGGTCCGATCAGCTCGCGTACGGCAGCGACGCGGGCGGCGTCCTCGGCTACCGTGTCCTTGCCCAGCTTGATCTTGACCGCCGTATGCCCCTGCCGGAGATAACTGCGGATGTTGTCCAGCAGTTCCTCCCGGCTGAAATCCAGATCAATGCCGCCGGCATAGGCGCGCGCGCGACCGTTGGCGCCGCCCACCATCTTCCACAGCGGCAGGTTGGCTCGCTTGCAGCGGATGTCCCACAGGGCGATGTCCGCCGCCGAGATGGCGAACGCATCGATCCCGCCGCGGCCCACGTAGTGCAGCCTGCGGCGCAAATCGCTCCAGATGCCCTCGATGCAGGCGGCGTCCCGCCCCAGAAGGGCGGGGTTTACGTCCCTGTCGAGCAGCTCCACGATGGCGGTCCCGCCAATCCCGCCGGTATAGGTGTAGCCATAGCCGGTGCAGCCGTCCTCCGTGGTGACGATGCACATCACCAGCTCGAAATGCGTGTGCTTTTCGTGGCTGGCGTCGCCCAGCGGCTGGGCGAGGGGCACCTGATACAGCCGGTTTTCCACCTGAACGATGGTTTGCATGCGTTAGTTTCCTTTCAGGACAGCTCAGAACAGGTCCCCGTTTTCGTCGAACACCAGTGCCTCCGGCTCGCCCAGAATCTCCATGCCGGACGTGGCGGCCACCTCGTCCAGCAGATTTTCGGATACGTAGATGGTGTCCATGGCCAGCGTGCTGGCGATGCGGATCATGGTGACCTCCTCCGGGAGCTCTGCGGAGGTCATCTTGATGGTGGCCTGGATGGTTTCCTTCTGCGTATCAAAGTACATGGGAATCTTGCAAAGGCAGGTCACCGTGCTGGTGAGCGAGTTGGGGTAGGTATTTTCGCGGCTCATGCGCTCCACCACGCGGCGCGAGCAGGTGTCAGCCATGCCCAGGCCCACCACATTGCCCAGCGTCTCGTCGGTGATGTCCAATATGCCGATGCGGCAGGCGTCGATGCCGCCCTGAATCGTGGGCACAATCCACCGCCCCGCGATGTTGGGGTCCATGCCCTCGCCGCTGATGTCCTTTCCTACATGGTCGCCACCACGGGGCATCCCACGTTTTCCTCCGTGACGCCATAGCCATGGATGACGTCCAGCTGCCCCTGCGCCGTGGCTGCCCATGGCGGGAATCACGAAGGGCTTGGCTCCGCGCTCCTTGAGGAAGGAAACCACCTCACGGATCACCACGGCCAACTGATCGATTCCGCGGCTACCAGCGGTGATCGCCACCGACATGCCCGGCTCAATGGCGGAAACCACGGCCGGACGCGCCAGCTCGCGGCGCGCCTCGGCCGCCACATCCTCAAGGTGGGAAGCGTCAAAAATCTGGCGAACCGGCGCCAGTCGGGGAATGGGCACATCTTTGAGCAGTTCATGAATGGAGCCCATGTTTCTTACCTCCTTCAAACGATTCACAACTGGCGCCTGAAGCGCCGGACGGAAAGCAACGTTGCCGCATCATTGCTGACACGCCGAGGGAACGTTCCCATAAGCAAGCGAAATACCTTGTCTCCTAGCCCTGCGGGGGCGGATACGGCGGATTCTCATCCTTGCTTTCCTCAACCTTTCTGCTTTATATATAATCACTTTCACAACAAAAAAGCAATTGCTTTGTGGATTATTTTATTTTAAAAAACATATTGCATTTTTCAAATCATTATGTTAAAGTGGTGCTAAGGATTGATGGAAGCGTTCCCAAACGGCTTGGGCGCAACCTGAAAGCAGTATACGTCATGGGTATCCCCTTTGTTTTTCTGTTGAGCAAACCCCTTGCGGGCGTTTGTGCGAATGCTTGTCCGGGTTTCAGGCGTCGTCCTTCGGCGCTGAAAAATACATAAGAGGGAAATACCATGAAAAAATTCATCGCTCTTGCCCTGGTACTGGCCCTGGCCTTGACGCTTGCCGCGGTTCCTGCGGGTGCCGAAGACACCATCAAGATCAAATTCGCCTACATGCCCCCGAACTGACCCCCGAAGAGTGCGTGGAAGCCACCATCGCTTACACCTTCCGCGATTATCTGGAAGAGCACTTCCCCGGCCGCTTTGAAGTGGAGATTTATCCGTCCGGTCAGCTAGGCTCCTTTGCGGAAACTTACGCGGGCAACTCCGACGGCAGCATTGAGATCTCGCTGGTCAACGTGGCGGCCATCGCTACCGTGGACAACAGCCTGAACGTATGGCAGATCCCCGGCTCCGTGGTCAGCCTGGACCATATGCGCGCGCTTCTGTCCAGCGAAGAGGCCATGGCGACCTTTGACAATGTGTGCCAGCAGACCGGCACCACCATCCTGATGGGCTTCTCCGCCGGCGCTCGCCGCTTCACCAACAACGTCCGTGAGGTAAAGACCCCCGCCGACATGAACGGCATCGTGTTCCGTACCATGGAAAACCCGCTGTACGTCAAGATGGTTGAAGCAATGGGCGGCGTGGCCGTTCCCATGGCCTCCAGCGAGATGTACTCCGCCCTGCAGAACAAGGTCATTGAGGGCCAGGAGAACCCGATTGCTTCCATCATCTCTGACCTGACCTATCAGGTGCAGGATTACCTGGTGCTGGACGGCCACGTGTACTCCGTCGCCTTCATGGTGACCAACACCGCCTGGCTCAACAGCCTTGATCCCGAGCTGCAGGAAGGCATCAAGGCCGCTGCGCAGGCCGCTTTTGAGGCCTCTAATGATCGCGTGGATATCATGGAAGCCGAGGGCCTTGATTTCCTCAAGGAGCAGGGCATGACGGTGTACGAGCCGACCGAAGAAGAGATCGCCGAGTGGATGACTGCCTGCTATGACGGCACCTACGACTACGTCGTCGAGCAGCTGGGCCAGGAAACCGTGGACAACTTCATGGCGATCGTCAACAGCCTGAAGTAAGCCGCCGCAACATTTCCACGATCAATACTTCCTCGGGTTCATCTGGGCGCGCAAGCGCCCAGATGGCCCGCATCTATGAGGAGAGCAGGCCATGGAAACATTGAAAAAAGTCTACTTCACGGCAAGCAAGGTAGAAGACCAGGTGTACAAGGTCTGTAAAGCCCTGGGCGCGCTTGCCATGTCGATTGCCTTCCTGGCAATTTTTCTGCAGGTCATTTATCGCTATATCCTATGCAACTTCATGAACCTTCCCCTGGCCTTTACCGAAGAGCTGGCCAGGTACTGCCTGTTTTGAATCATCTATCTGTTGCTGCCCGTCAGCATTAAGGACGGCATGGAGGCCGCCAACACCTACCTGCCCGGCAAACTCAAGGGTGCGGCCAAAACCGCCCTGTACCTGCTGGTGCGCGGCCTGTGCCTGGTTATCGCGCTCATTGCCTTCATCTATTCTTTCTCCACGCTGCAAACCTACTGGAATTTCACCTCGCCGGTCATGCAGCTGCCAGGCTTTTTCCAATATGGACCGGTTGTTATCGGAATGGGCATCGTGATCATCCGTTACATCATCGAAATGATGGGCTTTGCCTGCGGCGAGATCAAGCCCTTTGAATCTGTTGGACAAGGAGGCGTTGAGTAACCATGGAAGCAATCATCGTTCTGGTTGCCTTTCTGCTGCTGGTGCTCTTCATCTTCGCCGCCAACATCATGTCCCGCGGCGGCATCACAAAACGCATCTTCCTGTTCTGCGACGCCATCTGCGGCCACTTCAGCGGCGGCCTGGCGCACGCCAACGTGCTGGCCAGCATGCTCTTTGGCGGCATCAGCGGTGCCTCCAACGCCGACGCCGTGGGCCTGGGCGCCATCGAAATCGAAATGATGACCGAAAAGGGCTATAAGCGCAGCTACTCCGCCGCCGTTACCGCGGCCAGCGCCATCCTGTCCTCCATCGTGCCGCCCAGCAACATCTTCATTGTCTACGCCGTTACGGCGGGCACGGTTTCGGTTTCGGCCATGTTTATCGGTGGCATCGTGCCGGCTGTGCTGCTCACTGCGTTGCTGATCGGCCTCAACGTCTATTACGCCAAGCGCTACAACTTCCCCAAGAATGAGAAGTCCGCCGGTTGGCGCTATGTGGGCAAAACGGCGCTGCAGACTCTGCCAGCCCTGTTCATGCCCATCATCATTCTGGGCGGCATCCTGGGCGGCGTGTTCACGCCCACCGAGTCCTCCGTGGTGGCGGGTGTCTACGCGCTGGTAGTTTCGGCTTTCATCCTGCGCAACCTCACCTGGCGCGACGTGTACGAAGCGCTGGTGGAGTCGGCCAAGATGACGGCCGTGGTCATGTTCATCATCGCTGTGGCCGCCGCCATGGGCTGGGGCATTACCACCATGCGCCTACCACAAAAGATCTCCGAATGGTGCCTGTCCTTTGCGCATACCAAGATGCAGTTCATGATGCTGTGCTTCGTGCTGCTGGTCATCATCGGCATGCTGGTGGACGTCACCCCCGCCATCCTGATCATCGTACCTATTCTGGTGCCCGCTGCCAGGCCTTCGGCGTGGATACGCTCTACTTCGGCCTGTTTGTCGCCATGACACTGACCATGGGCCTGTTGACCCCGCCGGTCGGCATGCTGCTGTTTACCACATCCACCGTCGCAAAGATCGACCTGTCCGCGATGTACAAATCCATCCTGCCCTATGCGCTGGTGGAAATCGTCTTCTGCGTGTTGCTGATCTTTGCCGAGCCGGTGCTGCTGTTCCTACCGCGCCTGTTTGGCTATTAAACGAGGATTTCCAAAGGGGGTTCGCATAGACGCATGAGGGCAACCATACGCGATTTGGCAAGCCTGTCCGGGTTATCCACCTCCACGGTTTCGCGCGTGCTGACAGACAACGCGCACGTGAGCAAGGCTGCCAGGGAAAAGGTGGAGCAGGCCATACGCCAAACCGGCTATGTGCCCAACGGGCTTGCCCGTGGGCTTGTGCAAAAGCGCCGTGATTTGATTGCCGTGATTGTGCCGGACGGATACAACCCCTACTATGATGATATCCAGCTTGGGATTCATCAGGAAGCCTCACAGAACGGTTTTGACGTTATCACCATTTCCGAGGGCAATCACTCTTGCATCAGAACGGTCAAAAAGATCATTGAGATCGGCATTGACGGCGTGCTGCATCTGGGCGCACTGGAGAGTGACGACGTCATTCCGCTGCTGGTGCAAAACGACATGCCGTTTGTCCTGCTATGCAGGCAGCTTTCCACCATCGAAGCCGACACCGTGCTCTTTAACGATTATGAGGCGGCGTTTTCCGCTACCGAGCATCTTATCATGCTGGGCCACCGCAACATCGCCTACATCTGCGGCAGGCGTAATTCGCTCTCCAGCCTGGAAAAGTACCGCGGCTACGCCGGAGCGCTCGCAAAGCACGGCATCGCAGTCAATGCTGCGCTGGTGGGCTGGGGCCAGCTGGACATGCAGAGCAGCTATCGGGTGATGAATGAATTTCTGGACGCGCGTGCGTCAGGATGTCTGTCCTTCACCGCCGTGGTAGCCGGAAACGACATGATGGGATTCGGCGCGAGAGAGGCTATCCTGGAGCGTGGCCTCTCCATCCCCGACGATCTGTCTCTGGTTTCCATGGATGATATCAGCTGGTCTGCCATACAGGGTGTTGAAATGACCTCTGTGCGTGTGCCGAGGCTGGAGATGGGCCGCATTGCCTGCCAGCTGCTGCTCAAGCGAATCGCGCAGCCAGAACGCAAACATGAAGTGCATATCTTGGATACGCAGCTCTCCATTCGCAAAAGCTGCTGTCCGCCAAAGGAGCAAAAAGAATGATCATTACCGATGTAAAACCCATTAAATTGCAATTCTGGCCGCCCAACCCGCCGCGCGACGGCCTGGCCGCCATTCCCACGCGCGATGTGTTTCTGGTGCAGATCGAAACCGACGCGGGCATCACCGGCATCGGCGAAGGCTTTGCGCTGGGTTCGCTGGAATCGCTGGCGACGCTGACCATGGAGACCCTCAAGCCGCTGCTGCTGGGCCAGGACCCGACCATGATCGAGGCATTGTGGAACCGCATGTACCTGGGCACCGCGCGCTATGGCCGCCGTGGCATCATGATGGCCGCCATCAGCGCGGTGGACATCGCCCTATGGGACATTCTGGGCAAAGCGGCCTCCATGCCGGTGTACAAACTGCTGGGCGCGGCCAAGCATTCGCTGATTCCCTATGCCAGCGCCGGGTATTACCAAGAGGGCAAGGGCATTCCCGAACTGCAGGAGGAATGCGCCGGGTATGTGAAGATGGGTTTTCAGGCCGTAAAGATCAAGGTCGGCGGAGCGCCGGTGGAGGAGGACATCGCGCGGGTTCACGCGGTGCGCGAGGCCATCGGACCCGACGTGGCGCTGGGCATCGACGCCAACAACGCCTGGGATTATCCCACGGCCCTGAAAATGGCGCGCGCCTGCGAAAAGGAAAACGTGCTGTTCTTTGAGGAGCCCATGTCTACCGACTATCCGGAGGACTGCCTGCGCCTGGCGCAGCATACGGACGTATCCATCGCCGGCTACGAAACGCTCCTGACCCGCTATGGCATGAAGGATTTCATCACCCGCAGCGCCGTGGACATCGTACAGACCGATGCGATCTGGACGGGCGGCATCACGGAGGCCCGCCGCGTGGGCATGCTGGCTGGAACCTGGGGCAAAATGGTGATCCCCCACTTCTCGGCATCCATGGTATCTCTGGCCGCCAACCTCAGCTTCGGCCTCTCGCTGTACAACACCAAGTACATGGAATACACCCTGGACGAAAATCCCCTGCGCAGCGAGCTTTGCAAAAAGAGCATCGTGATGCAGGACGGCGTGGTGACGGTGTTCGACGAGCCGGGTCTGGGCGTGGAACTGAATCCGGAAACCGTGGAGCGTTATCGCGTGTAAATGGCCTCCACCTCTTTCCCCTGGCGCATGGCAGGGGATTTTGTTTTGCAAAGCCGATCCGCCCCGGCCCTAAATGGGGCCGGGCGGCTTATGTCATTCCCGCGTCAGCGTATAACGCACCAGCTGCTGCACTTTGCCGCAGGAAGCGTCGATGACGCAGGCGTCCTTTTCGCTGGTGACGGACAGGTTGGTGGGGGCCACATCGCGGTCGATCACCGTCGTCCGCATGCGCCAGTCCCCTTCCGCATCGGGCTTTTGAAGCATCATAAGAGCACCGTCGCCGCCTCGGTAGGCGGCCAGCAGGGCGGGCCGGCCCAGAATGTCTCCGCCCCAGAGCGCATGGGCAAAGGGCGCATCGAAACGATAGACGATCTCCCACCGGTCCCCGCACAGCTTGTTCACCGCGATCTCGTCGCCATGGAATCCCTCGATGGTCACCAGCTCCTCCACGCCGTCCCCATCCAGGTCCACCGTCACGGCGTCGCTGATTTCCCGATCCAGCAGGCGCTCGGCCCGCCAGGGGATGTCCGCGCCGCCGGGCACCGCCACCTCGTACAGCCCCTCCGAACCGGCGATCAGCAGCACCTCGCGCCCGTTTCACATGGTGCGGCAAAAGCCATGATTCTTGGTCAGGCTGGGAATGATGGGCTGCATGTCCCGCGGCGGACGGCCGCCGTCCAGCTCGCCCACGGCCGTTACGCCCGGCGAGCTCCCGTCATCACGGAAGGCTTTTGCTTTGCACAGCTGACAGGCGACGAGGAACTGCCTCCCCTGAATCTCGACGATGTCAAAGCGGTGCAGATAGGGATACTCCATCCACTTTTCCGCCTTCCAGCCCTCCGGCGTGGGCGAGGTCTTGACGATGCAGGCCTCCGCCGCGTCAAAACCGGGGAAAAAGTTCTGTACGGCCAGAAAGGCTCCCTCCGGCTCCAGCTGGCTGATGCTCATGCAGCCGCCGGCGTCATGCCATACGGGTGTCTGCGCCTCGGGCGCGTGCCAGCCGTACACCCGGCAGCCGCCTCGGCCCTCGGAGGCGCATACGCCCAAGCGCCCCTGGGGCGTATGCAGCTGGTTAACCGCGTGGCACATGGGCAAAGAAAAAAGCACCTCACGGCAAATGGAGATTCCGTCCATATCCTTCTTCCCTCTTTCCTGTTTTGACCCTGGCGGACGCACCGCCGCGCCCCTGAAAAGGCGGGGCCTATGCTGTTTTCAGTATAGCCCCGCCGGGCGGCGCTGTCAACCGCATCCAACATCCTCACGTCCGTAGCTGATAGGGCGTTATGCCGGTCACACGCTTGAACGCCTTGGTAAAGCTGCTCTGATCCGCATAGCCCACGGTCACGGCGATTTCATTGATGGGATACTGGGTAGCCGTCAGCAGCTGGCGGGCCTCCTCCACCCGAAAGCGGGTCAGGTACTCATGGAAGCCGATGCCCATGCACTTTGAAAAGAGCGCCGAGAAATAGGACGGGCTCATCTCCAGCTCATCCGCCAGACTCTGGATGGACAGCGGCTGGTCAAAATGGTCCGCGATGTATTCCACGGCCCTGCGCACAACCGGGTGCGCCTGTGCCGCCCCGGGCAGCGATATGGCCTGGACGAAGCGCTCCGCGATCTCCTTGAGCGAAAAGCACAGGTCCTCGTAGCTTTCGTCCTTTTGCAGCTGCTCCAGGTATTCTGGGTTGCGCGGGAGGATGCGATCAGGCGGCGCGCCGCCCTCGATGGCGATGCGGCTGAGCAGTATGGTCAGCTCGCACGCGCGGGTCCGTATCCATTGCAGATCCTGCCTCCGAGCCAGCAGCACAAAGCTCAGCAGCTCGTTGAGCATCCGTCTGGCGCCCTGGATGTCGCCCTGTCTGACCTTGCCCAGCAGGGCGCATTCCTTTTGATAAACCAGTGTGCACATGGAGTCGGTCCGACTCCCCATGTCATGCTGCACGGTATCGCTGACCGCCGGCTGCCGGCAGAGCTTCTCCTGCCGCTCCCGCATCAGGAGCCGCGCGTCGGAGAGCAGCGGCGTGAAGAGATCGTCCATCAGGCAGCTGATGCCTTGCAGGCGGGCGGGGGTGATGACGGGCAGCTTTTGCAGCTCGTCGTACAGGTCCAGGCACAGCGAGGGCGCCAGGCGGCGCTTGTCGGCCAGGCCGGAAAGCGGCATGCTTTGCGGCGCGTCCATCCGAAACGGTCCCACGATCACCGTACCCAGCAGCTGTTTGCGGCGCACCAGAGAAAAGGCGATGTGGTTGAGCCCCGCATGGCAGCTGAATACTTGGCTCTCGCCCGGCTCGCAGGCGATCCTTCCGGCCTTCAGGTATGTCCGGACGCAGTCACAAAATGCCCGCGCCTTCAGCAGCGCACAGTACGCGCCGGTTTCTCCGTGCTGCTCCAGCTGGTTTCCCTCCGCGTCCAGCAGACGCGCAGGGATGTTGAGGCATTGGGACAGCTCGTCCAGCCGTTTGCTGAGCGCTTCCTTGGCGATCAATGAATACAGCGCATTCACAGGAACCTCAAAAACGAACAAAATATCCAAAAAGTAAACAAGCAATTTCGATTCGTTTCCATTATAATCAATTCATCCAAAATCCGCAACATTGCAACCACCACAGGAGGGAACGCCATGGAACTGCTGGAGCAGATTTCGGAGCACCTGCAAAAAGGCAAGGCCAAGGAGGTCAGGGAGCTGGTGCAGCAGGCCGTCGACGAGGGCATCCCCTCCCAGATCATTCTGGAGGAGGGCCTGCTTAGCGGCATGGGTATCATCAGCGAAAAGTTCAAAAGAAATGAGGTCTTTGTGCCCGAAGTGCTGGTGGCAGCCCGCGCGATGAGCCAAGGCGCCGCGCTGCTCAAGCCGCTGCTGATTGCAGACGGCGTCAAGGCCAGAGGCCGGGTGTGCATCGGCACGGTCAAGGGCGACCTGCACGACATCGGCAAGAACCTGGTCAAAATGATGATGGAGGGCAAAGGCCTGGAGGTGGTGGATCTGGGAACCGACGTGGCTCCGGAGACCTTTGTCCAGACCGCGAAGGAGCAGAACTGCCAGGTGATTTGCTGCTCCACGCTGCTCGTCGCCACCATGGGCGTGATGGAAGAGGTCGTCAAGGCGGCCGAGGCTGCCGGCATCCGTGACAGCGTGAAGATCATGGTGGGCGGCGCGCCCGTGACGGAGGACTTCTGCCGCCAGATCGGCGCGGACGCCTATACCCCCGACGCCGTGACCGCCGCGGAGCTGGCCGTTCAGTTCTGCGCCTGACCGGACTGCGCAGGACAGCCTCCATCAAGCAAAGGGGGCCGGGCGCTCTTGGGAGCCGAACAAGGAATCGGGTGCAGGGTCCGGCGAACTCATCGCCGTAAGTGGAAGGAAACGCAAGCATGCCGCTGCCTGCGGGCGGAAAGGCTGCGCGGACGATGAGCGCAAACCGGAAGGCCTGTTCGGAGAATCCTCGTGTCTCGATACGAGTTCTTACTGAAAACACGCCGCATGGAGGACCCGGCAGGATGGGTCATCCTGCCGGGCGGCTACGGTCTGGGCTTCAGCCTCCTGTGCGCGATTCCCCATGTGTTCATCGGCGGGCCGGGATATGCGGTCGGCTACTTCATCGGCGGCTTTCCCTTCGACCTGACCCATGGCCTGGCAAGCGCCGCGCTCGCCGCCATCCTGCTGCATCCGCCGGAGCGGCTCATGCGCCTGTTCTCGTAAGGTGGGACGCCGCCGTTTTTTACTCCTCCAGCCCGCCTCCGGCGACAACATTCCGCCCCATACCAGCCGGGACAACATTCGCGCCTTTTTCTACGCCCTTGAGGGCGGACCGGGAAGGAGAACGTCCATGAGCGAGCTTGAAAACCGTCTGATCGAAGCCGCCCTGGCTGCCGGGGCGGCCAAGGCGACTCTCATTCCCCAACAGCAGATCGTATTGTCCGCGGAATTTCGCAAGATCTGCGAGAGCAACGCCTGCGGCAACTACGGCCGCTGCTGGATGTGTCCGCCCGATACGGGGGACATCGAAACCGCGATGGCGCAGGTGCGTCAATATCCCTGGGGCCTTCTGTATCAGACCGTCGGCGAGATCGAGGACAGCTTTGACATCGAGGGCATGGCGGACCGCGCCAGGGAGCATGCCCGGGTGAGCCAGCGCGTGCAGCAGGCCGTCGAGCCGTTGCTGCAAAAGCCGTTCCTGCATTTAAGCTGTGGCGGCTGCCGGCTATGCGAGACCTGCGCCCGGTGCGGCGGCGAGCCCTGCCGTCATCCCGACAAGGCGCTGACCTCCCTGGAGGGCAGCGGCGTGGACGTGTACAACACCACCAGGGATACGCCCCTCAAGTACATCAACGGCCAGAACACCGTCACCTTCTTCGGGATGGTTTTGTGGGAAGCTTAAGGGATGCCGGTGCTCGCCTTGCGTCAGGGGCTGCCTCCCCGACGATTTCCTTTGAGGGTACGCCGTTGCCGGGCGACGCAATCGCCTTCCACGGTCTGGGCGTGCAGCAGCCCTGCGGAGGCCGGGGCGTATGCGGCAAATGCGCGGTGTGGGTAGGCGCGCCCAGCGGGCGGCGCTCAACTCACAGGTCCAGTTTTCGGCGAAGGCAATCGGCCGCATCAACGCGGCCCTCTCCGGCAAGGGGCCCCGGCTGGGGCGGGCTGTGCTGGAATGACTGGGGGACATGCTCCGCGCCGCCTGTGCCGGAGCGGGCGTCAGCCCGCGTCCACTGTCTGTTGCGACGGCTGCCTTCAGCGGGCAGTTTGACTCGCTGAAAGCCGCGTTGTATTCGGGCGGTTTAAAATCAATAGCGCCCCTGCCCGTCAACCAGCTCGCCTTCCCCTCGCCGCGTCACCGGCCTCACATACCTCCAGAACCGCCGGCAATCATGATAAAAATAGAACACCCTTTCCGGCGTTGTATCAAGGCGGTATGGCGTCTGCGCGTCATCAAAAGCCCTCATTGCTCTTTCGATTCTTTCTTCGACCAGGGCGTTTTCCGTTGCGAGGTCAAACGGCCCGTGCTCAAACACAAGATAAACTCCTTCGGCCACGTCCATCAGCCGCATCTGCGGCGGCACGGGACCCGTATAGCCGGCGGGTACGCGGACGCCGTAGGCCTCGGCGAGCGGGATGCCCCAGCTGCAAATCCGCCCCTCCGGCTCGTTGATAAAGGCCATCACCTGCCCACTTCCGCTGTCGGACTTCTGCCCGCCCAGATCATCCAGCTTTTGGGGTATGCCGTCCAACAGCCCGCAGATGGTTTCATGGTCCTGACCGGAAATCCGGCTCTGCTTCTGCCAGAAATCCCAGTAGCCGACGCTTTCATAGTTGCGGATATGCAGAAATTTGTGCGCCGGTGTGGTCACAAAATAGGTTTTTACCGTGCCGCCCACCTCCGTCGCGCCCGTCTTTTCCGCGTCCAGCAGGTAGCAGTCCAGCGGCCGTAGCACGGTGCGAAGCGCAACCGGCGCGGGATTGAGACGGTATTCGCCGGGGGAAACGCCATAGGCCTCCTTGAACGCATGGGCAAACGCCTCGCCGGAAGAGTAGCCGTATTTCAGCGCAATGTGCAAAATACCTTCGTTACCATCGCGCAGGTCCCGAAGGGCGAAGGCCAGTCTCCGGCCAAGCAGGTACTCCCGCAGCCTCATGCCGGAAATGCTTCTGAATTTTCTGGATACGTAGCTTTCCGAATACCCCAGCATTGCGGCCAGGCGGTGCAGTGTGACCGCCTCGTCGTCCTCGCGGCGGATGCAGGCGTCAATTTCGTCGATCATGCGCTGGATGTTCCGCTGCCACAGGCACATGGTCCTTCCCCCTTTCCCGGCGCCATTGTATCACATTTTCGCGCCGCGCGCCTGATCTGACTTGCGCATCGCGCCCACATCATCCAAACGGGCGGCCCGTTCCGGACCGCCCGGGGAAGCGAGGCTCCGATCCCGTCATTCCCCTTTTTTTCGTGTCAAAAAAGCCCCGGCGATTGCCCCCATCAAGGCGATTGGCGCCGCCCTGACGAACAGCCACTCCAACGCATGAAAACCGGTTCCCATCACCGCGGTTTCGGGATCGCCGTAATTCCAGCCCAGGTAAGAGCTCTTCCATGCGGTCAGGACCACAAACAGCATGACGATCGCCGCGCCCAGGGCAATGCAAATCCAATAAAGAATTTTCCGTCTCGTGGTTTTTCTGCGGGCAAGCTGCAAGTTGACGACCTCCAGCCTTTCAGAAAGCGCCTTGATGTCATCCGGGTTCGGCGGCTCGGCTATCATTTCCCCAAGCAGTGCGCTCACGGGGGTTTCCAGTGCTTCTGACAAGGCAATCAGCAGGTCCGCGTCCGGGACGGACAGACCTTTCTCCCATTTGGAAATGGTCTGCCGCACCACGTTGAGCTTGACGGCAAGCTCCTCCTGTGAAAGCCCCTTTGCCTTTCTGACAGCCCGGATGTTTTCATTGAGCATTCCAACAACCACCTTTCTTTCTCCGGTTGCCGCCATTGTATCCGGCGCGGGCCGTTGCGGCAAGCAACGCATTTTTCCATCCGGCCTGTCCGCCGCGATGCCCATGCCCAATCACGCTTTTTTTGTATACGAAAGGACGGCGCCTGACCCTTCGGGCGCCGTCCTCTCTGGTTGGCCTGTCCATCATCACGCGCAGCCGTCCTCGACGAAGCGCGCCCTGTCCGGGTCGCCTCAATACAGCTTTGCGCCTGCCGGAATGTGATCGTCCACCATCAGAAGATGGAGTCTTTCTTCGCCTTCCTCGGTGTGAATTGCCGAAATCAGCATGCCACAGGAATCGATGCCCATCATCGGACGGGGAGGAAGATTGGTAATCGCAATGCAGGTTTTCCCCACCAGTTCTTCCGGCTCGTAATAGGCGTGAATCCCACTCAAAATCGTGCGGTTTTCGCCCGTGCCGTCATCCAGCGTGAATTTCAGGAGCTTTTTGGACTTGGGCACCGCCTCGCAGGCGAGCACCTTGACGGCCCTGAAATCAGACTTTGAGAACGTCTCAAAATCCACGAAGTCCTTGAACAGGGGCTCGATTTCCACCTTGGAAAAGTCGATCTCCTCCGGCTCGGCTTTTTCGGCGTCGGGCGCGGTTTCCTGCGCCGCGGGAGCCTCCTGCTTCGCAGCGGTTTCCGCCGCGCCGATCTTTGCGCCCACCGGCTTCATGGTGGGGAACAGGAGCACGTCGCGGATGGAGTCGTTGTCGGTCATGAGCATCACCATACGGTCGATGCCGAAGCCCAGGCCGCCGGTGGGGGGCATGCCGTATTCGAGGGCGTTGAGGAAGTCCTCGTCCACCTGGGCGGTCATGATGCCCTGCGCGTGGCGCAGGCGCACCTGCTCCTCGAAACGGGCCCGCTGGTCGATGGGGTCGTTGAGCTCGCTGAAAGCGTTGCCGAACTCATGGCCGTTGATGAAGAACTCAAAGCGCTCGGTGAGGTCGGGATCATCCTGCTTGCGCTTGGCCAGCGGAGAGATATCCACGGGGTAGTCGGTGACAAAGGTGGGCTGGATGAGCGTGGCTTCCACGTACTCGTCAAACAGCGCCGCCAGGCAGTCGCCGCGCTTGGCGTCCTTCTCCACATGCACGCCCATGGCGTCCAGGCAGGCGCGCGCCTCCTCGTGGGTTTTCCAGCTGGCAAAGTCCACGCCGCAGGCGTCCTTGACGGCCTGGGCCATGGTCACGCGCCTCCACGGGGCCTTGAGCTCGATCATGTGACCCTGATAGGGCACGCAGGTGGAGCCGCAGACAGTCTGGGCCACATAGGCGTAAAGCTCCTCGACCATCTCCATCACGTCGTTGTAATCGGCGTAGGCCTGATAGGTCTCCACGCTGGTAAATTCGGGGTTATGGGTGGTGTCCATGCCCTCGTTGCGGAACAGCCTGCCCACCTCATAGACCTTTTCAAAGCCGCCCACGATCAGGCGCTTGAGGTACAGTTCCGTCTCGATGCGCAAAAACATGTCGATGTCCAGCGCGTTGTGGTGGGTCTTGAAGGTGCGGGCCGCCGCGCCGATCTCCAGCGTGTGCAGAACCGGCGTGTCCACCTCCAGGAAGCCGCGGGCGTTCAAAAAGTCGCGCACGGCGTTGATGATGCGGCTGCGCTTGCGGAAGGTGTCGCGGACCTCGGGGTTGACGATCATGTCCACATAGCGCTGGCGGTAGCGAAGGTCGGGGTCCTTAAGGCCGTGGAACTTCTCCGGCAGGACCTTCAGGCTCTTGGAAAGGAGCGTGACCTGCTGCGCATGCACACTGATCTCGCCCTTCTGGGTGCGGAACACCGTGCCCTTCACGCCGATCACGTCGCCGATGTCCATGTCCTTGAAGGCGGCGTAGGCCGCCTCGCCCAGGTCGTCGCGGCGCATATACACCTGCAGGTCGCCCGCCCCATCCAGGATGTGAGCAAAGCTGGCCTTGCCCATCACGCGCTTGGAGATCATGCGCCCGGCGACGCTGACCTCCTTGCCCTCCAGCGCGTCAAATCCATGGAGGATTTCCGCGCTCTCGTGCGTGCGGTCGTAGCGGGTGATGGCGTAGGGGTCCTGTCCCGCTTCGCGCAGCTTGCGCAGCTTTTCGCGGCGGATGCCCTCCTGCTCGCTGAGCTGCTGGGGTACGGCGGCCTGTGTGTCCATGAAAATCTCTCCTTTAGTATGGTTGTGCGTCACCGGCTGATCTCCATCACCTTGAGCTTCATCACGCCGGCGGGAACCTCCACATCGACGGTCTCGCCCTTGCGCTTGCCCAGGAGGGCCGCGCCGATGGGGCTTTCGGAGCTGATCTTCATGTTCTTGGGGTCGGTTTCGTTTGCGCCCACGATGGTGAGGGTCTGGTCGATCTTCATGGTCAGGTTCTTGACCTTCACAGTGTTGCCCACGCCAATCACATCGGTGCTGACCTCGTCATCCTCCACCACCACGCAGTTGCGAAGGGTGTTTTCCATCTCAACGATCTTGGCCTCGATGCGGCTCTGCTCGTTCTTGGCCTCATCGTACTCGGCATTCTCGCTCAAATCGCCAAAGCCGCGCGCGATGGCGATCTGCTCGGAGATTTCGTTGCGCCTGACGCTGATGTAGTAATCCAGTTCCTTTTCCAGCTTCTCATACCCCTCGCGGGTAAGAATGACTTTCTTTTCCTGGTCCGCCATGGCTTTGGGTCTCCTTTCGGCGGCGTAGGCCGCCCCTTGCATTTCTGTTATGCGTGCGTCCCTTAAAATAGCACAAAGCAGCGCCGTCCGCCTGCGGTGCGGGGCGACGCTTGCGCCGGGACATAGAGTTACCAACGTATTATAGCCGCCCACAAGGCGCTTGTCAATGCCTGAAAAAAAGCAACGGCTTTCCAAAAAAAGGCGGCGGGTGCGCAGCCCGGCCTTATCGCCCCGCGTCCCCGCCGTTTCCATGATTTTCTCTGCCGCCTCCGCCGCCGTGCCGGCCCGGCTGGGCATCTTCCTCTGCGGCGGGCTCCTCTCCCGCCTCCAGCGCCTCGATCAGCTGACGGATCTCCCGCATGCTCATGCCCTGGACCTCCTGCGGCGTCAGGGCGGGATCGAGGGCCTGTGCCTCCAGAAACGCCCGATACTTACCATACGCCAGCCCGGACTCGTGTGCCAGGGCCACCTCTTCGGGCCGCGCGGCGCAGCAGAAGGTGTTCTTCCGTCCGGCCGTGCAGCTTTCCAGCCCGGCCAGCAGGCGCTCGCACTGTCCGCCGTCCTCCCCCACCACGGTCAGGGATACCTCGCCCCCTCCGGCCACGCAGGAAGCGACGGCGGGGCTATCCAGCACCCGTTCGACGGCATCGGCGTAGGTCCGGTGCGTCAGCGAAAGCTCCCCGGCCAGCGCCCGGCCGTCCTCGTTCAGTCCCTCAACGCCCACCACCCGGTCAAAGCGGTTCACACTCAATTCGAGGGAGGGATTGACGTCGATGCTGATGACCGACGTGGGGGTGAAGTACAGCCCGCCCAGGCCGCCCAGCGCAACCATCAGGCAGGCCAATGCGGGAACCAGCCTGCGGGGCAGGGCGCAGCGGCGGTAGCCGCGCGTTTTGCGCCGGATTGCATCGAGGGTACCGCGCTTGAGCGATTCCTCCGCATGCACGGCCCCGAAGGCTTCCTTAAGCCGCTCATTCATACGCATCGCCTCCCAGCGTTTCCCGAAGCCGCTGCCGTGCCCGCGTCAGCAGCGTGTAGACCGTATGGACGTTTTTGCGCAGCGCCTGGCCGATCTGTGGGGCCGTCGTGCCCTCGAAGTAATGCAGATAGACCACGTCGCGGTAGGGCTGGGGCAGCGCCAGCACCGCCTCCAGCACCTCGCGATGGTCCGGCGCGATCTGCGCCGGCTGTTCCAGCAGCTTTTCCAGCGATACCGTGCGGCTGCGGAAGAACCGCCGCAAAAGGTCCCGGCAGGCGTTGAGCGTCACGCGAATGAACCACGCCCGCTCGTGTTCCTCGCTTTCAAAGCGGACGGAGCTAAGGGCATATTTCAAAAACACGTTTTGAAAGATGTCCTCGGTATCCGCGTGGTTTTTCAGATGAATCAGGCACAGCCGGCGAACCGTGTCGGCGTGCCGCTCCATGGCCCGGTTGACCTCCTGCTCGCTGCGCATACCGCGTCCCGCTTTCCTGCTTCGTTATCTGCCCCTGCGCGCTCCGCGCCCAGCGCCGTACGCCCCGTAGCCCGCGTTGTCGCACACGCCGTCGCCGTCCGCGTCCACACAGCCGCGGCCCATACCGTACCGCTCGCATTCCGTACCCGCGTAGTCGCACACACCGTCGCCGTCCGCGTCCACATAGCCGTGCCCCTTGCCGCAGGCCCCGCAGCCCGTACCCGCGTAGTCGCACACGCCGTCGCCGTCCGCGTCCACATAGCCGCGGCCATACGCCGCCAGCGCGCCCGTCACGCCCATGCACAGCACCGCCGCCAACACCATCGCCATGATTCGTTTCTTCATGAATTTCAACCTCCCGTTTGTCGCTCGCCGTTTCCGACGGCACCTTCAATACGTCTGACGGGAGGCAATCCACTCACCGGATGCAAAAAAAAATTTCAAGGCCTGCTCCTACCGCTCCGGCCCGGCCATGGCACGCAGCTTGTCGTTGAGCTTGCGATATACCCGCGCGCAGAACCACGGCTCGGTGGGCGCCGTCTCGCTCTCCTCCAAAGTAAACCAGCGCACGCCGCTGTTTTCGTCGGGTTTGATGGTCAGCGCCTCTCCCTCGTCGGCCTCCAGCAGATAGGTCGCGTTCAGGTGCAGATGGGACGATACATAGGCCCCACGCTTTTCATGCCCGTCCACGGTCAGCGCCTCCAGGCTGAAGATGTCCTCCGATACCGGTCGCGCCGACCGGATGCCGCTTTCCTCCCGCGCCTCGCGCAGGGCCACAGCCAGCAGGTCGCTTTCGCCGTCGGCGTGTCCGCCCAGCCAGGACCAGGAATGATAGATGTTGTGATAGACCATCAGCACCCGCGTGCGCGTGGAGTTGACGATCCAGGCCGAGGCCGTGAAATGCGCCAGCGGGTTTTGCCGGGTCATAACGTCCGGTTCGCGGCGCAGGCACTCCAGCAGCAGCGCACGGTCGCGCGCCTCCTGCTCGTTGTAGGGAATGTAGGCGGACAGCTGCTCCATCAGCGTCATGGCGGGGGACCTCCTTATCACATACCGGATATACTTCATTATATCATGCCTGTACGCATGTCTGGCAAGTCCCGTCACGGAACCATGAAACCTCCGTCAGGCAACCCCGCCTTCCAGCTGAAAAAAGCCCCCGGAACATGCGTTTCGGGGGCTGAGATTTACATCGAGAAGGTGCTGGTATACTGCTCCTCGTACTCGATCAGTTCCATTGTTCCGTCTGAATAATAAACGCATGTAGGTGTAATTTCTACGCGATAGGCATTGGTAAACCCACCCACACTGCCATCGGAAAGCTTGCTTTTCCCGGTTTTGCCGGGGCTGATGGAAGAGCCTTCATAGCTCAGATAGCTGATGATCGGGGTATCGCTATTGTAATTGTAGCATTTTACCGTATAGTCGAACGATTTGATTTTCCGGCTAATGCACAGATTATCGGCCTCCACGCCCATTCGGCCGTTTTTCCAGCCCCAGGTGGTTTGCCAATAGATCGAACTGACCATAACCGGAAGTTTTGGTTCCACATACACCGTCATGCTGGCTTTGGCGCCGCTTCCGTCCGCCGCCTCGGCGGTGATGGTGCATTCGCCCGACTTCTTTGCGGTCACTTTTCCATCCTCGTCGACGCTTGCAACCGTTATGTTGCTGCTGGTCCATTTCAGCGCGGGATTGGTCGCATCCTGCGGGGTGACCGTGGCGGAAACGCTCAGGTTGTTTCCTTCTGTCACAGCCAGAGACCTGTTCTCAAACGCCACCTTCTTGACCGCGGTAATCACCGTTACATGAGCAGTTGCGCTGACGCCCGATCCATCGTCGGCGGTGCAGGTGATGGTGGTGGAGCCTGTTCCTACGCCGGTGACCACGCCTTTGGAAGAGACCTTGGCAATCGTCGGATCGGACGATTGCCACACCACTTTGGGGTTGCTCGCATCCTCCGGGCCCACATCGCAGGCGATGGTATACGTTCTGCCCTTGCCCACATCGAATTCGGTTTTGTCCAGCGTTATGGAATCCACGGGCTTGAGCACCTTCACCTGAAGCGTGGCGGATTTCGGCTTCTCCCCCGGCTCCCTTGAAGTGATGGTAACCTTTGCCGTGCCCGTCTGCTTCGCACTCAGCACGCCGTCGCCTGTCACAGAGGCAATTTGCGGATCATCCACCTCAAAGCGCAGACCCTGCTCCGTGGCCGTCTCCGGGGTGACGTAAGCAGCCTGGGAAAGGTCCTCCGTCTGGCCAATCAGCATCGTAAGGCTTTTGGATTCCAGTTTTACGGCATTCACCGGCACATACACCTCAACGGCATACCGGGCCGTAAGCACGCCTCCATCTTCAAAGGTTGCCGTGGCGGTAATCACGGCCTCGCCCGCTTCCACGCCCTTCACCGTTCCCTTGGAAACGGTGGCAACCTCCTCGTTGGAAGACGCATATTCAACGACCGTCTTTTTAGTGATTTCCCGCCCGTCGCAATCGACGGTCAGCTTCAACGTTTTGCCTTTGGCCACCCGTTCCCCGGGAGCGGACAGCTTGAGCGTCGCGTTTTGAACGATTTTTTCGTTAAGCACGCTTTGCAGCACATCCTGCGTAGCCTTTAGCTCATCAACGGACATGGCCTCAAAGGCCGCCTCAAAGTCGACCGCCTCCTCCTGCGCCCAGGCCAGGCAAGGGAAACAAACCAGTATCGCCATTATCAATGCCAATGCTTTTTTGCTCATAATCACACTTCCTGTCGGTATCTTCTGCCAGTGATGGAAAGTCAACGGTTTTTCCCCAAACTCATTCCTGTTCTTTTGGGACCATGGCAACGCCTCCTGCTGCGATTTGTATTGCTTCCGTTGCAAATATGACAAACAACAGTATGATTTAACATATTATAACAGAACCGTCCCTTCCGTGTCAAATAGGAGCAGCGGCCGGTTTTCATTTGGACCAGCCGCCGGTGCTCAAACCCACTTCTCTCCTTTTTCCCCCGCAAAAATCTTGAAAAGCGGCGCGGCATGCTGTATAATGAAAGTTGCGAATGAAATTCCATATTGGAGGGATATTCGGATGAAACATATCAAGCCCATCTCTCAGCCCTGCCTGCGTCAGTCCCTGGCCCACGGCGGCTGCGGCGAGTGCCAGAGCTCCTGCCAGAGCGCCTGCAAGACCAGCTGCACCGTCGCCAACCAGAGCTGCGCCAACAAGGACAGCCAGGTTCTGGCCGGCCGCGAGGGCAAGGTCAACCATTCCTTCGGCAAGTAAGCCCATGGCCCCATCGCCGCATCGCCCGGTGCGATGCGGCGTTTTTTTGATGTGATTCCCATCCGTCAGGAGGATTTGTTTTCATGATTCATCTCTTTGAAGCCCTGGGCCGGAAAATGGCGCTGGACGTGGGCAGCGGCGCGGTCATGGCGCTGGACAACATCGCCTACGACGCGCTCTCCCTGCTTTTGGAGGACCGAAATGCGGATATCGTCGCGCGCCTTGCGGAAAAATACCCCCGCGAGGAAGCGGAGGAAACCGTCTCCGAGCTTCGCCAGCTCATCGACGAGGGGTATCTTGACACCCCCGACGACTACTCCGACGTCAAGCCCGCCGATAGCGGCGTGGTCAAGGCCATGTGCCTGCACGCCGCGCACGACTGCAACCTGCGCTGCAAGTACTGCTTCGCCGACACCGGCGAATACCACATGCACAGCCGCTGCCTGCTCAGCGCCGAGACGGGTAAAAAGGCGCTGGACTGGCTGGTAGCCCACAGCGGAGGGCGCAAAAACCTGGAGGTGGACTTCTTCGGCGGCGAGCCGCTGATGAACTTTCCTGTCATCAAGG